>OHAC01001304.1_pt1 | contig 23364 bp, 13 predicted proteins | sample 1577051 | NCBI WGS metagenome assembly OHAC01 (sample SAMEA3541499, study PRJEB24748) | human gut metagenome | biome: human gut; feature: human-associated habitat; material: faeces | place: China | collected 2012 | reverse complement strand
TATGCTTCTCACCGGTTTGTGTGATTTCAAGTGTAGGAGAAATATAACTTGTGCTACCCTTGGACTGTCCCATACCAATACCAATGGAAAGGGATCCTGTTTCACCACCCTCAAGCATTGTTCCGTACTGGTAACTTGCTCTTCGTCCCATAGCAGTACCTGCATAAATATTCTCGCTGACAGCATGCTTCTCAAAGCCTTCCGGTGCAATTACCTGCACATTGCCGGCTTGTACCTCTTCTTCCGAAACAATTCCCTTGACTCCACCGAAATGATCAACATGAGAATGACTGTAAATCACTGCCTTTACAGGAAAAGTGCCTAGATTCTCTTCCACCAGGGCAAGAGCCGCTTGTGCACACTCTACACTCATCAATGGATCTACTACAATCCATCCGGTATCACCTTTTATGAATGTGACATTGGACATATCATAGCCACGCACCTGATAAATTCCATCGGTTACTTCAAAAAGGCCATAAATATGATTCAGCTGTGTATCTCTCCAAAGGCTGGGATTTGCTGTATCCGGAGCGTCCTGATCCAGAAAAGCATATGCCTTCTGACTCCATACAACCTTCCCGTTTTCATCACAGATATCCAGAGTATCCGGAGAAGCAAGTAGACCTTTGGTCGCATTCTCAAACTCCGCAGTATCTTCAAAATCCAGCAATGCATAAACTTCCTGATTTGCATCAATCGTATACTGGGTAGCCGGTTTGCTTTCCGCTGTTAATTCTGATACTGCACTTGCAGTTGAACTGCCACAGCCAGTCATGGTAAATGCCAATGCAGCGGCAATCAAAGTAATTACTTTTTTCTTTTCATGATATCTTTCCCCCTTTGTTCTGTTCTTTTTCAAATCTGAATTAGCTTTCGTTTTTCTTTTCCTTCTTCCTGATTTTATATCTTCATCCTCACTGTTTTTTATTTTAACATAAACGCGCTTAAACGACGATATCTTTATGAATTTAAAACGAGTAAATACATGTAAATTTTAGATATTTTTCAATATATCAATTTAAACTCAAAATAATCATTTATTATCAAGAGCTTAAATTGATATTTTGAAAAGTTTTATTGTATTTTGAAGAAGATTCCGAGATGAATACATTTAGCTTTCACATATGAGGGAGACTTTTGGCTGTACATAAGGCCCCCGAGGATGTCAAGTCATTGCTACAAAAAATATGCGGCTTTTTTGCCACAAAAATGGCTTAAAACCGCATATTTCTGTATAGAGAACGTTATATAATTGTCATAAAGCAGGTGGGGAGGATGTTATGTCATTGTCACAAAATTCTTTCAGTATCATTCCCATCAATTCCTGTACAATGCTTTCTGATTTAATCCTTATCAGATTATCCCATGCGTCCACTTTGCCTAACAAATTCATTCCACCATGCCAAACTAATTCTTGATCTATAATCGCAAAACACTCTGTATCTTCATCTACCATGATTACCTGAATTCCAGTTTCTTTCATTTTTTCTATCAAAATCAGATAAAAATCTGTATTCCCATAGCATCTATTTTCCGGCTTTGTTAGAATTACACTTACTTTTACTCCTGCTTCCTGTCTTGGCTTCAGAATCTGAATAAAACGTTCTATTTTATCCGCAGTAATTGTCGGGCTTGAAATAAATGACATTGGTGTTCATATAGTTCATAATTCCGATAAAAGCCAGAATCAACACAATCCCAATTCCCACTTGTTGCATATACAGCTGTTTATCAACTTCACGATTTTTGTTAATGAAATATGAAATCTGGACTTTTGCTCTCTGCAGTTTCTTTGTCCATTCCGCAACCAGAATCCCGAACTGTCACACAGACAACATTTTCTTTCACTTCCGATATAAAACATTAAACTCTCTGGGAAGAATTGGAACTTCCTCTCCGTTTACATATGCCGCCATCTCATCCATATCCACAGGCTTTACCATGTAGTCATCAACGCCGGAATAAAATCCCTTTCTCTTTGATGCAAGATCATCTAATGCTGTAATAAACAATTTGCCATACTCCAGTCCTCTGTATATCTCTCTTTAAAGTATAGAAAATTAGTATTTAAATGTCTCTATTCTAAAACATCCCGGCATATTATATAAGACTGATACGATTTTTTCATCGCCGTTCTGTCTCTGCTCACATACCCATTTACCAACATGGAAAGTCCCTGCTTCTTTTGTGAGAAAGTCTACTCTCCTATGAGCCCCGGGTTTCGTATGGAAACGGATACTGCACATCATTCCTATGATCAGAAACGTATTTTCATCCAGTTCAAAGACGACTCCGGCGGCTGCCGGTGCACCGTCTGTCCTCGGGAGATACTGTATTTCTATATCATAGTTCTTAAACTTCAGATAGCATCCCTGCTCTCCATCTGACTGTTTCAGGAAACACTTCATATGTTCTGTCCCACGGTATTTCAAGTACAGCGGTCTGATCTCTTCCAGCAGCCGGCACACCTCGCCCAATGTCTCTTTAGTCCCGCTCAGATTAAAGGAAAGCGGATCCAGTTTCAGAGCGTCTATCACTTCTGCCGGAAGATCCGAAGGCTGGTCTGCCCACAGATCTTCCACTCCAAAAGGCGCATAGCATAACGCATGAAAATGCAGGAATGCATAAAGGGCATAGGAAGCTGTAACCGCATCTTTCCGCACTTCGGGGATTAAAAGCGGATTATTCGGCCGGCTGTACGTCTTCATGATGTCAGAGACATATGGCACATAGATGTCCGGACCGATGGTAAAAAGTGAAGGCGCCGCTGCTTTCCATACCCACAGCATATCCTCTACCGGTCCTCCGGACGGATAGGAACCCGGATACCACGGAAACTGCTTCAGCCATACGTTCGTAAAGCAGGGAAGCGGATGTTTCTCCCTTCCAGCAGATGCAATCTGCTCCAAAGCGCTTGCGAAGCACCATGCAGAGAAAACTTCCTCCGCGTCATCACCAAAGGCTTCTTTCCATGTAGCGCGTTCTTTCTCTGTCTGCTCTGGAAGGAGCATTTCCGGCACGGATCCGCCAAACACTTCTTCTGCCTGCGCACAATAATCTCTTTCTGTTCCCAGCAGCCCTACTTCATTTTCCACCTGTACCATGATAACCGCAGAATTCTCATCTGTTTCTCTGATATGTTCCATCAGGCGCGAAAAGGCATTGGCATCTTTCTCCACCGCCGCTGTGCACAATGGTGAAATTGTATTCAATCTCTCGCCGCCATACAATTCCACACGGAAATATGTCTCACTGTTTTTCTTCATCCATACCGGCACGTAAGCGGACTCTGCGTTCTTCCAGAGACCGAACCAGAGCAGGATCAATTTCTTTTTATATTTGTCCGCCTGCTTTATAAGCGCATCCACAAGGGTGAAATCAAACTTTCCTTCTTCCGGCTCCAGCGTTTCCCAATACACCGGCACAATCAGCGTATTCAGATTACTCTGCTCCATCTTCTCCCAGATTTCTATTTCCATCCTTTCCGGATCATACGCAGCGGAATTATGTACCTCGCCTGCAAATGCCTGAAAGGGTTGACCGTCTACATATAATGTAGAAATTCCGTTGTCATTTCTTATCTCTGCCATGTGCTTCATTCCATTATTTCCCTTTCTTTAGAAAAGAATCTTAGTACGAGCAAGCCAAAGGCGTATTCCACTTATAAGCACAGAAATCCCAACTGCGATCGCAAATGCTCCTGCCACGATATTCATGATTCCTGAGCTTTTCACTGTATGATACATTTTTTCTTCCATATACCCACCTGTTTCATCTACATCCTATTATCACATTTACTCGTTACCCTAACCATCAATCTGCCAGCCTGATTCTCTTTATCATAATCAGCAGATGACGCACTGCCTGTTCCAATTCTTCTCTCGTCACTCTGCCTTCTTCGTATCCTTTTAATATCTGGCGGATTACCGGAGGACCGCCGGGCATTACGATATCGTTTCCTGCCGCAACAGCGTCCGCGCCGTCCACAACCATATCCATATCTCCCCAATCCGTTACAACAGCCCCTTCAAATCCCCATTCCTCACGCAGGATATGTGTGCACAGGTCATGGCTGCCGCCGGAAAATGACCCGTTGATCTTATTGAAGGAGGTCATGATGCATGCGATCCCGGCATCTTTGACTAACATCTCGAACGGCTTTAAATACTGTTCTCTAAGTGCCCTTTCTGTCAGGATTGAGTCCACTGCATCTACATTTTTCCCTGCATTTCCGCGGCGGAATGTCTCCTGCTCATTTGCCGCGAAGTGCTTCGGGCACACAATAACCGGACGGCTATTCTGTACGCCTTTTGTAATCTCGCAGGCACAGACTCCCGTCAGGTACGGGTCTTCAGAAAAATATTCAAAATTTCTTCCGCACAGCGGATTCCTGTGGAGATTCACAGCAGGAGCAAGCCAGACATTCACCTGCTGTTCTTCACATTCTTTCCCTACTGCATCTCCAAACATCTGCCACAGTTTTTTGTCAAAGGAGCACGCAATGAGCATCTCTGTTGGCCATGCAACACCGCCAATCCCGGCAGGGCCGTCTTTATAGAAAATGGACTTGATTCCTTTTTCTGCAATCGCCGGAGAAACATATCCCGGATATCCTGTCGGATGGCTGTTTGTTGTAATCGGTTTTCCTTCGTCATCGAAAATCGTAGCCGGATCACTGCGATCACCCACAGCCGCAAAAGGAGTCCCCGGTCCATAACCCACACAGAGAGAAGCGAGTTCTTCGATGGACAGTTCCGGCAGACTTTGCTGCGCTTCTTTTTCAGCCTGTATACTCTCCCCTCCTGCAAGAATATCCTCTTCCGTTACAGAAATTACCTCCGTCTCGGTCACGCCTCCATCAGGTTTTTTCTCATATACGTCTTCCGGCTGACACCCTGTGCAGTCTTTCTGTGTCAGGAACGAAAGCTTTCCTCTGTTGCATCCCGAGATAGTCAGACGGTTCGCACACTGTTCTGTAAGGACTGTATCCCGCAGGCATACCATTCCCACCGTAAAGGTGTCTCTTGATGATTTTCCCATCTTCAGGAGATAATCGCCTGACTCGATGACCCAAGCGGCTCTTTCCTCATCATAAACCGCCAGTTCTCTCCATGGGATCCAGATCTTAACCTGCTCTTTTTCACCCGGAGCGAGGTCAGACGTTTTCTCGAATCCTTTCAATTCCTGATAAGGACGCTCCACGCCCTCTGCTGGATATACCTTAGACAGATAAATCTGGATTACCTCTTTCCCCGACATTTCCCCAATATTTTTCACATCGGCTGTCACCAGAATACCGCCGTTTTGCTTCTTGACCAATGCATCGCTGATCGCAAATGCAGTGTAAGATAGTCCATAACCAAAGGGGTAAAGCACTTGTTTTCCGAATGTATCGAAATAACGATATCCCGTATATATATCTTCCCAATACACGGTTACCGGACTCTTCGTAAAACCTGTACTTCCGTTTTCTTCTGACGAAAGACCGTAACTCTCATAGTCCAGAATATTCTCCAGATGCTCCTTATCCCACGAGAAATGATCTGCCGACGGATAATCTTCATAGTGTTCCGCTATAGTCACCGCCAGTTTCCCGGAAGGATTAATCTCCCCTGTCAAAATACCAGCCAGCGCAGAAGCCCCTTCTTCCCCCGGGATTCCAATAAACAGAAGGCTTTTTATGCTCGCATATTTTTTCATCCACGACAGATCAATCAGTCCGTTTACATTCAGGACTATCACTACATTAGCAAAATGGGTACAAATATCCTTTAACAGGCTTTCTTCTGATCTGGTCAGGTAATAATCCTCCGGCAGATGACGGTCACACTCTTCTCCACCGGAGTTTCTGCCGATCACGAAGATTGCTGTGTCTGTTTTTTCCGCCGCCTGAAAGATAAGTGTCTCCGGCACATCATATTCATCAAGCGAAGCCTTGTATTTCCCAAATATTTCGTACATGATTCCGCTGTTTACCATTTCGCTGACCTTCGTCCAGTCAAACTCATCCTCTTCCGTTACCTGTTCTGCACTTGCTTTATACTCATAAAATTCTTTCAGCAGCGATTCAGGTTTTATCCCTCTCTTTTCACATTCTTCCAGAATTGTGCCGCACCCGGCTATATTAGCACCACCGGATCCATTTCCGGAATACAAAGTGCCTATCTGTGTCCTTCCGAAAAATGCAATCTCTTTCTTCTCTTTTAAAGGGAGTATATGATCCGCATTTTTAAGCAGAACAATCGATTCTTCTGCTATTTTTCTGGCAATCTTTTTTTTATCCATTTTTTATCCTCTCCTGTTTTCTCATTTCCTGCCGAACCTGACAGCCGACCTGCTGTATAAATCTAACGGATTTATAGTCTTACTTCCCGTGCTTTCGCATAAAATGCCCTTTCCATTCCATTGATCCATTTATCTTCTGTGATTCGGTATGTTCCTTTTAACCGGATATCCTCAGAAGAACTTCCAATTTCTGCATCTATATCCCCTTTTTCCACCTTCCAGCGCATCTGCCTGTCAAGAAATGCTGACTGATCCGCCTGCACTGTAAATGTGACCCGCACTTTTTCTTCCGGCTCCATATGGATCCGCTTAAATCCGGCAAGCTCTTTCACCGGACGTGTCATACTTGCGAATCTGTCCCTGAGATAAAGCTGTACTACCTCATCCCCGGCACAGTTTCCTGCATTCTTTACCACACAGCTAATCTGTACCGATTCTTCTGCTCCAATCTCTGCTGCCGATATATGAATTTCTGAATACTCAAACCGTGTATAAGACAATCCATGCCCGAAGCAATATCGCGGTGTATGGGGAAGATCCACATAGTTGACAAATCCGATACTCTCCTGCTGGTGCCATGCAGAACCGTTCGGGTGATTATAATAAATTGGAATCTGTCCGGCGTGATATGCCACGGATACCGGCAGCTTACCGCCCGGGTTATATGCACCCAGCAGGACATCCGCCACAGCCTGCGCTCCCGTTTCCGCTGGGTTCCAGGCTTCTATGATGGCATCCAGATATTGGTCTGCTGTGTCACTGGAGATTGGTCTTCCATCAAAATGAACCCCAATCAAAGGCTTACCACATGCAGCGGCAGCCTGAATAAATGCATCCTGACATTCCGGCAGATTGATGTCGGCAGCGTCCACACCTTCGCCCATGGTCGCCATAGAGCATGTGCCGTGCTTTCCTCCCAGAGTCAGGATCACAGCATCTGCTTCCCTGACTGCCTGCAGCGCTTCTTCAAATCTGCCCTGATCCTTTCCGGCAACCGGATACCCGTATGCATACAGAATCTCCGTGTCTGTCATCCGCTCCTTCAGTTCTTCTAACAGGCTTCTGCAGTCCGGCTTCTGCAGGCGCAGGATATCATCAAAAAGCTCCGCTTCGTCTGACTGGATCTTTGTACCTGGGACATAATTCACCGGCTCACCATTTGGCAGCATTGCTCCGCTGATCTGCCCGGACTCCGGGCTGCCCTCTACCCCTGCGATGGAGCTTGCGACAGCGTAGACCGACTCCATCATGCACAGATGGGTATATCCGCCGAAGAACTTTCGGGCACAGTCTGCATGAGGCCCGATCAGGGCAAGCTTCTTTATCTTACCTGACAAAGGAAGTATCCCGTTGTTTTTCAGGAGTACCATGGACTCTCTTGCTGACCGGAAAGATAACTCCGCCCCCTCTTTCTCTTCAAAAATCTTTTGACAGGACTCACCATCCATGGCGAACGGATGCTCAAACAGACCCATGCGGAACTTGGCTTCCAACACCCGCAGAACGGTCCGGTCCAACAGTTCTGTATCCGCCTGCCCGCTTCGGAACATTTCTTTGAGTTCTTCTCCATATCCGGTCGCTTTCGGCATCTCTATGTCCATCCCTGCTTCCATGGCAAGAAGCCCTGTTTCTCCGATAGTCTCCCCGATTCGCTGGACCTCGTGGGCATTGTTAATGCCGCCGTAGTCGCTGACACACAGACCGTCAAACCCCATCTTTTCTCTGAGAAGTTCCGTGAGCAGCCTGTGTGAAACGGAAGCCGGCTCGCCATCGATAGAATTATAACAGGGCATGACCCCTTTCAGCTCGGATTCAGAAATCGCAGACTGGAAAGGCTTGCCGTATATTTCTTCCATGAGCCGGGACGGCGTATCACTGTTCGTTCCGTGAATACCGCCCTGTGAATTGTGAAATCCGAGAAAATGCTTGGCGACACTTTCCGGTCTTCTTCCGCCTGCCTCTGTTGTCTGGATTCCTTTCGTATATGCCGCTCCCAGAGCTGCCGCCAGAGCCGGGTCTTCCCCGTAGGTCTCTCCCTGTCTTCCCATGCGGGAATCCCTTGAAATATCCAGCACCGGAGCCAGAATGTGAGTGATGCCGCAGGCTGCTTCCTGTTTTGCCACCACTTTGGCTATCTTCTCTTCCAGCTCCGGATCCCATCCTGAGCCTCTGGCGATTCCGGATGGGAAACTGGTTCCTTCCTGAATAAATGCTCCGCACAGTCCCTCCATATGAAAGATTGCCGGGATATGATGAGGGCTTTGTCTCATCACAGTCTCCTGCATCTTCCTCTGCCATCCGGCGGCCTCTTCCAGCGTGCCTATCCTGCGCATTTCCAGAGTACTCACCTGTCCAATCCCGTAAGGCATCTCCAAAGCCTGCTGTTCCATATCATCATAGCTGTCGCCAAATGGGAAAATGCAGCCAAGCTGCGCCATCTTCTCGTCTAAAGTCATTTCTTCGAGAAGTGCCCGTGCCCGTTCAGCCGGAGTTCTCTCGGTGTCTGTATATTTTACCTTCTGCTGTACCATTTACTTTCTTCTCCTTTTACATCTGCGCATTCAATTCTTTTAGTACGGCTTCATAAACCGCTTTTACCTCTGGGGCAGAGCTGATTCCTTCAGCCAGAGTCATTTGCCTTGCATACTCGATCATTGGATTGTGTACAAGCTCCGGCAGCATCTCTTCCATCATCTTCATGCCAAGAGGTTCGTCCAGAATCTCTCCCAGTGTACTGTCCAGAGTGAATTTCAGCTCTTTTAAACTTGTGTTTGTGTCATATTCATACACATGTGTTCCCGATCCCACCTCAAAGGATTCCTCTTTTTCCGGCAGGAACAGATCCGCCCTCGTATTGGCAGGTACGCTGACCTCCACACGGATCTTTCCATTGCGGCAGCTCCAACAGGAAACAATCTTTCCGTAAGGAGACTCCAGCTCTGTCCTTGCCTCTTCGATTCCCCTTACAAACATCGGCTTTACATAAAATCTCCTGTATCCGGCTTTCGTCTGGTTTATACCGCCGATTTTCCGATACATCCAATCGCCGATCGCTCCATTTGCATAGTGGTTCATAGAATTAAGCCCCGGATCCTGCATGGTGCCGTCCGGCAGGACGGCGTCCCACCTCTCCCAAAGCGTCGTCGCGCCCTTATTCACAGCATACAGCCATGATGGCAGATCCTCTCTCATAAACAGGAGTCCGGCCGTATCATGCGCTTTGTTCTCAGACAAGGCATGACATAAATACGGCGTCCCTACAAATCCTGTGGTCAAATGATTCTGATGATCTTCTATATTGCTCACCAGCATTTGTACAATATTTTCCCTATCCTTTTCATATGCCAGGTTAAAATAGAGAGACAGCGCGCATGCAGTCTGAGTCTCGCTGACGATCCTGCCTCTTGCGGTGTAATATTCTTTCCTGAAAGAGTCCAGCGTCTTTTCACGGAGCACTTCATAATATGCCGCCTCTTCATATTTTCCCAGCACATGAGCCGTCTTTGCCACAAGCTCTGTGACGTATATATAGTAAGCGTTTGCCACAAAGTAAACATCTGTAGCTCCAACGCTTTTATCTCCCATCTCACGATCCAGTGCCAGCCAGTCGCCATACTGGTAATTGGTCATCCACAGCCCGTTTTCATTTACATGATTGTGAATATAATCTACCCACTCGTGCATACATTTCCATGATTCTTCTAAAATACGTGTGTCTCCATACGTCTGGTAGACTACCCATGGTATGATCACTGCCGCATCGCTCCACGCCGCGGAACTGTAAGTTCCCTGTATGTCCGGTACTATATGAGGCACTCCCCGTTCCAGTGAAGATGCCGCCGATACATCCCTCATCCATTTTGTAAAAAACAGAGCCGTCTCCCGGTTGAACGCTGCTGTCCACGAGAATACCTGCGCATCTCCCATCCATCCAAGCCGCTCATCCCTTTGAGGACAGTCGGAGGGGATATCAAAGAAATTATCACGCAGACTCCAGGAAATATTGCTCTGGAGCTGGTTCACTTTTTCATTGGAGCAGTGGAACTCCCCGGTCTTTCTCATATCTGAATGCATTACGCAGGCTGTAAACATCTCAGGTCGGGGATTCTCTATTCCCTCCACGGCAGCATACCGGAATCCATGGAATGTAAAGTGGGGCATGAGAACCTGTTCTTCCCCGTTTAGGATATAGGTGTCCTCGGATTTTGCCGTCCGCAGAGTGTCCGGGTAAAATACACCGTCCTGATCCAGAGTCTCCGCATGGCGGACAGTGATTTTCTGGCCTTTTTCTCCCCGGATTCTGATTTCTACAAGACCTGTAAGGTTCTGGCCGAAATCTACAAGTATATTCCCTTTGGGATCCGTGAAAACACTCTTTGCCTTCAAGCGCTCAGTCACCCGCACCGGTTCATTTAGCTGCGGCGTCAATACAGTCGAATGAAATACGGCTTCTGGCACGGCAGATACTTTTCCCTCTCTGATATCAGGGGCATTTGTATCAATTGTCTCTCCCATGTAAATCTCACTGTAACGAATCTGGCCAGTACGCACATGCCATGTCTCATCCGTAGTAATTACCTCTTCTGTCCCGTCTGTATAACGCACATGAAGCTCTGCCCAAACAGCAGTCCGATCCCCATACCTGTCCGGCTTACAGTCAAAGCTGAGAATCCCTTTATACCAGCCATTGCCCACGGTCAATTCCAGGACATTTTCCTTTCCTGTCCCTTGCAGCCTGTCTGTCACATCATAATATTGATACTGCAAAATCTTATGGTAATCTGTCCAGCCGGGTGCCATGTAATAATCTTCTACCCTTTTTCCGTTCAGAGTAATCTCATAAACACCAAGTGCCGTGGCGTAAATGCAGGCAGATGATACTTCCTTGTCCGAAGAAAATTTTCGGAAGAATACCGGGCACGCCGTCTCCTCAGGAGGGAAATCATGTGTGATCATCTTAGCCTGAAAATCTCCGGTATCAAAAATACCTGTTGTAAAAGCTGTTTCTGCTTTTGCTCTATTTCCATAATTGTCCCAGATTTCGAGAGAAACCTGATACTCCTGTTCTCTGGTAAGCGCTTGTCCGGCATAAGGAACCAGCACAGACTGATCACTCTCAATCTTTCCACTGTCCCAGAAGCATTTTTCTGCACTGCTCACAATCAGATGCCATGCTGTCTGCACCACATTGTTGTCACCTGATGCGATCTTCCATGAAAAGCGGGGAATCTTCACAGCCAGTCCTTTGGGCTGTTCCCTGTATTCTATCCTGAAATCATAAATTTTCATTCTTGTCTTCTCCTTCCTGCCTGTCCATTTCCCTATTACTATTTTCCGCCTATAACTCAAGCCGGCGCTCCGATTCCGACGGAAGCGCCGGCTCTCATAATTACAATGTTTCTTTCAGCTTTGCCTGCTTCTTGATAATATCTGTTTCTTATTTTTCAATGGTCTTTCCTGCTCTGCGCGCAGCGATTTCCTCGCGCATCTTCGGCAGCTTTTCTTCCAGATCGAATTTCAGGAAGATTACAAACATCACAAGGTTGATCACAACCGGAAGATAATTTGAGAATCCATAGATGGAATATATCATGGATGTACTTGCGACTTCCAGCGTGGCATCATATGCACCGATTGCCAGGAACGCCGACAGTATTGCTGCACCAAGGCCATTTCCAACCTTACTGCCAAAGCCGATTGCTCCGCCCGACATTACCACCAGCTTCTTATCATATTTCCACTCATTGTAATCAATGGTCATGGATGTCAGCACGCCATACAGACTCATCATCGGAATCTGTACAAAGCTGCCTAATAGACCGGTCACCACACAAACTGTAAAGTTCGTCGGTATAAAGCAGCGAATGCCTGCGAGTATCGCCGCTCCTAAGAGCCCGATGGAGATTGTCCTCTTGATTCCAAGTCCAGCAATAATCGGCTTGGATAAGATGAATCCCACTACGGTAGCCAACATACCTGCTGCTCCGATTATTCCGACCAGATTATCATTTCCGAAAATCCATTTACAGTAGTATATACTGCCAGATGCCGCGATACCGCTCGTAACACTTGTGGTCAAGTTAAAGAGCAGGATGATCACCCAGTATTTATTCTTCAGAAGCATTGTCATTGCTTCTTTGAAAGGAACCGGCTCTTCCTCTTCTTCAGCAGCTCCCTCGGTTTCTTCTTCTTCGTAATCACATGCAAATTTGGCTTTGCGGCCGTTATGGCAGCAGATTGCAAACAGAACAAATACCAGTACACCAAGTACCACGCCGTATTTGATCCATGCGGACTGTGTGCCGCCCAGCATATTTGTCACCGGGATCGTGAGAATGGAGATCAGCATTCCAGCGCCATAATTGGCAACCGCACGGAACAGCCCGATACTTCCTCTCTCGCTCAAGCTTCTGCTTCGTACAGTCATAACTGCCGCAAACGGGGTCGCAATAAAGGTATAAAGACCTGCGGACAATACCAGATTCGTAATCAGCGCGTAGATTACGCCCGGAATCTGTCCTGCCTGAATCGGTACGGTAAACATCAGAACCATAATCAAGGCTGCCGGAATAATCTGCGGCAGGATCCATCTGAAATACTTATGGTCGCCTCCTTTTGAATGATCGATAAAATTCCCCGCAATCACATCCGTGAATGCATCAATCACCTTTGAGATTGCCAATACAATACCAACACTTCCGACAGCCAGTCCTACCTTGTCCGTGTAGAAATAATTGAGCTGTCCGACCAGATTCGCCATCAGCCCTAATGCGAGCTGTCCGCCGAGATCTGCCAAATAATCTCTTTTGCGCATTACGCGCCTTGCGCCCTGCTTGTCGTAACGGGGTGCGTTTTTGTCTTTTGCCATCTTTACTCTCCTCCTGTATCATTGATGATAGGTTTACTATACTGTTTTTCTATAGATAATTATTGTAAATTAATTTACAAAATTGTAAATTTCATCCTCGTTTTATTAAAACGTCTATCCTATGCTGCTTAGCATCCTGATAGTCTGGTATCAGCCCGGAATCGCAGATTGAACCGTCAGCATAAACCTCGGCTTTTCCATTCTTAATATGTTCGGGATTGCGGATGATAATATGATAATCCGCACCTCTGAAGTATCTCGTCACTTCTGCCTCTTCCCATTCTTCCGGAAAGCAGGGACTGATCCTAAGCCCTTCATAATCCCGTTTTACACCCAGAATACCTTCATACAGCCCCATCATGCACCATGCGGAAGTTCCTGTTGTCCATGACTGATAGGATTTTCCGTAATATCCCGGGTTCGTGGAATAGCAGTTGGTAAATACATAAGGTTCTGCCCCGGACTTCGCCGACGGGTTCTCTTCGCTGTCAGGCATAATCTTTTTCAGCGTTTTCAGTGCCTTTTCCCCTCTGCCTGTACAGCAATCCATGAGGATCTTAAAGCCGGTAGCATGACAGTACACTCCACCGTTCTCAAAAAGTCCCGGCAGCATACCGGACATCCTTCCCACATGGGCATCATACTCCGGGTACGGCGGCAGATTTAAGGGGAAGCCAAAATCCTGCTCCATGCTGTCCACAGCTTCCAACACGTAGGCCAGCCTTTCTCTGTCCGCGACTCCTGCCAGTACAGCCCATGTTTGTGCGTTCAAATAGATTTTGCTTCCGGCGCTGTCCTGCGTTCCTACGTTTCCCTTGCTGCTTAAGGCCCTAGCATACCATTTCCCATCCCATGCATAGCGGTTGATATCTTCCTTCAGCTGTTCATATTCCTTCTCCAGAAATCCGGCATATTGTGTATCCCCCGCATACTCCATCATTCTCTTTAATTCTCTCAGAGCCAGACAGAACTGGTGGGACAGCATCACAGACTCTGCCTCCGGATCATCCGTAATATTTAAGGCGTCATTCCAGTCGGCGAAATAAATCTTCACCAAACCATGCTCCCCTTTATCAAGAATTAAGCGATTAACCGCAGCCTTTACATGTTCCAGCACGGATGCTTTGCCGCCGTCCTGCCATTCAATCTCCGTATCAAGAATTGACAGATCTCCCGTCTCCTTGATCAGTTCGCACACCGCCCAGATGATCCAGAATGGTTGGTCTGAATAACGCATATCATCATAGGGATACCATGTAAGCACTCCGTGCCCGTCCTGGAACTGATGGCGCAGACATTCCAGGATTTCTTCTTTTGCTTTCTCCTGACGGTAATTCAACAGCGCTACAGAAATCTGCAGGTTGTCACGGACACCTTTCTTTCCTACGATACAGAAATCTGCCTGCTTTTTTACCCAGTTGTTCATCATATGATTAATCTTTTGGTCCGGTGTTTTCACAGACAAAGAGCTAATCTTCTCATAGTTATACGCCTCCGACTCTGCGAACTCCCGTTCTGTGGATTCTGCATCTGCATACCGTTTTACTGCACTGCATGCCTCTTCACAGGAAGAGCTGATCCCGAATACCACCTGAATCTCTTTCTCCTCTCCCGGCATCAGCGTGATCTTATGCTGCAGCACCCCGCCAAGAATGAACAGCGAGGCTTCGGAATTTGTACAGTCTTTTCCATTCACGACAATATCCGGTCGCTGGAACAGGGCGCAGGTCGATGCATCCGGAAGTGTCAGTGTACTTGTGGAACCGCAGAACTTCGTCAGGTCACCGTCCCATGCATAAACCGGCTCGGATGAGGCCAGAAACCCATGATACAGTTCATGGGGCGCGAAGGGATGGGCGGAATCACAGTAGATTCCGTTCAGTTCCCGTTTGAATTCTGTCTTCATGCAGCGGTACATTTCGTAGTATCTGGGATAAGAGAAGCCTTCCAGATAGAAACTGACCGCAGAGAACATGCTTAACCTTTTCTCTTGCTCTGCTGTATTGCGAAGTTTCAGTGTCCACACCTCATGAAACCCTTTCTTGGGCACGAAAATCCTCCAGGATCCCTCGATTCCGTTTTTCCTTGAGCAAATCTGTGTGTGCCCGATACTATGTGTACAGCAGTAGTCTTCCACCTCTGTGTTAAGCGGCCCCTTCCCGATATTCCAGCATGTTCCGTCTGCATCATCTCTTAAATATACGTATCTGGCATCATCCCGGTTGATCATACACATATCTGCTTTTTCGCTCAGATAATAACTGCGCCCGTGTCCTACCTGTGATATCTGAGCGCAGTAGCGGTCTTCATTCCACAGGTAATTATACCAATAACGCGGTGTTTCCGCATGATAGATCCGGCAGCCGTTCCCGTCCGGTGCGAACTCATACAATCCATTTTGTGCACTTTTCTTTAACTCAGAATTCATCTTTCTTTCAATCTCCTGTTTTATTATTTTGTAATCTCAAAGCACTCCCTTGGGAACTATGCTTATTCACCGACCACAAGTCTGTACTGGATGCCCGGAACAGAACCGTCCATTGCAAACCGTATTTCATCTCCTGTTTTTTCTCCATTCATTTCGGCAATTACTTCCCCGATCGGATTTAACACCTCCAGTTTCGCATTCTCCGCTTTCACACGGATGCAGCCTTCCAGTGTCTCTGCGTACAGTTTGCCTTTGAACTCCACAGCGGCAAACGGAATCCCCATCAGCTCCGGTCCTTTGCCAAATGTTGTCTCGTCCATACCGGTTGTCCCCATTGCCGTCAAAATATATTCTGACGCGCCATCCATCTTAATTTCATCTTTTGCGATCAGAGCCAGTGTAATCCTTTCGTTTTCCGCCTCCACACAGATCTTGTCAGAAAGGGAAATCTCTTCTTCCGGTGCGCCGCTGAAATAGCCGCAGTAAGGTGTGTGGATAGAGAAGCGTGCGTGATCCGGGTCAAAAACGATTTCTTTTGTGTCTGAAATCAGCCTTCCTTCCACATAGCCGGTATCTTCCGGCAGAATACCCCACTCTTTCATCGCACTGTCCATGATTTCGGCAAACGTCCGGTAATCTCCGTTGCCCGATGTCTCTCTGATCCGGTCGAACACAAGTGCTTTTTCTCCAAGATGCACTCCCGGCTGAATCTCTTTCGTGTCTTTCACAGCATTTTCCAGACGGTTTTCTTCTTTATAACACCGGAACGCATCCCTGTACTCAGACCATGCATAATATACTCCATGTTCCGCATCTGAGAGATCAGCTCCGTTTAAGAACCCGGCATTTACCGCTATGTCCGCATTGCCCTGATACTTGTCTCCTCCGTCCAGAAATACATTGCGCATGGACGTGATATACGGGAAAAATGTAGTCGGCATTGCATGGAAAAGAGGCAGCGTTTTCAGGTCATTCTGTGTGTAGACCACATCCACGCAGTTCTTTGCCACGGATACAAGCCCCTTCAGGAAAACAGAGGCCATGAATCCCCACTGACAGATTACTGCCGGATCGTTATATACATCGAAAACATTCAGTATCTCATCTGCCGGCTGGTCATCCCAGTTCTCGGAGGTATGGTGATTATAAAGGATCAGTCCGTCCCAGTCGTTTAAGCAGGCATATGCTGCCATCTGCACAAACGCCGTGGAATGGAAAGGATGCTCCCCATACTCGTTCCACTCGCTGAGCATAAAAGGTTTTCCTTTCACAATCGCCAGTGATCCCAGACTTAAAAGGGTTGTTGCCGCCGATCCCACGCCGGTCTGCATGGTCAGAGGATTCGTAGAGACATATTCCATGGGGCCGGCCACCAGGTATGTATTATTCTCTACCGGAAGGAGAGGATGGTTAAAATAGCTGTTATTCTCCATCAGGTCGCCGTCTGTATGCCCATACACATCCGCTGCCCCGGCAATTAAATTGCTGGTAACGACAGGAACTTTTGCCCCGAGGAAATGGATATAGTCTTTCATATCCTGATAGAACTTCCGGTTCATATAGATGCCGAACTCCATAAAGTCGGCATATCTTGCCGGTCCTTCCGGTGCATCCCACTCTCCTTCCGGGTCGCTGACCGGCTGGTAGAAACTGCCTTCAATCCCCCGGACGGTTCCCCGAGCCGGATCTTCTTCCTCCCCCAGTGCGCAGCAACCGTCCTTTGTCCACGCTTCTTCCAGATGCTCCCGTGTGTGGTACTTCATCAGCAGGAAGTCGTTAAAGCGCTCCTGTACTTCTGCCCGGTAGGGTTTCATCTCTTCCCCTGCATCGTCGCCCATATTACCCTTGATAGCAGTGTCCTCGTTGTTGATTTGGATTGTCACTACCGCCGGATCATCGATAAGCGCCAGTCCCGTATAGGGATTCACATGGCAGAGTAGCTCCTTTGCATACTCTTTCTGTAGTTCAATCATCCGCTGGTTGTACAGACAGTACCGTTTGATACAGGAGGGTGCACCGCCCGGATACTCCATGCCGTCTCCCTCTTCAAACTTTCTCGCTACAATCAGGTCTATATGGAGATAGATGCCCTTCTCTTTCAGCTTCGCCGCAAAGTAATCGAACCGGTCCAACCCATCCGGGTTGAATTTCCTGCTGGTACCGGATGCATAGTCCAGAAGAGGTGCTTCCTTGCAGCTGCTCCAGCTTCCCGGCTCCTCTCCCACAGGGGCGTCCGCCGCATGGAGACGGATGATGTTCACTCCCATGCTGGCGAACCGTTCCGCCATTCTGTCCGCCGTCTCATGATCCGGCGTATTGGAACGCGCCGCCACATTGAATCCTAAAAACCGCGCTCTCGTACCATCTTCAAAATAAAGATGCCCCTTTTTCGCTTCGACAAACCCATGTTTTCCCGCAGGCGCATCCAGCAGATGAGAGTAATTGAGGACTCCCGTATTCGGTTCTGCCTTGTGTATCCTGATTCGTTGTTTCATTCTGATCTTCCTCCTATCTCTTCCGGCTCCTGCTACCTTATCATTTTTCTTGCACAGCAACCTTTCTGATGTCAGACTATCACATGACAATTTATAAATATTGTAATATTCTTTTAATTATTGTAAAATAGAATATATAATTTTAGTTTAAGGAGAGAATGACCTATGGAAACAGATTATCTATCTATGTGTAAGAATTTTTATGCGGCGACAAAAATCCCGGTCACATTACTGAAAGGCAAATATGCAGTCTATACTTCTTTTAATGATATCACTGGCACATCTCCTGCATACTTCCGTGAGGATCTCTTTCCCATGAGCGATCATAATCCGACCTTTTGCAGTGATTCTCCGGATATCGGCTACGGACGCCTTTTAATCGAGAATACCGACTATAATCTGATTCTCGGCCCGGTATTCAACGTTCCTGTCACCGAAGAACTAATTCGCTATTCCTCCAGAGAGAGTGGAGTCTCTTTAGAGAACAGGGAACAGTACGCAGAATTGCTCTATGCAATCCCCCTGCTTGGTCAGGCACAGTTTGCCAATTATCTGGTATTTCTCCATCAGTGCATCAACCACAAGACTGTCCCCGCAGAACAGCTCTTTCTGGAAAATGACAAGCTCACACTGGAGCGCTTTAACCAACAGACGGATCAAATGGTAGAAGATAAGGAAGAAGGAAATGTTCATAACACCTACTATTTTGAACTGGAATTGTATCAGATAATCAAGAATGGGAATACAGACGCCCTGAAGAAATTTCTCTCTGCCACCCGTGCTCCCCTCAAGGAAGGGAAGATGGCAGGCGCACCCTTGCGGCATGCCAAAAACCTCTTTATCAGCGCTGTAGTAAAAGCCGGTATCATGGGTGCAATCCCGGGCGGTGTGGATATCGAAAAAACATACCAGCTCATAGACTATTACATTCAAGAGTGTGAACAGCTGCGCACAATTGAGAAAATCAATCAGCTCCAGTATGTCATGCTTCTGGATTTCTGTCAGCGTGCCGAAGAAACACGCATCCCGGAAGGTATCTCCCCGGATGTCTATCAATGTATGACCTATATCCGGAACCACACAAATGAGCCTATCTCTGTAGAAGCTGCCGCCGCTCATACAGGGCGCAGTGCCTCTTATATGATGAAACACTTTAAAGGTGAACTCGGCATCCGGATGGGCGCTTACATTATGCGCTGCAAGCTGGAAGAAGCAAAAAGTCTTCTGACCTACAGCGAAAAAAGTCTGGCTGAAATCAGCAGCTATCTCTGCTTTTCCAGCCAGTCCTATTTTCAGAATGTATTCAAAAAGCAATACGGTGTCACACCGCTCCAATACCGGAAACAGACAAAAGGACGGTCAAACTGAAGCGCCTGCGAATTCCACAGCCATCCGGCAGATCCGGATGGCATTTTTTATCAATTCCTCTCTTGTAATATGACCGTTCTTGAGAGCTGCCGTAAGGTTATCAATTTCCTGCTGGCTTCCCGGCATAAAAAGATCATTTCCTGCGAGAGCCACCTTGTATGCCTCGGGTGCAGGATATTTCGCATCAGCACTTAATATATCAGAGGATGTTACCCAGTCTGTCATTACAATGCCGTCAAATTCAAATTCACAGCGGAGCACATCCTCAAGAAGTTCTCTATGCTCAGAGGTATGCTTCCCGTTTAACAGATTATAAGATGTCATCAGGGCTTTAGGCTGTGCCAGACGAACACAGATTTCAAACCCTTTTAGATAGATTTCCCTCAGCGCACGTTCACTGACTATACTGTTATTGTTATACCGATTTGTCTCCTGATTATTCGCCGCAAAATGCTTGATGGTAACCCCACATCCGGGATGGCTCTGCACCCCTTTCGTAAGTGCTGCCGCGAATACGCCGCTTATCAGCGGGTCTTCTGAAAAATATTCATAATTCCTGCCGCATCGTATGGACCGATGGATGTTAAGAGCTGGAGCCAGCCACAGATGAATGCCAAACCGCTCCATTTCGCTTCCTACGATATCCCCGCAGCGTTCTGCAAGCAATGGATTCCAGCTTTGGGCGATCGCGGTGCCGATGGGAATTGCCGTCGCATACTGCTCAAAGATCTCACTGTCCTCTCCGGGCTGCGGAATCATGCTGTTCATATATGCGCGCTCATCCTCGGTCAGAAGATTCTGCATTGTCTCCGGCATTGTACTCCCCAGACTATGTATTCCATTCTCATCCCGGAAGCACTTTTGAGAAAGCCGCAGTCCTGCCGGTCCGTCTGCCATAACGATCACGGGGATTTCTCCCACTTTTGCCGTCTCGCCTGCCGCGCCTGCAACCGACATAGAAGCATTACCGATGATGCCTGTCACTCCGCCTCCTGCAACGAAAGCACCCACATTCAGGCTAATCAGTTCTTCATCGGAAAATCCCTCCATCTCCGGCATTGGCTCATCTTTATGCTCATAGACTACTTTCACTATATCCACGCTGGAAATATCTGCTTCCAAAGATTGTATCTTTTTTCCTACTCTGTCCTTTCTCTTTCTTTCCGGCTTCCAGTCTGTGAAATCCGGTTTTCCAAAACAGTTTTTTACTGATTTTATAACCAAAGTTTCCGGTACTGATATGACACCGCAGACTTCCGTATCTCTGCTGCTGTTTCCCATTCGGAGGGTATATTCCCCTTGTTCCAGAATCCATGCCGCCTGTTCTTCGTCGTAAGATGCCAGATCCGTCAGTAAGAATGAAAGTTCAACTGTCTGTTTCTCCCCCGGTTTTAATTCTTCTGTCTTTTTCCATGAAGCCAGAGTCTGATAAGGCTGATCCAGCTTTCCTTCCGGCACAGAAACGTATAACTGTACGACCTCTTTTCCACAGAAATCACCTATATTCACCACTTCTGCACCTATTTCGGCAGTCATTTTATCCAGTTTCAGACCCTTAAAACGGACTTCAAAATTTGTATAGGAGACACCGTATCCAAACGGAAACAGTACCTCTTTATCCACACTGTCAAAATATCGGTATCCCACATAAATTCCTTCCTGATACCGGGTATCATCCTGTTCTCCAAATGACGCAAAATCCGGATAATCCTTCCATTTTGTCCAGGTAGTCGTCAATTTGCCGGAGGGATATGTTTTCCCAAGAACAAGATCCGCAAGAGCGCTTCCTGTCTGCACTCCAAGCTGCGACAGAATCAGGATATTCTCCACTTCCATGACAGGTGAAAGATCTACCGGACCTCCTACATTCAGAACCAGCATAAACCTTCTGTACTGCCGTTTCAGCTCAAGGATTGTCCGTCTCTCGCTTTCTGTCAGGAAAATATCGCCTTCCCTCGCTTCCCTGTCATTTCCCTCTCCTGATATCCTTGCAAGGACATAAATGGCTGTCTCACCTTTTACATTCAGTGGCAGATCATATTCCGGCTCCGGCATGACAGCTCCCATCCCTTCGATTACGGGATGTGTATGATGCTCCTGCGCCCTTCTTCGGATTTCTTCTGTAAAACCAGCCTGCGCTTTGTCATATATTTCGTCATAGGCATCAAGCCAGTCTCTGGAAACAATTTCAAACCCAGCTTTCTGAAATCCATCCTCTACTATCTCAAAGAATCGGGAATTCACCTCTCCGGAACCGGTTCCTCCTTTTACTGTCTTACGCACACCGTTACCATACAGTGCAATCTTTCCCGGCTTACCAAGGGGGAAATCGCCGTTCTTCTTGAGAAGTACTGTACACTCAGGAAGAAGCGGCCGCAGTATATCCAGATGCTCCTGTTCGTATTTCTGAAGTTCCATAAAGCATGCTCTCCTTTCTGCAAAAGTTCATTTACTGCAGATATTTTATCAAAAGTGCTTTGGGGAATCTTTCAAAATAGTGGATAGAATTGTAAATTAATATCTATAAAAGTCAAAATTTTACTTTTTGTGTGGAAAAGCAAATCCATGCGGAATTTTACTTTTATAAGAAGTATTCTGCAATATCTTTTATATTACAGAAAATACTATTTAGTAAAAACAAGCTTTAGTGTACCCGGGACCAAAAATTCCCTGCACCTGCCTGTATTCTTTACATGAACCGTTTCCACCTGCCCATTGATCTCCACATGTGCAATAAACCGATTGGGACGGTCTATGAAACGACCCTCTGTGATATGTTCGTACTTCATTTTTTCTGCTCCTCTTTACGCATTGTATACATACCATAGCATGTTTTCCTCATACCTACAACATTTTCACTTTAAGAAACTTTTGTCTGATTTTGCCTATGTTTTTGTACCTATGTTTTGAAAAAAATTTATTCCGTTTTTTCATTTCTGTGCTATAATGTTCCATCATAAAAATATCCGATAAAAATGAGGTGAAACAGGTGAAGAAAAAAAATCTTGTGCCTCTTATCGTTTTTTTACTGAGCATGTGCCTTGTTGGTTTCATCGTATACAAAACAGACACTCACGAAAAATGGCAGAGACGCACAACCGCACAATTAAATGTATTAACCTACGGCGAACGTATTAAAAATGAAATTACAAATGGAATTGCGATCACAGATGCTCTAAAACAGGTTCTGATCAGTGAAAATGGAGATATCAAGCAATTTGATACGATTGCAGAAAATCTTATATCTGATTCTATTGAAAGTGTACAGCTTGCTCCGGACGGTGTTGTAACAGATATTTATCCTGCTGAGGGAAATGAGGCAGGTAAAATTGATCTGCTCCATGATAAAGACCGTGGCAGAATTTCCTGTTATGCAAGAGACAACCATACAATCATTACACAGGGACCCTTTGAATTGAAACAGGGCGACTATGGAATTGCTGTTCGCAATCCGGTCTACCTGAATGATGAGCACGGACAGGCATATTTCTGGGGATTTACCATTGTTATCCTGCGTGTTCCTGATATTTTTTCCGACTCGATCCATGCACTTTCAGGTTTTGGATATGAGTACAGACTTTCCAAAACAGAAACTCCCTGGAGTGACACTTATAAAACCGTTTACCAGTCAGATGGTCAGATAACGCAGCCGGTTTCTTATGATTTTACCATAGGGAAAGAAAGCTGGAAGTTTGAAGTAACTCCTGAAAACGGATGGCAAGACAATTTATTAATAGCAAAAGCCAGTATAATATTTACTGTCATCATCTTACTTCTGTCGGGACTTATCAGGGTATGGCTGGTATCAAACGAAAACAAAAATAAATTTCAGATACTGGCACGCACAGATTCTCTTACAAAAATTTATAACCGCTATGGATTTGATGAATTTGCAGAAAAAATGATTCAAAAAAATC
>OHAC01001301.1_pt1 | contig 23389 bp, 19 predicted proteins | sample 1577051 | NCBI WGS metagenome assembly OHAC01 (sample SAMEA3541499, study PRJEB24748) | human gut metagenome | biome: human gut; feature: human-associated habitat; material: faeces | place: China | collected 2012 | reverse complement strand
GATTGAATTCCTTGCCGACTGCTTCGATCGGTTCTACTCCCATGCCTTCCATTGTGGTGGTAAGCTGTTTGTAGATCTTCTCCATTCCATCAGCAAACGGATCATCCTGTGGTGCCTGTGCAAGTCCTCTCTCAAAATTATCCACAACCGGAAGGATCTTCTCGATGATGTCCTTTGCTCCGATCACATACATGCTGGATTTCTCTTTCTCTGTACGTTTACGGAAGTTATCGAACTCAGCCATGTTACGTTTCAGTCTGTCTGTCAGTTCTTCGATCTGCTGTTCTAATTTATTGTCTTTTTTCTTCTTGCCGAAGAAAGATGTTTTGGATTTGGTTTCTTTATCGTCGTCTGCCTCAGGGGCTTTCTCCGCTTCTGCGTCCTGTCCTGCCGTTGCTTCCGGCGATTCTTCTGTCGGCTCGTTCACAGTTTCTGTTTCCGGAATGTCTTTCTCTGTTTCTTCCTGCTCATTTGCCGTGTTTTTATTTTCTTCTGACACCTTTGTTTTACCGCCTTTCTGCCTGGCTGCTAGCCGTCTTCATTGCTTTTATTTTTTATGAAAACCTGATCAAGTTCGACCTTGAGGGTCTTCAAGCTGTTTACTACATTCTCGTAATCCATTCGCTTCGGTCCTACAATACCGATCGTTCCATGCATTCCCTCTCCCAGTTCATAGGTTGCGGTTACAACGCTGCAATCCTTCATGGTCGAGATCGGAAGTTCGTCTCCGATGTACACCTGAACTCCGGTATTGTCATCTGCCATCCGCTCCTTGACCAGATCTACCAGCTGCTGCTTCTCCTCGAAAGTGGAGATCAGTCCGGTTGCTCTCGTCGTATCCGATAACTCCGGATACTTGAAGAAGTTCGTGGCTCCTGACGTATAGATTTCCATGTCGTCCTCATCCACATGAATCGTAGCTGCCACTGCATCCAGCACCTTGGCCACCAGCTTACTGTGAATACCTGCCTGTTCCTTAAGTCTGGCGATCATTCCAAGATTGATATCCTGGATCGGCAGTCCGTTCAGATTGGTATTCAGAAGCAGGTTCAGCTTCAGGATCGTCTCATCGTCCATCTCTTCATCCAGATCGATGATCTGATTTCGGATGACGTTGCCTTCGCATACAACAACTGCTACCAGCTGCAATTCATTGACACGGGATAACTGAATAAATTTCAGTTTGCTTCCGCTGTACTGAGGAACCGAAACCATCGTTGCGTAATTGGTGTTCGAGGCGAGGACACGTGCTACATTCTTAAGCACTTTCTCCATCTTATCTGTCTTCTCGATCATCAGATTACGGATCTCTGCAATCTCGTCTTCCTTCTCCCGCATCAGTTCATCCACATAAAGCCTGTAGCCCTTATCAGAAGGTATTCTTCCTGCCGATGTATGTGGCTGAACGATATATCCCATGTCTGTCAGATCAGACATCTCGTTCCGGATTGTTGCTGAGCTGACATTCAGATCCTTGTCCTTGGAAATCGTCCTGGATCCTACTGGTTCGCCTGTCTCCATGTATGTCCTGATGATCGCCTTGAGAATCCGTTTCTTACGATCTGTCAGTTGTTCATCCATGTTCCCAGCTCCTTTCCGTTTAGTCTGTTAGCACTCATCATTAAGGAGTGCTAACATCTATAGTGTTAAGATAGCACTGTCGTTATTATTTGTCAACAGATAATTACGAATTTTTTGAAAAAAACATAAAAATCACAGTTCCGACACAGATAGGGAAACTCCGACAATTCTGGCAGGACCTTCTCTGTGTTCGACACTGTGATTCTCTTAATCTTCCTGTATTATGATATATCTGTTTTACTTTACAGACCGCTTCTGCGGATCGCTTCTACTACTTCTTTGATCTTCTCCGGAGGGAGTACCAGTGCGAAACGTACATATCCTTCTCCGTGCGGGCCAAAGCTTGCTCCTGGTGTCACGATGACGCCGGCTTTTTCCATCAGTTCCATACAGAATGCCATGCTGTCTGTACGTCCTCCCGGGATCCTTGCCCAGACGAACATCGTTCCCTTGCCATTTGGAAGGTCCCAGCCGATCTCGCGGAGACCATTGCAGAGTGCATCCCTTCTCTCCTGATACATCTGGCACTGCTCCTGAACGCTTTCAAGAGGTCCTTTGAGTGCCGCGATCGCTGCTTTCTGGATCGGAAGGAACATTCCGAAATCAATCTGGCTTCTGAGTTTGCGGAGTGCCGCGATCACATCCGGGCGGCCTACGAGAAAACTGATCCTTGCGCCTGTTACATTAAAGGACTTGGAAAGGCTGAAGAATTCTACACCGATCTCCTTTGCTCCTTCTGTTGCGAGGAAACTTCCACCATGTGCTCCGTCAAAGATGATATCGCTGTATGCATTATCATGGATAATCAGGATGTCATATTTCTTCGCAAATGCTACGATCTCTTCGTAAAGTCCTGGTGTGGCAATGCTTCCTACCGGGTTGGATGGCAGAGAAACTACCATGTATTTGGCTTTGCGTGCTACTTCCTCCGGGATATCCTTTACATATGGAAGAAAATCGTGCTCTGCGACAAGCGGGTAGTAGTATGGCTCTGCCCCTGCCATCAGGCTTCCTGCTGCAAATACCGGATAGCATGGATCCGGAAGAAGGACAACATCTCCCTCATCGCAGAGTGCCATTCCAAGATGTCCCATTCCTTCCTGGCTGCCGTAAACGGTCATGACCATGTCCGGTGTCAGCTCTACGTCAAAACGTTTCTTATAATAGTCACAGACTGTTTCCAGAAGTTCCGGGAGATCCCTGAGACTGTATTTCCAGTTATTGTCATCCATGGCCGCCTCTGCCAGAGCTTTCTTGATGTGTTCCGGTGTTTTGAAGTCCGGCGTTCCCACACTCATATTATAAATTTTCATGCCCTGTGCTTCCAGTTCCATACGTCTGTTATTCAGGGCTGCAAAGATTTCTTCTCCAAATCTGTCTAATCTCTTGGAAAACTGCATATCGATTTACCTCTTTCGTTTCTGTTCAAGCATCATACCTGCCGTTCGTTCTATTGTAGCACTCTCTCCATTACTGTACAAGAGTAAAGTACACTAGTCATCCAATTCTTCCAGATTTTTCTTAAGTTCGATCATCTTGTCACGGAGTTCTGCTGCCTGTTCGAAGTTCAGACTTGCTGCTGCCTCGCGCATCTGCTTCTCAACTTTGGTGATCAGCCTGGTAAGTTCTTTGCGGTTCATGGACTCCGGATCTTTCTTGAGTTTCGCTTCAGTCTCGGCAACTGCCTTGGAAACTGTGATCAGGTCGCGGACTGCTTTCTTAATTGTGGTCGGCGTGATTCCATGTTCTTTGTTGTAGGCTTCCTGGATGCTTCTTCTTCGCTCGGTCTCCTGGATGGCTTTTCGCATGGAATCGGTCATGACATCTGCGTACATGATAACGTGACCTTCGCTGTTTCGGGCGGCTCGGCCGATCGTCTGGATCAGGGAAACTTCTGAACGGAGGAAACCTTCTTTGTCTGCATCGAGGATTGCAACCAGTGTGATCTCCGGGATGTCAAGACCCTCTCGGAGAAGGTTGATTCCGACAAGTACGTCAAAGACATCCAGTCGCATATCGCGGATGATCTCCGCACGTTCCAGCGTGTCAATGTCGGAATGAAGGTAACGCACACGGATACCTACATCCTTCATATATTCTGTCAGGTCTTCTGCCATTCGTTTGGTCAGGGTCGTGATCAGGATCTTGTGGCCCTTGTCCACTTCTTTGTTTACTTCGCTGATCAGATCGTCAATCTGTCCTTCGACCGGGCGGACTTCTACCTTCGGATCGAGAAGTCCTGTCGGACGGATGATCTGTTCTGCACGGAGAAGTTCGTGCTCTGCCTCATACTGTCCCGGTGTTGCAGAGACAAACAGGACCTGGTCGAGTTTGTTTTCGAACTCATCGAAGCTTAACGGGCGGTTGTCCTTGGCAGATGGCAGGCGGAAACCGTAGTCGACAAGCGTCTGCTTACGGCTTTGGTCTCCGGCGTACATTCCACCGACCTGAGAGACTGTTTTGTGGGACTCATCTATAATAAGAAGAAAATCATCCTTAAAGTAGTCCATCAGGGTATATGGCGGCTGGCCCGGTGCAAGCCCGGTAAGGTGTCTCGAGTAGTTCTCGATTCCGGAACAGAAGCCGGTTTCTTTCATCATTTCTACATCGAAGTTGGTACGCTCGGCGATACGCTGCGCTTCAATCAGCTTATCCTCGCTCTTGAAATAGGAAACCTGTTCTTTCATTTCTTCCAGGATCGCATCGGCTGCTTTCTGGATTTTTTCCTGTGGAACAACGTAATGGGATGCAGGGAAAATCGCAGCGTGCTTCAGTTCATTGCGGATCTCACCTGTCAGAACATCTACTTCTGTGATGCGTTCAATCTCATCTCCGAAGAATTCTACGCGGATCGCACGGTCTGAGTAGTTGGCAGGAAAAATCTCCAGCACATCGCCCCGCACGCGAAAAGTACCTCGATGGAAATCCATCTCGTTGCGGTTATACTGGATATCGATCAGTTCTTTGATCACATCATCCCTGTCCTTCTCCATCCCCGGGCGCAGAGAGATCATCATATCAAAAAATTCTTCCGGTGCACCCAGACCGTAGATGCAGGATACAGAGGAAACCACTATGACGTCTTTGCGCTCGCAGAGTGCCGCCGTTGCAGAGAGGCGGAGCTTATCGATCTCGTCGTTAGTGGAAGCGTCCTTTGCTATATAGGTGTCGGTAGATGGGACGTATGCTTCTGGCTGGTAGTAATCATAATAGGAGACAAAGTATTCTACTGCGTTCTCAGGGAAGAATTCCTTCATCTCGCCGTAAAGCTGCGCTGCCAGTGTTTTATTGTGCGCAAGTACCAGGGTTGGTTTGTTGAGCTGGGCGATGACATTCGCCATCGTGAAGGTCTTACCGGAGCCGGTGACACCAAGCAAAGTCTCGAACTGGTTGCCTTCCTTGAAGCCCTTGACTAGCTGCTCGATTGCCTGCGGCTGATCGCCGGTGGGGTGATATTCGGAGTGTAGTTTGAAGATTTGTTGTGAATTTTGCACAAAAGCACCTCCTGGTTGTATGTTGAAAAAGTTCAATGCTATTCTTTTTGCAATTCTATTGCATTTGTGTTTCCAAATATTTCTCACATAAATGATTATTTAGAAGAGATGGCAAAGGCCATCTACGACTATTGGTTTGTGCAGTTTGAGTTTCCTGATGGAAACGGAAATCCATATAAAACTTCAGGTGGAGCCTTATTATACAATGAAGTTCTCAAAAAAGAGATTCCATTTCTTCACTTTTTGCAATAGGTTTGATATCCAGATCATTGTCCATATTGAAATCATACGTCATATAGGATAGCTGCTGCGCATATGCCTTTAATTCCAGATCAGACATATCCACCAGAATCATAATATCCACATCAGAATCCGGACGGAAGTCACCCCTTGCATAAGAACCATAAAGGATTATCTGGCGTACATGAGAGCCATAAATCTTTTTGATAGCCTCCACATATTCTTCAATTAAATCCTGCATAAGCTTAGACATACATCTCACCTCACTTCTCATCTACCTCAATTGTGTCCATCATTGCTATTTTTAGTATATCATTTCACATAAAAGAAGTACAGAACAAGCGAATATTTGTTCTGTACTTTTTATAAGTTCTATTCTATCAGACCTCCACCTCAAACGGCAGCCGATCGAGGATGTCTTTCTGCATATCCACTCCCGGGTAGACTTCGATCAATTTCAGGCCTTTGGGGGTGAGGCGGAAGACGCAGCGTTCTGTTACGTAGAGGACTTTCTGGCCGTTTTCGATCGCGCGTTTTGCGGAGAAGCTGATGCTTGAGACGTTCTCTACAAATTTAGGGATCTCGCCTTCTTTGTGGATGGTTATGACACCCTTTTCCTGGGTGACTTCCAGACCTTTGGCGTTGAAAGTCATGCAGAAAACTACGGTTGGGGTCTTGGCTGTGATATTGGCAAAGCCACCGATGCCTGCAAAGGCCCCTGTTCCTCTGTGGGCATTGATATTTCCGTAACGGTCTGCCTCCAAACCGCCCATAAAGCAGATATCCAGCCCACCGTTGTCATACAGGTCAAACTGGTTTGCCATATCATAAACGGAAGCGGCACCAATCATTGCCCCAAATGCTTCGCCCGAAACAGGAAATCCCCCGATTCCTCCGGACTCCACCGTGAGCGTGATCATATCGAGCATCCCACTCTTTCGCGCATATCTGGATACCATTTCCGGAATTCCGATTCCTATGTTTACAATATCATCCACTCGCAGCTCTTTAGCGGCTCTTTTTCCTATGATATTTGCCGGAACGTTGTTTTTACGCTGCTTCTGGGAGAGGTCATTGATCTTCTCATTCCAGGTATGCCATTCTTTGTACGGGATCTCAAAACTTCCGGTAAGTGCCGTGTATGCTTCATTTCGCTCCTCCGGCTCTGCCACAACGATCGCATCGACCAGACAACCCGGAATGATGGCGTTACGCGGACGGGACGGCGTGTCTACGAGACGATCCACCTGTACGATGACCTTTCCACGGTTTGCTTTGACCGCCTGACAGATGGACAGTGCGTCGCCGGACATGAACATATCATCAAAGGTGATATTTCCTTTTCTGTCTGCAGCAGTTCCCTTGATCATGGCAATCGTGATCTTTGGAAGTTTATAATAAAGAAATTCATCCCCATCCACTTCCACATGCTTCACCAGTGAATCATCGATGGAAATTCTGTTGATCCCCGGTCCTTCTCTCCTCGGATCAACAAAAATATCCAGTCCGACTTTGGACAAAGCTCCCGGAAGACCGCCTGCCTGTGCACGGATTGCATGAGAAATACACCCAAGCGGCAGATTATACGCCTCAAATCTGTCCTCCAGCACCAGTTTTTTGGTGCTCATCATCGCGCCAAAATGACCGCAGATCAGCTTGTCCACCGCACCTTCCCGAATATATCCTTCCGCATTATGTTCGTCATCCCAGACACCAAATCCGGCACTGGATACGATCGTCAGATGCGTCGGCGACTGCATTTTCTGATATCTTCGGTATAATGCCTCGTGGAGTTCAGTCGGGTTTTCGATCCCTACAAATGAATTCACGCAGATACAGTCCCCGTCCCGGATCAGACGGATGGCTTCATCTGCATTCATGATCTCATACATACTTATTTCCTCTCAAATACGGTCTCGCCGCCAAGGATCGTCATATCCACCTTCGTGGTCTTGATCTCATCCGGGTCGATCTCATAGAGGTCTTTCTCAAGCACAACAAAATCCGCGTTCTTTCCAGTCTCGATCGTACCGTTCTCATCCTCTGTGTACGACGCATAAGCAGCATATTTTGTAAAAAGTTTCACTGCCTCATCTACTGTCAGGCGTTCCGACGGGATCCAGCCCTCTTTCGGCTCGCCGTTTATATTCTTGCGGGTCACGGCAAAATAGATGTTTTCCATTGCATCGAAACTTACCACCGGTGCATCAGAGCCGCCGGATGCATGGATGCCGAGATCCAGCATGGTCTTCCATGCATAAATACCTTCCATACGATGTGTTCCGATCGCCGGTTCTACGGTATTCATATCAAGATCGACAAATACAGGCTGAATGTATGCCAGAATGTCGTTTTCTTTCATTGCTCGCAGGATCCGCGGGTTTGTGATCTGACAGTGGACGATTCCATGTCTGCCCTTGGCGTTATCCTTACGGTATGGAGATTTCGCGATCGCCTCGATCACCATATCCATCGCACGGTCGCCAATGCAGTGTACTGCCGCCTGCATCTGATGCTGGTCAAAAAATGCGAACAGCTCATCCAGTTCTTCCTGCGTGAAGATAATGTTCCCGCAGTTTCCAGGGCTGTCCTCATATGGCTCGTTCATCGCTGCAGTTCTCGCACCAAGAGAACCATCCTGAATGAGCTTCATCGGCCCGATCGTAAAATGATCGCCCCTCTGACCAGTACGATATCCCTCTTCCACAAATGCCTTGGCGTCATCAAAACGCTCAAACAGGCACTGCTCATAATGGCGGACATTCAGCTCGCCTCTCGTATCCAGTGCTTTGTAGGCATTCATGATACGCTTCCAGTTTTTGCCCGGAAGTGCTGCGAGGTCGTCAGACTGTACACCGGTAAAGCCGCATTCGTTCAGTTTTTTTGCGCTGTAGGTAATGTAGTTTTCTACTTCTTTCTGTGACGGGGTGTCAAGCAGAGAATAGTAAAACTGTACAGCATTTTCCTTGATCAGACCTGTTTCCAGATCAACATCCTTCTCGATCTCAGAGAACTGTGGAATCGTCTTAAGCAGTTCCAGACCGCGGCTGTTGCAGACACCTACATGTCCACAGACTCTGACCATGATGATCGGGATTTCTGTGGACAGGGCATCCAACTCATCCTTGTGCGGATATCTCGGCTCCGCAAAATGTTCTTCGTTCCATCCTCGGCAGTAAAGCCAGGTCAGCGGTTTGCCCGCATGCTCCTCGATACGCTTCTTCGCTGCGTCCAGCATTTCTTCCACGCTGGTGCAGTCAAACAGTTTGACGGAACGCTCTACAAATGCATAATGCAGCATGTGCAGATGCGTGTCCACAAATCCCGGAAGAAGCAGTCTGTCGCCAAGGTCAACTTTCTCTTCACAGGCGATCTTCTCTGCCTCTTCGTTGGTTCCTACAAAAACAATTTTGCCATTTTCCACGCCAACCGCTTCTGCTACGTGGCCGGCATCATCTAATGTACGGATTCGTCCGTTAAAAAAAATCTTATCCACTGCTTCTTCATCCTTTATGAATTATTTCTGGTAAATCATTTGTTTTCTTTTGCCTTTTTATCCTCGTAAAAAAGCGCAAGATCTTTGTCTACCTCTCCAATTCCCATGTAACGTGCCTTATAATCCTTAAGCAATTTGATAAAGGTTCCGCTTAAGAGAAACAGAGTCGCTACGTTTACGAATGTCGGGAATACGGTCGTGAAATCTGCGATCACCCAGAGCTGTGCCGGTGTTCCGTTTCCATAGAGAGTCAGTACAGTTACAAGCAGCCCCCATAACGGAGTTCCGAAAATAAATACTTTTTCTGCAACCTTGAGGACTTTCTGATTTCCCTTGAGCCAGTGTTTCAGGATGACACTATAGTATGTAAACCATCCTGTAGAAGTGGTCAGGCCAAACAGGAAAATGCTGAGTGCGATCAGTGCACGTGCCACAGAGCCCATGCCGGATTCAAATGCAGTCAGAGTAAGTTCGGATCCCTGAAGTCCTGAATTCCAGTAACCTGTCACAATAACAACAAGTCCTGTCATAGAGCAGACAACAATGGTATCTGCAAATACTTCAAATGCTCCCATCAGACCCTGTTTTACCGGGTGGTCTGTCTTCGCGGAAGCGTGGATCATCGGAGAAGTTCCCCATCCAGCCTCGTTGCTGTATACAGAACGGGCAAAACCAAGACGCATACAGGTTGCGACACCAGCTCCCAAAAATCCACCAACAGCAGCCTGTGTGGTAAATGCACCTTTGAAGATCATACCAAATGCTGCCGGCAGCTGTTCAAAGTTTGTGATCAGGATAAAAAGTGATCCCAGGATATAAAGCAGACACATGATTGGTGTCATATAAGAGGAGATCACGCCGACCTTCTTTACACCGCCAATGATGATCACATAGATTGCAAGTACGTACAACAGAGACGGTACGATGTATGGAAGTTTGAAGGTACTTCCAACTGCCTCAGATACCGTATAGTTCTGAAGAGTGATAAACCATGTCATAAAGATACATCCACCGAATAATACCGCAAAGATCTTCCAGAACGGGAGCTTCTTCTCATCGCCCAGACCTTTCTGCATATAGTAGGTCGGTCCACCGAGATATTCGCCGTTTGGCTGTTTTTCTCTGTAGTAGACAGCCAGAGTTACCTCTGTCATTTTGATGACCATGGCAAGGAGTGCAGCAACCCACAGCCAGAACAGTGCACCAGGACCTCCTGTTGCGATCGCGGTTGCAACACCGGACATATTGGATACACCAACGGTTCCTCCGATCGCGATGGAAATCGCCTGAAATGGCGTCAGACTCTTGCCGTCGTCTCCACCTTCCTCACGACGTTCTTTGCTGAACATATTTTTGATGATATGTCCAAAGTGACGGAACTGGAAAAATCCGGAGCGGATCGTCAGATAGATTCCTGTTACCAGAATTGTGATCAATAATGGCAGCCCCCATAACCAGTTTGTTAAGTTTTCGAATAATGCAAACATTCCCTCTCTCCTTTTCTTTTGTTTTGCATAAAAATGCATTGCCCCTCATTTTTATTCGTTTCAGTATAGCATATACTTTTCTTTATTTCTACGCTAAAGCGGCATTTTCCTAAAATATTTTTAGATATATACAAAAAAACACAGAGCAGTCTGCGAAACTGCTCTGTACTTGATTATTATTGTAAAGCCGCCGGAGACACTCAAAAAGCCGGCAAACACCGCCCCGTGGTCACTCCACTTCTTCCGGCTCCATGCTCACTACATGATCCCCGCCATTGACAGCATCAACGTCATATTTCTGTCTGTATTCATTGAAATAAGAATAATACTCCATTGTGTCAGTCGGATAGACCTTGGAATCGTGGATGTGAAGATCCGGGTCTTCTTCTCCGCTCTTCATCAGCGCCATCATTGCACTTGCGCTGTGGGCTGCGATACGGCCGAAGCTGTTGAGAATGTCATTGAATACAGTTCCCTCTTCCAGTCCGCACTCACCCTTGCTGAGTCGTGCTACATGGTGCATCTTGAGTTCATCACAGAGATTGGTGATAACTGCTCCAAGCGGTGCTACTCTCTGCGCTGCCTCTCTGTCATCCTTCATAAATGCATTACAGGTTACGTTGATCTCCTCACGGACAGCTTCCATGACGATGTTCAGCTCGTCCCAGGCTGACTGAGAGAAGTTTGTATGATTGTCATGCATCTCATTTGCCATATGTGCGATGTAAGATGCATGATCTCCGATTCGCTCAAAGTCATTAATCGTATGCAGATACAGGGAAACCTGTCTTGTCTGTGCTGTATTCATCTCACGCTTGGTGAGCTGGATCAGGTAATCGCCAAGACGGCTCTCATATTTGTCGATCAGGTCTTCCTTACGCTGAACCTTGTCGTATTTGTCCTGCTGATAATCATTCAGAAGATTCATTGCACGATTGACATTCTTACGGAGTTTCTTGGACATTCCGTTCATTGCACGGTGGCACTGACCGATTGCAAGTGCCGGATAGTTGATCAGACGCTCCTCAAGAAGGTCAAAGTCTGCTTCGTCTTCCAGTTCTTCTGCGCTGTCTTTTACAAGCATGCATACCAGTTTCTCAAGCTTCGGAATGAACGGGAACAGTACGATAACTGTTGCCACACGGAACACTGTGTTCAGGGCAGCGATCGTTACTGGTGTCATGATCATATCCATAAATCCAAAATGTACGATCGCATTCGCGGTATAGAAGATAATGGACCACATGATAAGACCAAACAGGTCATTCATAAGATAGATGAGTGCTGTTCTCTTACCGTTCTTATTTGCACCGATCGCAGAGATCAGTACCGGACAGGCTGCGCCGACACCGATACCAAGTACGATCGGGAATGCACTTGCAAAGGTCAGGATACCTGTTACGGAAAGAGCCTGCAGTACACCGACTGTTGCAGATGCACTCTGAAGTACGGCGGTGAACAGGATACCTACCAGGATACCTGCCAACGGGTTAGAGAACATGGTCAGCATGTCGATAAATACTTTGCTCTCACGGAGAGGTGCAACTGCTCCACTCATTGTCTGCATACCTGTCATAAGAATTGAGAAACCAAGCATGATGTTTCCAATGTTCTTATGTACAGAACGTTTGCAGAACATACGAAGGATAATACCGATGATCGCCACAACTGCTGAGATCGTTGCTGTAGAAAGGATGCTTGCGATACCGCCGGATCCCTGAATATAGGAAAGACAGAGAATCCATCCTGTGATACTGGTACCGATGTTGGCACCCATGATGATACCGATTGCCTGTTTCAGTTTCATCATACCGGAGTTTACAAAACCGATGACCATGACTGTCGTTGCCGATGAAGACTGGATGACGCTGGTAACAGCAGTTCCCAAGGCAACACCCTTGAGCGGGGTATTGGTCATGCGGTACAGAAATGCCTCCAGCTTATTGCCAGCCACCAGTTTCAGGCCATCGCCCATCAGAGACATTCCAAACAAAAATAGTGCTACTCCTGAGAGTAAAGATAAGACCATTGAAAATATTGCCATAATTTTCTCCTCTGTTGTCTTTTCGTCCTGCGTCCGTGCAGAACGGACACCTTCTGTTTTTTTACCTTTTCTTAACTTTCTTTTTATTCATTTTTTACATTGCCTTTTTTATTATGCCATACTCATGGCTCGATTACAACATTGGATTAAATTTTATACCAAAAAAAATCCTCCCGGATCTGATCCCGGAAGGACTCTTTTTGTCAAAAATCAATAAAAATCACAGCCATTTCGACCATTTTCTTTTACACGCTACAGGACCTTGTCTGCATCCTTGAAAATGCTCTCTCCTGGATTTTCTCTGTCTGCAAAGGCAACACCGACACTCAGGGAAACTGCCGGGGTACCATCCTCTGTCGAAAGCTACACATCCCGGATCTCTTCCGGCAAGGATTCCTCGGATTTACCATAGGATTCTGCAACAAGACGCATGGAATAGTACTCTGTCTTACCGGTCATTGCATACATCCGGACCTACTCTGTAAGATAATCCGAGCCGTCCTGCAGTTCCTTGGCTGAATTCTGACACAGAATATATTCATCTGTCGTCTGCCTGAGAACCTGAAATTCTTTCTCACTGGACACAGAAACTGCTGCAAATATGACTGCAAGTACGATCGTAACAATAATACTCCAGGTACTGACCCTCTGTATTCTGATTTTTTTCGTATCTTTCATACGAGCATTTCGATTCCTTTTATTGGATTTTCCTCATTCATTATACGACAGCAGATACCTCGCATCAAATAAATAGTTGTTAAGTTTTCCTCTTAACATTTTGTTATTCAAAACAATTGACAAAAATTTATCCAGATTCTATACTGTAAAAAAATTTAAAGCAATATGTTCCATATAATAAGGAGGAAACTCTATGAACCTGCAGTTATTTGCAACCCTGAAAAATTATAATTTCAAAAATCTTCCCAGGGATATTTTTTCCGGCATTATCATTGCCGCCGTGTCGATTCCTATTTCCATGGGATATGCACAGATTTCCGGAATTCCTGCCATATACGGGCTCTATGGTTCGGTCTTTCCTATTCTGTTCTTTGCGCTTTTTTCTACCTCGAAGCAGTTTATCTTTGGCGTGGATGCCGCACCTGCTGCGATCGTAGGAAGTGCACTCTCCACCCTTGGGATCGCTGTGGAATCCCCGGATGCCATGAAATATGTTCCGATGATCGCGCTTTTTGCCGGTCTGTGGCTTCTTTTGTTTTATTTTCTGCATGCTGACCGTATTGTGGATTTTATTTCCACACCAGTCATGGGCGGGTTCATCAGTGGTATCTCGCTTACGATCATTTTTATGCAGATTCCCAAACTTATGGGAAGTTCTGCCGGTTCCGGCGAGATCCTGGAACTGCTTATACATATTTTTCACGCTGTCAGAACTATAAGCTGGCTCTCTCTTGGCATGGGGATCGGCGCGCTGCTTCTGATCCGTATTTTTAAGAAGATTTTCCCGAAGTTTCCTATGGCGATCGTGATCATGATCCTTGGAGTCCTCGCTACACGCCTTTTCCATGTTGACGAACACGGTGTCGTTCTTCTCCAGGCAGTTGAACCAGGCCTTCCATCCCTGGTTCTTCCGCAGTTTGGAGGGATCCAGCTCACACACGTTGTCGGAAGAGGTCTGATGGTCGCTGTCGTTATCATGGCAGAAACTCTCCTTGCCGAAAATAACTTTGCTTTCAAAAATGGTTACAAATTAAACGACCGCCAGGAAATCCTTGCCTGTGCTGCCGGAAACATCGCGGCCTCCGCTGTTGGCTGCTGCCCGGTAAACGGAAGTATTTCCCGTACTTCCATGAACGAACAGTACGGAGGAACCTCGCAGGCCGTTTCCCTGACCGCCGGTCTTGTCATGGCAGTCCTCCTTGCCGGTTTTACAGGTTTCATCGGCTATCTGCCGGTCCCTGTCCTGACCGCGATCGTGATCTCTGCCCTGATGGATGTCGTGGAAACACATCTGGCAGTCCGTCTGTTCAAAGTCAGCCGCAATGAATTTTATATCTTCATGGCAGCCTGCCTGGGCGTTTTATTCCTCGGCACGATCTACGGCGTGATAATTGGAATCCTTCTTTCCTTTGTTTCCGTGATCCTCAAAGCAACCAACCCGCCGCGCTCTTTCCGAGGCATGATCCCCGGCAAAGAAGCCTACTATGACCTTCAGAGGAACCGCCACGCCTACCCGATCCGGCATGTCGTGATCTACCGTTTCAGCGAAAATCTTTTCTTTGCCAACGTAAAGATCTTTCAGGAAGACCTTGAAAACAGCATAAAAGAAGACACGAAAGTTATGATCGTGGATGCATCTTCCATCAACTCCATCGATATCACAGCCGCTGACCGTCTGGAAGCCATTGCCTCAAGCATGAAGAAAAAAGGGATCCAGTTCTACATCACGGAACATTCTTCCAATCTGAATGAGCAGATGCGCTCTCTCGGAATCGGTCATCTTATCAAGGAAGGCTGTGTCCGCAGGACTATCCTGGCCGCACTTAACGATGCCGATGTCCAGAAACCCTATGATCTGGAAATTCCGGAGACGGAGAAAAAACTGGCTCAGATCCGCAGCCAGTCCCATCTTCCTGCCGAAGAAGAGAATACACTGGAAGAATTTGCCTGGGCATTTGGCAGCGATACTGTACGGGAACTGGAAGAAGCTACTCACCAGATCATCCAGCATCTCCATCAGATGCCTGACGTTGAGAAATTATCCGACGAAGGTCTCCGGGAGCATTTCGAAAACTGGCATGCCTTTGGTGCTCTGGACGAAGATGAGATCCTGCACCGAATCGAACTGCATATCGATGAACTTCCAAAAGAACTGCACAAAGAACATGGACATATCCTGGAACTGATCGAGAAACGCCGAAGCCGTATCCGTGAGAAGATCCTGGAAGAACATCCGGAACTTGCTTCCAAGCTGGAGCAGAACCGCAAACGTCTGGAAGAACGCCTGGAACAGCAGAATCCGGAGGCCATGAAAAAATGGCGAGAATGGAAAAAGAAAGATTAACTGTAACACAAAGAGGACTCTGCACAAAGCAAAGTCCTCTTTTCTTTTGGGAAATATTTTTATCTGATATAAATTCCGTCTGCCCCAAGGTATGCTCCCTCCGGGCATTCTGTCAGGTTCTGTTCTCCCGCAAGCTCTGCAACACGGGAATAGTCTTCTTCCATCAGTGCCTGCAGAAGTTTACGTGAAATCCCGACACGCACCTTACGTTCCTCCGGTTCTTCATACTTCTCTGAGAAATATGGGATCGTCACCGCAATCTCCGCATTGGAATCATGAAATCTCAGTCCACTCTCTTTATCAAGGAACAACTCACAGATTGGTTTATAGTAAGATCTGTAGAATTCTTCCGGTGTAAATACAATCTTTTCGCCCTCGGTATCACCTTCCGGTTCTCTTAAGATCCCACATAAATATCCATGATCATAATATGTCATGCAGACAACTCCCGGATCTGGTCCGGCTCCATTTACCGTGCCGATCGCTTCTAGCTGCTGTGCACCCTTCTTGAGTGCCTGTTCCCTGCGGTTACTGCCGCCCTTGGCTTCCCACACGCTCCAGGTCTGTGCACCAGGACGATAACCGATCATCTCCGGTCTCCACTCGCTTGCAAAGAAATCAATAAACTCTTTCTCATCCGGCTTACGGATCAGGTTCAGCTGTGTAAGATAATCTGTTCCATACAGCCGGCTGCTGATCATCTTTGTAAAAAACATGCCCATATAATAGGAAATAACACTCTTCTCCGAAGAATCCAGGTAAGCGATCTTCCTGGCCTTCTTGAGCCTGTCTCCCTCTGTATCCAGTGCAGTCTCCACAAGAAACAGCTTATAAAGGACTTCCAGTCTGCGTTTCTCAGGATATGCCGCAGTCAGTCTCTGGATCGGCATTCCACAGGTGATGATCGCATGAAGGAGTTCTTTGTTTGAAAACTCCAGTTCAACGGTTTTGTTTGTCAGTACACTGTCACTGCTGTTATCCTCGGTCTCCAGTGACATGGTATATGTTTTGTCCTCTGTCAAGATCATTTGTATTTTCCTCGCTCTTTCCGAACCTATGATTTCCTGCCATTTCGACAGTTAGTCTGCATATATTATAGCATCGGTTTTCTCATTCATGCAACGATATTTGTCGAAAAAAATGACCGGCTCCCTGCAGAGCCGATCACTTCGGATGTTTATTTACTTCATGTATGTCTTAAGCCAGGTATATACTTTCTGCTGACGGGTCTTATAGGTTCCTACCTGACCTCCTGTATCTGTCCTCATAGCCTTGTAGATATTGTCAAGGGTATACTCACCCCGGGTTTTACCAAGAATTCTGGTTACTGCTCCATAACCGCCCTGATGCCGGATATTAATGCATTCACCCACTGCCTTTGCATCTTTAACCCCAAGATTTCGTACCTCTGCTTCATACTCCTCAATCTGCTTATACATCAGATAATCCTGACATTTAATTCCTGCCGGTGAACTGATCAGATTTATTATTATCTGTATTTTGTTTTTATCTTTTTTGTCTTTTTTCTCAAGTCTATACTTTGACCAGTCTGCATTTACAACATCATTCCATACTTCATTCTTGGAATCGTATTTCTTGTATGTCTTCGGGCTCGTTGTATGAATCAGTTTCAGAAGTCTCTGTGCCTCAGTTGCATACCACTGACCGGCTCCTATCGTAATCGCATATTCTGTCTTACTGTTTGTAAATGCCTCTGTAAAATCACTGTAATCCTGATTTCCATACACCTGTCCGCCAGTCTCTACAGCATAGAGGATTTTCTTCATGACTTCCTTCTGGCTGCTGCTGAACTTTGAATTAGAAGAAGAGCTTTTTGGAGTTGTCACTGTATTGCTCTGCTTTAAAGTACCAAGATATTTTACATTTCCGGCTTTTTTGTAAGGTCTTACCGTATATACGTACTTTGTACCTGCGGATACTTTCTTATCTGTGTAAAATGTTTTTGAAGAACCGACATCTGCTGCCAGACTCCAGTTTCCGTTGTTTGCCTTCCGGTAAATACGATATCCGTCTACTCTGCTTACAGCCTTCCACGCAATATTGATCTGGCTGCTGGATGCCGCTTTAATTGTTGATGATGTTCCATCTGGTCTGGTTGCTCCGAGAACGGCAGTATATTTACTGAAAACGTATTTTCCATTTTCTCTGCGGTATGCTCTTACTGCATACTGATAGGTTTTTGCCACCGGAAGACTTCTGTCCAGGTAAGATGTTGTACTTCCTGATGTTACCTTACGGTAAATCTTAAAAGGTTTTCTCAGAGACTCTCTTCGATATATAGTGTAGCCACTAGCACCTGAAATCCTGTTCCACTGAATTTTCAGTGCACGTGTCCCTGAAGCAGTTATAGATGTCTTAACTGTCTGATTCGTAATGCTGGATGCCGCATTTACAGATACTCCGCTTCCCAATAGCAGTGTCAGCATAAAAAGCACTGAAAGTCCATACATCTTGCATCGTTTATGTAACCTTGCTCTTTTCATATTCTGTTCCTTTCCAATACCCCACTGGTTTTTGTTCTGTCTGTCAACTTCTCCACGGAATATTGTAATAAATTTCTATAAAAAAAACAAGTATTTTTTACATTTCTTTTAAATTTGTTACATTTATCTTACATCGCCTACAAAAAACAATGCCATTGTTCCAGGACCGGAATGCGCCCCGATTACTGCTCCGACATCATTAATCAGTTCTGTTGTGATCTGATATTTTTGTTTGATTTTACGGGCAAGAAATTCTGCTTCTTCACGGCAGTCCCCATGACTGATAAAAATCATATTACATGATTTTGCATAACTTCCAATCTTACGATCCATCAGATCTGCGAGTTCGAGAAGAGATTTTTTCCTTCCCCGTACTTTTCCTATCGGAATCAGCTTTCCTGCATCATCCACATGGAGAATTGGCTTGATATTCAACATTCCTCCCAGAAACGCAGTAGTTCTGGATACCCGGCCGCCACGATAAAGATGATCCAGATCATCTACCGTAAAAAGATGCACAATATTTCTTTTGTGTGTCTCAACCCAATTCGCAACATCCTCTATACTGCCGCCCCTCTCCTTGCGCTCCTGTGCAAGATAAACCAAAAGTCCCTGTCCAAGAGATGCCGATAATGAATCCAGCACCAGAACACGCCGTCCAGGATATTCCTGCATCAGTTCTTCTGCCGCGATCCGGCAGCTGTTGAACGTACCGCTAAGACCCGAAGAAAACGCAATGTGCAGAATATCTCTCCCGTCTTTAAGATACGGCTCAAAAAGTGCTCTGGCACTCTCTGGATTGACCTGTGATGTTGTCGGCATACTTCCTGCACGCATTTTATTATAAAATTCTTCCACCGGAAGGAAATTTCCCTCTGTGTATTCCTTTCCCTCCAGGGTATAGCTTAAGTATGTGCAGCCCACCTCATGATTCTTATAAAAATTCTCTGGAAGGTCGGCATTATTGTCTGTTGTGATTATATAATCGTTCATAGCTGGTCCTTTCCGGCTTCTCACCATGTTTCAGACTCTGGTTGCATTGTTATTTTATCATACCCGGCGTCATTGCACCACTACATTTTTGTCATTCAGGACCTTCAGTGCCTCCTGAAGCTGGTTGTCCTCATCATGGCTGATCTCTGTTTCGTTTACGAGAGATGCATCCAGTTCCACTTCCACATCCGGCTCAATTCCTGTCTTGTTGATTGAATTTCCATTCGGCGTATAATAATTTGCCACGGTCAGCTTTACTGCACTTCCGTCACTTAACTGACGGATCGACTGCACCACGCCCTTTCCGTAAGTCGTCGTTCCTACGATCGTTCCGATTCCATAATCCTTGACTGCTCCTGCAAAGATTTCAGACGCACTGGCACTGTTTCCGTTGACAAGGACCGCAAGTGGCATGTCCAGAGGATTTTTGCCATCGCAGGTTTCCTCGCTCCGGTTTCCGTTTTTGTCTTCTGTATAGACAATCAGACCTTCCGGAAGGATATCTCTCAGAATGTCGCAGACAATATTCAGAAGGCCTCCCGGGTTGTCTCGAAGATCAACGATCAGTCTGGTCATTCCCTGATCTTTAAGGTCTGCAAACGTTTCCTCATACTGCTGCGCCGTCACGCCCTTAAATTCTGTGATCTGAATATATCCGGTATTTTCGTCCAGCATCTCTCCGAAAACAGATGGAAGTTCCACGTCGCTTACTTTGACAGTGATCTCCTGTGTATCCTCTCCCTGCCTCTGTACAGTAAGGACAACGTCTTCGTCCTGCTTTTTCTTTATCATAGAAACAACATCACTTAATTCTGCATCTGTGATATTCTCTCCGTCAATTGCGGTGATCACATCACCGGCTTTGATTCCCGCTTCTTCTGCAGTACTTCCCTTATAACACTCCACGATCTGCACTCCACCGGCCGCATTTTGCTGCATGGATACTCCGATTCCAACGTAGGATCCTTCTGTTGTTGCATTTTCCTGATCGTATTGTTCTTTCGTATAATACCTGGAATACACATCATCCAGCCCGTAGATCAGTCCGGCATACACCCCTTCCTTCAGATCATCTGTACTGATATCTCCCAGATATTCCTCGTCGATCATATTTTCCAGATATTTTACTTTCTGTGTAAAAGATACATCTGAAAGGATCTCTCCCGAACGGTAAAACTGTACTGCCCTGATACCGCCTCCTGCAAGTATTGTCAGAACAACTCCCGTTGCCACGCCCTTCATGTATGTCCCGTGTTTCATCTTATTATTCACCTTTCCCCGGAATCAGAGAACGCACCGCTGGCGCTCCTCAACATGCAATGTAACAAGATATGCGGCCTATGAGTTCTGTCCTCAGCTTAAGAGGCTCAGCTTCATACGCCGCATATCAGATATTCAGATATTTATATTTATACTCTTAAATGCTTTCTTGAAGTCAGGAAACTTCCGATCAGGCCGATTCCGATTCCAAGTGCCAGTCCCATAGGAAGCAGTGTCTGGTAAATTTTCCATACCGGAATAAAGTCTACCACTCCTGTGAGGACATTGAAACGTGTCAGAATGTATTCTACTGTTGTGTTGTAAATGAAATATAAGGCGGTAAGCGGAATTGCCGCGCCGATCACTCCAAGTACCATACCTTCCAGCAGGAACGGTGCCCGTACAAAACCGTCTGTCGCACCGATGTACTTCATGATCCCGATCTCTTCCTTACGGACTGCAATACCAACAGAAACCGTGTTGCTGATCAGGAAGATAGAAATGACCAGAAGGATCGCAATGATGATCATAGATGCGTAAGATACCAGCTTGTTAAAGTTTCCAAGTGTGTTGGCTGCTTTTTCTGACTGCTCTACATCACGCACATGATCCAGTCCCTGTATGTAGGCAACCAGTTCTGTCTGCTTCTCGATCTGATTGAGGTAGACCTGATAGTTGGACGAGTTTACCAGCGGGTTATCATCCTTAAATCCATTTGCCGCATCAGAACCCTGGAAATACTGATCTTTAAATTTCTGCCATGCCTCGTCTGCGGATTCAAATTCAATTCTCTCCACTTCCGGACGCGCCTGGATCAGATTGCCTACTTCCTGCATCTGCTCCTCTGTGGTTCCTTCATCAAAGAATACGGTGACCGGAACTTCCTGTTCCACCTTATGTGCAATATTATTGACGTTTGTCACCATTGAATAAAAAACTCCTACCAGGAAGATGCAGGCTGCCATGGTCAGGATGGATGCCAGTGAAAACATCCAGTTTCTCTTTATGTTTATAATACCCTGTTTCAGAGTATACCAGATTGTACTAGGCCTCATGATATCCTCCTTCTTTTTCGTCACTGACGATCACACCATCATGCATCGTAAGTACTCGTTTCTTCATCGCATTTACGATTTCTTTGTTATGTGTTACCACCAGTACCGTCGTGCCTTTCTCGTTGATCTGCTCCAGAAGTTTCATGATCTCCTCAGAAGTCTTAGGGTCGAGGTTTCCTGTCGGCTCGTCTGCGAGAAGGATGTCCGGGCGGTTTACGAGTGCTCTCGCGAGGGCAACTCTCTGCTGCTCACCACCGGACAGCTCATCCGGAAAAGATTTGTATTTCTCGGCAAGTCCGACTTCCTGCAGTACTTCCGGCACACGCTTGCGGATCACCTTGGTCGGTCTTCCAATAACGCGCTGTGCAAAAGCTACGTTCTCATATACGTTGCGGTCCTTGAGAAGTCTGAAATCCTGGAACACAACGCCCAGTTTACGACGATATTTCGCTACACGGCGGTGTTTCATCTTCTCGAGACGCTCACCACTTACGATCAGCTGACCGCTGGTGCAGTCCAGTTCTTTCATAAGAAGCTTGATCAGGGTAGACTTACCGGATCCACTGCTTCCTACAACAAACACGAACTCACCTTTATCAACATGCAGATTCACATGGTTAACGGCCGGAAGCCCTTTGCCATATGATTTGCTCACATCTATCAGATCAATCATCCGTTCCTCCTTCTTGCGCAAAAAATGCTGCCAGAATCTCCGGCAGCATTTCACGCATTTTGCTGCATAAATAGTTTAATGTTTTTGTAACATTGTTGTAACATATCTTTTGGCAGAATGCAAGTATTTTTGTTGAATTCATAAAATTTTCACGATTTTAGTACTCAAGTGTCTCCATATACTTCATGTATCTTACAACCATCAGTGCGATCTTAAATGTGATTGCATCCTCAAACACACGAAGATCAAGGCCTGTGCTCTTCTGGAGTTTGTCCAGGCGGTATACCAGAGTGTTTCTGTGGATGTAAAGCTGTCTGGATGTCTCGGAAACATTGAGGCTGTTCTCGAAGAACTTGTCAATGGTGACCAGAGTTTCCTCATCGAAATCATCTGGTGATTTGTTCTCAAAGATTTCCTTGATGAACATCTTACACAGCGGAATTGGAAGCTGGTAGATCAGACGGCCGATTCCAAGAGAGCTGTATGCGATGACATCCTTCTCTCCAAAGAAGATCTTACCTACATCAAGTGCCATTCTTGCTTCCTTATAGGAACGGGAAACTTCCTTCAGTTCATTTACGATCGTTCCATATGCGATATGTGTTTCTTCGTTCTGGTTCAGTCCGAGAGTATCAAGGATCGCATGAGACAGTTTGTCCAGGTCTGCATATCCCTCTCCCTCCTCAAGTTCCTTGACGATAATGATGCTCTTCTCATCAACAGCAGTAATAAAGTCCTTGCTCTTGCCGCCGAAGAAACTCTTCACGCTCTCCATGGAACTGTGATCCTTCTCCTGCTGAAGTTCCAGAATCATAACTGCACGGCGTACATCTGCATCGATGTGCAGTTTCTTGGCGCGGTTGTAAATATCTACGAGGAGCAGGTTATCAAGAAGAAGGTTCTTGATAAAGCTGTCCTTGTCAAATCTTTCCTTATATGCAACGATCAGATTCTGGATCTGGAACGCTGCCAGTTTACCGATCATATAGGTGTCCTCATCGTCTCCATGAGCGACCAGAATATATTCCAACTGATAGTCGTCACAGACCTTGAAATACTGGAATCCCTTGACGAGCTGACTGTCAGCCTGGGATTCTACAAACGCCTGGATGTCTCCCTGCTGTATTGAAAAATCTGAAAATGTCGTTGCGAGCACCTTTCCCTCGGTGTCAATAATGCAGAATTCTGTCCTGGAGATTTCCTTTAATCCTTCCAGTGTATTCTGAAGTACCTGATTTGATATCATCTGCCTACATCCCTTCTCGCTTATTGTGCGTTTTCTCTTGCTATCCCCATACTACCTGTATATTTACTCTATTTTAATATAAAATCACCAAAAATAAAAGAGGAAAACACAATTTTTTTACAGCTTTTTTGTTAGTTTTTGCTATTTTTCTATGAAACCTTCGCCGTGAACCTCTCTTGCGTCCCCCACGATCACAAAAGCCTTCGGATCGATCTCATCGATCATTTCCTTAAGATGGACCAGTTCTTTCTTTCCGACCACACAGAAAAGCATCAGCTTATCATTGCCGGAGTA
>OHAC01001298.1_pt1 | contig 23408 bp, 28 predicted proteins | sample 1577051 | NCBI WGS metagenome assembly OHAC01 (sample SAMEA3541499, study PRJEB24748) | human gut metagenome | biome: human gut; feature: human-associated habitat; material: faeces | place: China | collected 2012 | reverse complement strand
CAGCACCTCATTGATCAGTCCAAGCATGACAAAACAGAGGCCGCCAAGGACAAACATCGTCCAGTGGCTCCAGCCCCGCCAGATCAGCTCGATCAGCACATAAAGCGCACCGCCAACGTCAAACAAAAAGCTGTATTTGCAAAACAGTTTAAGCATCCGCATCATCTCCCGCCAGACTCGCAATCTCTAAAAGATATGCTTTGAGGACCTCGCTCTGGTACTCCTCTGGCACATCCGCACCGTAATAGATCTGCTGCAGCTCGTCGGCCGTCTCACATCCAACTACCCACATGTTAAGCGCGTTACAGTAAGTGGTATGGTAGCTGACATGCTGCATGGCCGCTGCAATAATGGTCTGCATGTCTGTCGCACTGTAATACCGACACGGCTTGCCGTCAGAGTGATACTCCAGTTGCTCCGCTCCGGCCGCGAGCTGAACCTGCTTACCGAAAAGGTTAAGCTGATCATGCTCAGTCAGCGCAAAATGCTCGCTGGATCCATCCGCAAGTGTCACGCTGACGCCGGAGTAGATAGTCTGCTCGCATGCCTGACTGATTTCCTGTTTCTTCGCAGCCTGCAGCTCTACAAGCGTTGGTTCATACGGTTCCGGCGGTGTGACCGGCTCTGGATCGGCCGGCGACACATACACGCTGCCGTCGTCTGACAGATACACGGTCTGGCCCTCATCCCGGTACACGGTGGTCCATCCGGTCAGCGTGGTGGCCAGGATGTCACCATCCGTGTACAGCTGGATGTCACCGCCCCAGGCCGCAGGCACTGCATCCGCAAAGACAATCTGCAGGACGTGTTCCGTGACCGGGACGATGCTCTGGATCTCATAAATCCGATCAGATCCGATGATTTTGATTTTTTCCATGGGATACCTCCTTAAATGTATTTTTATGTATTAAAAAAGGTCCTGACGGACCTGAATTTTCGAAATTTATTTTGTAAAACACCAAGATAAAAATTAATCTCGAAATGTTGCCAAATTGGAATGATGTATGGTCAGTTTCGAACCACGAATTTGTTATAGTTCATGTTGTATATAATGCTGGAACAGCTATAGGATCTCCAAAACAATGCTATCCATATGGAATTCTTATTACAGTTACATCGACTACATCGGTAAAAAATGGTTGGCAAAATTTTCAAATTTTTATTGAAGATACGGTTAATAATGGAAGCGAAACAGGAAATATATTTGTTCGCTCAAATAATGCATCTTCCTCAACATGGAAAAAATTCAGCGGAACCAATATTGGAATAGTTTAATCTGTTGTTGCCCCTTTTAAAATGTGCCCTTTACGAAAATCCCCTTTTAATCGGATGCTTTTAGGATTAAGACCATGTTATAACGGATGCACTGTGCTGCTGAAAGCCAATATATATTTTACAATTTGCATCTAACGCTATATAATAACAATCTTTTTCTGCAGGCGAAACTTTACCGAACCAATTACCATCTAAACATAAGGTTCTTCCGTATCCGCCGCCTTTTAAACAGACGTTTGCAACGGTTAAATTTGGTCTTTTTTGCTGGTTGGTGTTTAGCACATTATAAAGGTCCATCAGAGCCTTGCCCTGTGCCGCCGAAAGCGGCAGCTTAGCATTGTCGGTCACGCAGTTATTAACGATCTGCCCCAACAGGCACACACCGGTCATCCAGTCCTTAATATTCCCTAAAAACTTTTTCGTTTTCCCTAAAAATGTTCTCGGCTTATCACCGGAAGCCGGAATAGGATATTCATCATCTTCGATTTCATCCGCGGCTTTAATAACCGCCTCCGAAATATCTCCTCCATCAGCATCAAGCTTAGTTTTTTCCAGATAAAGAGTGTTCTCAAATGCCATCTTGGGTGCCTTATTGATATTGTCCGCATGTCCCGTATCCGTAGTCTCGGTAATAATGAGCGTTTTATTAAATTCCGGCTCATCAACAGTATATTTCTTCATTGCCACACCTCCTAAAACGTATCATCAATGTTAAAGGTCATTTCAAGATCGTCATCCTTGCCTTTTCCAGAAAAATTCTTGATTGCAATCAGGTCACCATCAGCATCATACAGGGCCAATTCGCTGATGCTTTTTCCGGCCAACTCGCTTGCTTCCAGAGTACAAGAATAGCGACACACAGTATCGTTCAGATACTCATGACCGCTAACCTCTTTCCTGAGAAGCTCATTATGAAGTTCTGTCTGTTCTACTGACGGCACAATAATGGATCCATCTCCATCAATACCGCCGTCACCAAACGCCATACCAGTGATTTTCGGCAAGACCAAATCCCCAGCCCTGGCCTTCAGCATCTTATTTCTCGCTTTTTTTGTTACAACAGCATCCATACTTTACAATACCTCCTTCGTAATCGATGCATTCAATAATCTGGAGCCGTCCAGCAATTCCGCGCCATCCAGATACCATAGGTTCTTTTTAAGTACCACCTCACTGGCCACAGCATTTTCGGTTTTTGCAGTAACAGCACCATGAGTTACATCAACCCGCATAGGCACTGCAATTCCGGTCAGTTTATTCTTTCCATCAAGCAACCATGATCCATCAAGATACAGCCCGGACCAGAACTGAAACTTTGATGTGACTTCCATGAGCGGAAAATACATTTTTTCAAGTTCACGCTGACCAATCTCTTCGAGGTAGTTCACGCTGTAGTAGACTGCTACTCCAGCGGCTTTAATGGACAATATCCTGCCAATAGCCGGATCGTCTGAATCCAGTGAGGTGTCTGGCAACTTAAGCAAAACGGTTGCCGGTCTCGCCGGATCCTCAACATACGTTACATTATCCGCATTCCACACCGCGGAGATTGCTGCCAAAATGTCCTCATAAGTGCACTCGCTTGATGTTTTCAATTTCTGGTATCTCAATATCTTTCGATATAATTCATCTGGCAGCGACACCGATTCAGCTTTGCGAACTATTTCTGTTGCAGCCTTCCGGGACAAATTCAGGATGTCTCCTACATAATCGAGGTTAATGCCATTCGCTGTCTCAAGATTGGTAAGTGCATTAACATCTTCCAGTACCGCCTCAACTTCGTCCATCTGCCTGGCCAATGCTTTTATGAGAATTTCAATGTTTTCTTTTTCCTGAAACTGCTGCGGCAGATCCCGGATCCATCTATCAGCTGTCAGCATTAAACTTCACCTCTATTCTGTTCTCATCAAACAAAATTTTCTGCCGCATACTTACCAAAATATTGTTATTTTTATAGGCGCTCTCTTCCGGCGCATTCTCGCTGCTGGAAGAATAGGCCACGCCGATGTCAACATACGTAATGCCAGCAACCGTATCGTAAATTCCTTCCGTAAGTCGCTGTACATACAGTGACATACCTGCTTTGAGCTTCGTTCCATCAGACAGAATCGTATTTTTAACAAGATCCTGATAATTGGATGGTATTTTTGCTGCATCACCATGCACTGTAACGTGGACCCAGGCATACAAATACTGCGGTCGGTTGAAACGAATAGGAATAACATCCCCATAGCTGCCCGGTACCGCCACCTCATTACTGCCGTAGGTCTGGATGCCTCCGGCTTTTCTGCGAAGAATAGCTTCTGCAATCCGCGATTCGTCACCGCCTTCAACCACAATTTCAATGCTATGCGGTGGCCGGCCATACTCATCAGTAGAATCCGTGCAGTTTTCATACCCAGCAGCAGACTCGATCCCATCAACATTACAAACAAGCTCAGATACAATGCTGTCAATCATTGTATTCGAGCGCAGTGCCGACTTCACCAAATACGACTGTCTTAATTCAATATCAGTTTCTTTGGCTCGCCCGTATGTAGGCTCAATCGCATTTGTCACACTATCAAAACCCACAATGTTATCAAGCATCTCCGTTATGATTCCATACGGAATCATGATTTTGCCATACCCAGTTGTCCAGAAATTCAGCACGCTCGTAACTTCTTCTACGGCAAGGTTCCCGGATACATCAAGCTCACCATTCTGATGCAGCGCCTTATTGGCAATCAGGAGACATTTCTCGTCCTGATTTACAGATACAGTAACCGAATCATCCGTAATAGAATTTGCGATAGCTGAAAGAGTTTCGAGCTTTTCTTCATTCCCGGACCGCTGGTACTTATACTGTTTCCCGTTAAGCGAAACAATATATTCTCCGGCTTCCAACGCTGCAATTCCAATTTTTGCAGAATTAAAATTTTTCCGGGAAATCTCGGCATCAGCCAAAACCTCCAGCTTAATTCTCGGCATCGTGGATGTCTGCACCGTAATTCCCTTCGGAATAACAGTCCCGTCATCACCGGTACAATGCAAAGGGTAACAGGTTTTCTTTGCCCGTTCTCTCCTGACGCCGCCATACTGCACCGCATTGTCCAGATTTACCCCTGTTGCCGTTGACGGATATTTGGCATAATAACTTTCCTGCGCGGTCTCCCAAAGATCTGCAATCTGGCCAACAAATGTCATAACAAGCACCTTCAGTAATGAATTTTCAGAGGATCGCACATCAACCTTGAATCCTTCTGAAAGTTCTTCATAAACTTCATCAAGAATCACATCAGCCCGTTTTAAAACGAACCCTTTATCTGTTACTCCATAATCAGACAATTAAGATCAACCTCCCCCCTGATCACATCAGCATCCGTGTACGCAACATAGCTTATATGCGCCGTCCGCTTTCTGGACGAAAAAGTGACCGACACATCTCTCACATCGGTCACCTCATCAACTTCAAATATTTTTTCCCGGATCAACGATTCAAACAAATCCGTATCCGGATTTTTTACCATAAGCTGGGTGAAATACGGCAGCCCTTCTTCCTGGTCCCATTTCCACTCGCCTTCAAACCACTTAAGCTTGATTTTAATTTTCTGAGCAACAGAGTTTTCCAAGGCAATATCTCCATCTGGAGAAATATACAAATCTCCATCTGCTTTAAGCAAAATATCCATTCTATCACCTATCCTATACTTCCAGTAGCTGACACATTCCCATCCACAGTCAAATTCCCTTTCATATGGATGCCACCAGGGGACACCGCTATCTCTGTATCACCAGCGCTGATGATTGTTGCTTTCTGCGCCGCAGCTCTTTTTATCAAATCCGGCGCCTCCCGGAAAAGCCCCGGTATGCAAACAGCATTAGATAAATCAAAACGAAGCTGCGCATTTGAGGCTGCTCCGCTTCTCCATTCATCAAGTTCGATTTCACTGCAAATAATAAGGCAACTGTCTCCTGCCGAAATCGGAAATGCTATGCCGCCGGAAGCCCCACACGGAATAAGGACCGGAACATCCGAAATGACCGGGAAATCAATTTTCTCACCAGAACTGGTAACATATTTTCCGACTGGTCTAACCGATGCAACGCATTTCCCGGGATCAAATGCTGCTACTATTCCGGGCAATGCAGTATGGATCCCGTTCACAACGGACCGCGCCGTTTCTTCTATCTGTTCTGTAAACTCCTGAATCATGTGTTCCCTCCATATTTAACGCCTGTTTGACTTCTGTATAGCTCTGTGAAGCCTTTTAATCAGTTACAATGAGGATTTTATCCTGTTTTTATTTCAAGCAGCTGTGCGGTGCATTTCCAATCTCCCTCCAGATTGTCTCCGTCAATGGTGACTTTATGGACGAGAAAGTATCCGTTAACCTTTTTGCTCTCGACTTTTACAATATCATTGATGCCGATTGCAGCATTCAGCAAATATTCAACTTCCCATCCAGTGACAGCTTTCTCGGTACCGGTGCCTACATTGATAGATATTTTCTTTGGGATACTGATTAATCCAGAATCACTGTTAAGCAAAAATCCCTGTGATGCAATAGGCCTGCCAGGCAAAGTGACATGTATGATCTGGTTCTGAATCGTCCATGAATGACCATTTGCATCCGCAATTTTCTGTAACGCATCTTTCCCTTTTCCGATGAAGCTAAAGCCGTTTGGGATGATGCAAAAGGTCAACTCTTCTGCCAGTATGAGTGGCAGCCCCATCTTCTCAGCAATCATTTGATATACAGTCTTACTATCTACTGCTCCATTTATGGATACTGAAATGATCGTATCCCGCAGGGCAACCATTCCATCAACAACTGATAATTCCGTCATTCTATCGGCATTGTCGTTGGTCGTTTCCGCGCTGCTCACAGCTCCAACAATGGCAACCGCATTAACCGAATCATAACCGGCCATCAATTCAATGATGCAATCCTTTGTATCCAGAATATCAACATTCTCGGGAGACAGGTTCCAAATCTGGATTTTCGCATCATTCGGTGATTTACTGGATGATTTTTCGATACTAAAAGAAATGTGCAGGCAATCAGCCTGCACACCATCCACATTACCGATTTCGAAGCCGGTCTCACCCATTTTCCCGGCCTTAAGAGTATATGTTCTGTGAAAATTGTCCATCACTCATCCTCCAATTCTTCATTTGGCAGATATACAAATTCTGCATTCTTATTCTTAAAGGCATACCGACCAACTGTTTCCATTTTTGAAACACATCCAAAAACACCGTCTGGAAGATCTGTGGTCGAAAAGAAATGCAGCAATGGAAAATTGGGAACGATCTTCACACCGGCAATGATCGGATTATTATTCCCATCGTACAGGCCAAAATTCCAGTAATCATACTTTTCGTTGTAGGTAAAGCGCAAACCATATTCTTTTCCATCAATGGACAATCTGGAAATACTATCGTTCATATCAGGAACAGCAATATACAGCATTTCGTCTCACCCCCATTCAAATCAATTTAAGGCCAGTCGCAGCCCCGTACAAAATAGACTGCTTTTTCTTGGCCTGCGTTTTCTCTGTGCTGGAGGACGATGATTTTGACGATGATGACGAAGCGGTTGCCGCAGCGGCCCCGGCTTGCCCAGATGCTGTACTCGTTTCCGCTTTCCCCGCGTTTGCCATACTCTGGCCGGATTTCAGCACATAGGCCGGGATTTCAACTGTTTTTTTACTGGTAACCCGGACTTTCTGCGCCGATATGGAAATTTCACGGGCATATCCAGTTTCTTTAGACTGCTTGATAGATATGCTCGTAATCCCCATACTGGTATATATAGCATCTGCTGTGACAATCTTCGTGAGCTGCTTTTCAAGCCATTTCTGCTCAATCATATCGCAGATTTTCTTCACTCTGTCAGATGATGTCCCGTGGCGATAAAGCCAGGTAACCGGCGTGTTGCTGACATACAGCGTCAATGATACGGATATCGGATCATTGATGATCGTATCTGAAACCGGGAATCCATCTTCCACCGGATACGTTGGAATCGTAGCGGTCATGTTTTTCGTGGAATCAATCAGCGCATCAAATTCTATTCCCCATATGGAGACCGGTTTTTTCTTTCTCGCCATAGCCATCACCCCCTCGCATAGGCAAGCCCTCTTGCCATCTGAGTCGTTGCGTCAACCGCAGATTTCTTCATTGCCTTTGATACATTACGCTGCGTTTCAGAACTTCCTCCGGAATAGCTGTTTTCAATATTCACATTCTGCGTTACGCTGGAGGAGCGACTGTTCATCGTCCCAGCTCTCGCCGTGGATACTTTCGCTGTTGCAGATGCCATGATAGCACGGATTCCGCCTGCCAGTCCCCTGACTTTATTCAGAACTGTATCCTGATTATCTTCTATGCCTCCGGCAAGCCCTGACATAAAATCAGGCATCCAGCTCTCGTAATCTCTCAACGGACCTTCATCCGGAACCGAGAAATGCAGGAACGATTTAATCCTGTCACCTATGCCTGACACCGCACCTGTGATTTTCCCTATGGATCCAGTTATTCCTTTTGCAATTCCATCAATAATATCAGCGCCCCATTGCAAAGCTTCAGCTGGAAGTGACTTTATGTATTCAATTCCCGAGTTAATTGCTTCCATGAGCTTATCACGTATTTCTGCACCTTTTTGCTTCACTCCGTCAACAATATTTCCAATAATTGTCAGGATAATGCTAAGAATCAGCTGAAATGCCTGCTGAATAAAATTATGAAGCGTATCTACAATTCCAATGAACGCCTCAAAAGCACCTTTGATATCACCAGAAAACAGTGCGGATATCATATCTGCAAACTGCGTTACTACGGAAATGATCGTTCCAAATGTCAAACTGAAGAACTCAGAAATCGTGTCACCCCACTGCTCCCAGAATTGAACCAGTGCACCAAATATGGAAACAGCGACCGTCATGATTGCCAGGAACACAGCTCCGATAATCTTCGCTGCGGCCTGAATGATCTGGGTTATTGCTCCCCACACAGCTTCAAACATCCCGCGAATCTCTTCGCTATGCTCTTCGAGGAAATTCTTTATCTTTCCAAACACTTCGAAGATAGCATTACGCGCATTATCCGCGCCGATACCGAGCCGGTCAAAGAGCGTTCCGATTACAGAATCATTTCCTTGCAAAAAATTGATGAAGTCTTCAACAATCAGTGCCAGCACGACAATAACTGCGACAATAGCCATGATTTTCAGATTGCCGGCCGAAAAAAGCTTTCCAATTCCAGACAGCATTTTCATAAATCCGCTGGCCATACCAATAATTTTTGACCAGTTCATAGCAAGAATGAATGCGCCTGCAACTACAGCTAAAAGTTTCATCAGATTTTCCATGCCGCCAAGTCTATCTGCCAGACTTTTTATCCCACGTTGCGCTCCCTGAGCAAACCGTTCGAATGCAGGCTGCATGATTTTCAAGAGAGCCTGGATCCTTTGAAACATTTTCAAGAGACGGTTATCCTCATCCGTTGCCCCTAATATGGCTTTTGCGAACTTCGTAAAATACTGAACACCTATGTTAAGCCAACTGATAAATACGGCAAAAACAGGCAGCAATTTGCCGCCAATAAACTCTTTGAACTCAGCAATAGAAGAATTTAACTGCCGCGTCCGAGCCTCATAAGAATCAATACTGCGCACGCAATCTCCGACCGCATCAGGTGACTGCATCAGGATTGCATTGTAGTTAACCTGCATCTTCGTGAGCTGATCCAGCGAATTATAGGTACCAGACAGGCCCATTTTCATCATCGCAGCCTCTCTTGTGCTGTCATTTAATACGGCACCAAGAGTTTTGGCCGCTTCACTCTCACCCATTACAGCTTTGGTCATTGCATTAACCGCCACCGTTTCATCGGTGTTGGCAAAAGAGGCCAGATCAAGTGCCAACGATGTCATCTCCTCAGATAACTTCGCTCCGGCCTCTCTAGTCATTCCGAAGCCTACCAACAAGTTCTGCTGATCTGCAAGATAACCCTTGATCGTGTTTTTGTTTCTTCCGACAGACTTTGAAAACTCATCAGCCCATTTCTCAACATCATCCGTGATCCCATCAAAGACAACATCGAATTTGTTCTGCATTTCCTCAACATCAGATGCAGCCTGAACGCAGTCTTTGGCAAAACTTGATAACTTTGCTACAGAAAATACAACAGCAACTTTACCAAGGAGATCCTTTGCAAGGTTTTTTATACCCCTTATGCTATCCTCGGTTTCTTTTTTGCTGTTCTTGTCAACATCAAACCCAAACTTCACCACCAGATCTCTGATGGTCAACGATTAATTCCTCCTTTCCAGCTCCTCTGCACGGCCCTTTTCAATATCGGCCTCCATAACATAAAGCGCATACACCTTCAGCATCTCATCCAGTGTATAAACATTCTTCAGTTCGTACAGTGATGCAATCTTGGCCTTAATGAGGATATAGCATCGCAGTTCAAGTTCACTGAACTGCGAATAATCGAACCTGCCGTACTTTACAAGATCTTTCTCTGTTTCTTCGCCACTCCCTTTGCCTTCCCAGATGGGGCGGCGAATCTCTTGAAAAAACCGTTAAAGTTCAATCTGATGACATGGAAACACAGGACAAACATATCCTGCACATCCCCACAGAAAATTTCATTTGCGATATCGTCATCCATTCTCTGCGGCTCGATTTCTCCGTCTTCATCCGGCACTTCTACAACAATGTGACCACCAAGCAGCAGTTTTTTCATAAGTTTTTCCAGCTTGTCCCCGCTGATTGCAGAGCAGCCAGAAATAGCCTCTGCAGCTTTCACAGCATCCACATCCATAAGATCGCGGCTTTTCTTATTGCCTTCCTCATCCGTGTCACTACCATCATCTCCAACAAGCGGTGCAATCGCACCTAAAATAGGAGCCAGCACTGATGCCAGCTCCCCAGTAAGATTCGCCGCTTTAAATGCAGGAAACGGCGTAATGTAAAAAATTTTATCGCCAACATTAACCTCCGTCGGCTCCATCTGTCTCATAGCCATAACTTATCCTCCTACTTGAATTCCCCAGCACTTACTACGATTTCCCATTCCCGGTTAGCCTGCGCCTTGCCTCTGGTCCAGGTTGCCAGTTTGGTAACCCACGCCGGACCGCCGCTAAATTTTTCGCTTCCGAGCAGATCATTAATATTGACCGAAAAAGTGCCAGTCCCGCTTTTCTGATCTTTATCGTACATCTTCTGTAAAAAAGCATTGGTACTAGATGTCTGCAGCAAAGTTAGTTTCAGCTTGTATACGCTAGACGGATCAATGCTTCTGACAATCTCCCCATCAGCGCCTGTTACGTAAGTGGTTCCATCTCCGTCAGCTTCGACGGTAATGAAACTATCATCCGCATAACCACTGACAATATGATTGCCAAGAGCACAGGTGACCTTTTTATGATTGTAAGTCGAAAGTTTTCCCATACATCATTACTCCCTTCCTTAAAATTTCAGAAATCCGCTGATCTCAACAGCATGAATTGCACCGGCAAGGCGGGCGCTCCATCTGCATCCGGTCAGCCTTCGGGATTTCCGCTCTGCTTCGGTGAGATCTGAAACACTAGGAACCGTGATTTCATATCCGTAAATTGGATTGTCGTCTGCATCATATTCTGTCGGCGCGATTCCTCCGATGTCCTGACCAGCCTTTAACGTTTCTTCCATCTTGCCCTCGATCAGCCGGATGCCGTTATCTGTAAACGGCACTTTCCGGTTGGTCTTAATCGCATTAAAGGTATTCGTCTGCATTTCAGATTTCAGCCAGTCGCGGAAACGGATTACGTCAATCCACTCGCCAGCAAGGGTCTTGCCGCCGATTGTTACATTGCTTCCGGAATACCGCAGGAAGGTATTGATATTCTTTCCGTCAAGCTCCTTCTTTTCTTCCGTGCTGAGTCCAGAAGGGACAACAGACGCAAGTTCCTTAATGGCCCAGGTCTCAGTTCCCGGGTCATATCCGAAGCACTTTGCCATCATGGCCAGCGCAAGGTATTTGTTTTCTGCAGGCTGATCTCCAGAATAGCCATCAGCTCTGCCAGAAAAGACGCCAAAGCTACGATAATACGCAAAATTGCTAATCGGACAGTCTGCGTAGTCCGTATACTCAAATCCGAACAGCTTTTCGTTTGCTTCGGTCCAGGATACCGTAGCAGCAACATCAGCCTTGTCCCGGAAGCTCGTAATATGGATTCCATAAAAATTGGACTCCGCATTTGCCCGGGCAAGAGTAACCGCCATATCTTCATACTGATCGTCTTCATCAGTTTTTTTGCGAATGCAGATCAAAAGCTCATTCGGCGCCGGATTCTGTGCAAACGCCACCGTAGCAGCTACATACACCTCATCAGTAGCCTTATAGCCATAATCCAACAGCTCGTCCGCGCTGGAAATGGCAGTCACTTTAGACATAGTCTTTTTCTTATCGCCATCAGATGGCTCCGGAACGATCATAAGGATGCTGTCGAACGATACATCATTTGACGCAGGGCTCGAAATTTCAACATCACACTTGATGATGTCATCCAACGGATTATTCTTCATTCTCAACATTACCTCCTTCTATTTTCCCGTTCATTTCAATTTCTTCAATTGTATTTTCGTCACTGGTGGCAAGTTCTTCTGTACCGCCTCCGCTGCTGTTCGGCACAGCCATGTCGGAAATACCATAAGACCCATTTGCTTCCATCTCATAATCAACGGTAGCTTCTGCCATGGACCGATACCGATACTTGCTGTCATTCTGCAGATCGGTCAGATCTCGTACCGGAGGCATGAGCGTAACACCAATACCCCTAGCTGCAAGAATATCTGTCACTTCATCGGATTCAACAAAATTAAAAAATTCCATCATATCCGATGTTGCCGTATTAATATAATTGCCGGTTATGTTGTCTCCAACACGAACCGGCTTTCCTTTTGTGTAAAGATTGATTTCAACGATTGTACTGCACGGATAAAATCTTGATCCGTCATCCATCACTACCGGAAATGCAGTTCGCTGAACAGCTCCCAGTTTCAGTGTGACATATGGCAGTGGAGGTTTCGTATTACTCTGTTCCGTCCAGATAACCGTTGCTCCTTTAAAAAACATATCAGTGATGTCATAGAGCGCTTCCTTCACTTCCTCCAGAGTCATATCAACTCATCCCCTTTTCTTCTGGTCCTGGTTCCTCATCCAGGCATTCTACGAATGTAGCCGTCCAATGGCGCAGCGGTGTATTCTCACTGAGCCGACTGGACCGGCACTCAAACCATTTATCCTGAAACCAGATTCTGTCAGCCTTTTGCTGATTTTTAATATCCTCAACAAGAATTTTGCTGTCGCAAAACACTTTTAACCGTTGAACTGATTTATTACCATCAGGAGTAGTGATTACTGCGTCTTCTAACGTCTGTATGTCCATAGGAAGCGTTAAATCTTCATAAGGTATAGAAGAATACCCCCGGACAATAATAGGCTGAGAATAACGTCTCAGCCTATGCTCACGCTTTAGAAATTTCATCAGTCCTCCCCTTTCTCCTTGATGACATAATTGACGGACTGTCTCATTCTGCCAGTATCAATCAGCGGCTTGCTGGACCCTTTTTTCTTTACCGTCGAGACAGCATTTGGTGCAAACTCACCTTCCGTGATCTTTTCCTGAATCAAATCTTTCTGAAAAATACCGATTTTTTTCAGAATCTGCTCTCCTGATGCCCCGCTCACCAAATCCTGCTTCATTGATTTTACGAATGATTTAATCTTTCCCTCGTTTTCATCAACACTCTTTCTCATGAAAGGCCTGGAGGGCATATTAACCGTTCCCAGCTCATTCCATGCTGCGATATCGCAAATATCCGTTCCATCACTTTCGCTGGCCTGTCCGCGTTGGAATCCAATGCGGACTTCTTTGCTCGCAAGCTCCTCGAGCATGCGCATAAACTTTTCCCCTTCCGGAGTCACCCGGTCAGTTATCTTAACACTCATACGCAGCTCCCTCCCCCGCCGAAATGATCGGTATAATTGCATTCCGGCGAAGCGTAAGAAACTCCAGGCCATATACGGTAAGTGCATATTCCGCATCGACCTGGAGATTCGTCTGCTGGTTCGTAGTATAACTGATCGAGGTTTCACCCTCCGAATAGGAGCCAACGCGAAGAGAATCCGCGATAGTTCCATTCTCGTTATTCCCATAACCATTCATTTTCAGCTTATGAGCAGTCAGATAGGCAAGAGCCTTCTGATAAGAGCTTCCAAAACGCTTCTCAGAGATTTGATCCGAATACAGATGCAGAAATGAATTCACGCCGTACGTTACTTTTTCGGTTTCTGGATCTTTTACATCATCATCCGGCATATCTGCAAACTCCGCAGCTACCAGGCGGAAAATTTCCAGCGCATCCATATGTATCACACTCCTCCTACTTTAATGCAGCCTTCACTTTTTTGAGCACATCTGCCTGATCCTTGCACTCTGCAGGATTGATGCCGAGTTCAATGGCAAGGCTTCCGAGCGCTTCATCGGTAATGCCTTTCAGGGATGCAAGCCGGGCCTGGCGTAACGCCTCCGCAGCCGCAGCATCGTCCAGATCATCTTTTTCGGTAACAGGATTGTTCATTTTCGGCTCTGCGGCATCCCCGGTAACCGAATCAGTAATGATCTCAGCCATCCCAATTTCTTTATAGACTTCAAGAATGGGACTTCTTTCAAATGCCTTCGGAACTTCCTTAACCTCGCCTGGCAGCACGGTCTCCTCTCCGATTCCAATAATCTTACTGCCAATATTTCTAATCTTCATAGCCATGTCTCTCCTTTCGTTAAATGCCTGCGGCGATCAGCGCAGACAGCGGGTAATACATCATGATTCCGGCAACTCTTTCCTCACATGGAACAACAACCTCCAAGTTTCTAACCTGCAGCGGATACTGATAATACGGCATCGGAATTTCCAGAGTGAACTTCTCAGCGGAGTTGGTGTACAGCAGTGCCACATCTTTTCCATACGGATTGGTTGCCTTGTTGGAACCGCTCAACTCCGGTGCAGAGATAATCTCTTTCAGATACGGTGCATTGTCCATAAGGAATTTCTTAACCGTGAAACCAGTGTTCGGAATCTGACGGGTAGAAATGTCGAGGTACGCTGCCGGAGGAAGGGCCAGAGTATCCGCACGCTCAACGTCCTGGGTGATCTTGGCCTGATATGCGAACATTCCATTGATGTCATCAAGGATCTGCGCTGCGGTTTTATCTTTCCAGGCAGTCTTGTCACTGTCCACAGTGGCAAGCGTATACAGCGGAACGTTGTTGTTCGTGCTGAGCATACCCATCAGATTGTTTTTTGTGTCTCCGGCAAAAGCGATCTCATTGACTTTTCTGTCTGAAGCATATCTGGCAGAATCAGCCTTGCGGGTATCCAGAGACTTACCGGCCATACGGCTTGCTCTCATTTCCTGTACGGAATATCCGTAAGAAGTGCCGATGGATTTAATATATGCGGTGGTCGGTTCGCCCTTCACATCCGCTCTCGGGAGATCGGTAGCATAGTTGCTGATGATCTCTGCAAAGCCGGTCTTCTCATAGCTGTAATAAGTGGCAGTCTCCGCTCCTTCCGGTACATCATGGCTGATTGGGAAGTGATTCAGCGCGGTGAACTCCGGATACACTTTGTCGTAGGACTTCGCTTTAATGTAATCCAGCTCACGAGCGAAGAAAACTGATGCGTCTTCGGCAGAATCAAATCTGCACTGCCGGGTTCCAGCCAGCGCAGGAGTAATATTGGATGATTTTAATGCCACCAGATCAGCCTCATTGTATCCGGTGGACGGCATGTCAGGATTGTACTGTTTGCTCATTCTTTCTTACCTCCTTGAATTAAAGTACGATGACAGCGATGCCGTCATCAGATGCGTTTCCAAAAGTAGCGCCGATATCAAGGTACTCGACCTTGCTTCCATCGCTCAGGCCATTGTCAGCAGCATGAGTGAAAGTTCCGGCGTCATCTCCAGACGGAACAACATATGCCTTGGCGCCGTAAGTGGCTTTTGCCCCAGATGCCAGGCGTCCCCAGATGCTTCCACTCTTCATAATGCTAAGAGATGCATTCTTCTTTACAACAACATTGCCATTCATGTCATGCTCGGTATTGGCCAGGGCAACAACTACGCCATCGATCTGTGCTGCGGTGGTGCCGGTAACCGGAACCTTTACCCCATACCCAGCACTTGCGCCGGTGGCAACAGCCATGCCGAACTTCATAACGCCATCTTCATTTTCATTTCTTCTGGTCACGACCTTATCAAAATCAATATAAGCCTTCCCACCAGGAACGCCTTTCGCAGTGTCGTAATTGTAATTAAGCTGTGCTGCCATTATTCATTACCTCCATTTCTTTCAATCATGTTTTTACGGGACGCATCAGCCATGGACACATTGCCGATGCCATCAAATCTCTGAGCGGAAGCACCACCGGTCATCTGCTGTCTCTGGTAGTCAACACCCTTGCGTTTCTGGGTTTCACTTACAGCAATGTCATAAGCGGCATTGATGTAAGCTTCATCTTTGCCGTCCAGTCTCATTTCCGGCAGAACCTTTGCGATAATGGTTTTCTTGCCTTCAAGAATGCTCTTCTGCTCCAGGCCGTCAAGGTTCAGCTTGTCCCCGATGCGGCAGATGTTTAATTTCTGGCTGATGGTATCATCCAAAGAATCCATGTTCATAGCCTGAGACTGGCTGCCGGAACAGTCAGTTCCGTCCTGTGATAATGCAGCTGTCTGTTCATTCTGGTAACCCTGACCATTGGATACATCATCACTGTCCGTTTTCTCACCCTTAAGTTCCGCAATCAGAGACTCCAGAAGAGGGATGATTTTTCCAAACCGATCATCTGCCGGCTGCTCAGCTGGAGCTGCAGGGATTCCAGTTTCGGCCCCATCACCCATATTTTCTTTCTGCGCTTCCTTACCCGGCGCGTCTTTGACCGGTTCTGCAGGAGCCGCATTGACGCCCTCCACGGTCTTTGATGCCTTGTACTGCTTGATGGCTTCGCATAACTCCTCTGGAGTCATATCAAAGCCGTCTGTACGAACTGAATTGTTATTCATACCGTTACCTCCTAAATTTTTATTATCATCAGCCTCGGCATTTTTACTGTCGAGGTTAAGATGCGCTTTTTCTCCAGCCCTCGCATTCTCAACGATGGCCAGGTGATTGATCTGGATATTAGTCTGGATTGCATCATACGGCTGTCCATTCCAAACACCAGGTTCTTCTATCAGGTCCTGCGTATAGCCAAGGGACAACTCCCTGAATGGAGTCTTTTTCACCTTGTCAATATCGTGGATCACCACTTTGCAGCGAACATTATCACCGTCTTGGTATCCTTTACTGAGGATCGTTCCAACGATTTCGTTCATGACATTCTCTTTGTCAATGCTTCCGGCATTATGCGTAATGATGATCGGCTTGCCTTCATATGACGCAAGCGACTCTTCGGAAAAAACATATTCCGGAAGCCGCAGCTCCCGCCGGACGCTTCCATCCGGTTTCTTATACTCAAAAATCCCGGTCGATGTTACGATCGGGATATCATGTAAAAATCCCTGCTCATCAACTCCAATGTCCTGAGCAGGGATACTGTCAAATCTGATTACTCTATGAAGTTTTTCCAATCCATTTCTCCCTTCATTGTGGCTTCGATGAGCCTTTGAACGTATTCTTATGAGAAAATGTCCCATCCATATGTTTTGAACTGCTACATGGTTTATTTGAACGCCTTTTTCTTTCCTTCATGACACTATCAATAGCATCTTCTGCTGTTCGATCAGCATATCCTTCCCGATTCATAAGAACTACACTCCTTCTTCGACCGGAAGATTCAATGTTTCCAGATTAAACACTGGCCTGCCAATGCAACGGCATCCATAGTCTTCTCCCGGATGGCACTTTCTCCCGTCTGAATTTACCGGGGCATCATCCCAGCTGAACTTCTTCCCATCAAGCTCCCGGTGGCTCTTCCTGGTACGCTCATCTTTCACCGTAGACCAAATATACTGATTGATTCCGGCATCCGTCTGCTGTGCCCTTTGGATCTGTCCATTGAGTTTTGCTGTCTGGTCCAGGGCAATGAACTCAGCGTGACGCTTTCCAGTATCATAGGCTGCAAGGATCTCCTTCGTGATCCTGGCGGTGGCTTTTCCATCAGCGAAGCCGTCATATACAATGTCCCGCATCCTATCCAGCGCGTCAGCTGGGATTGTTTTAATGAGATCAACATTCTGATTGACCCAGGTTTCCAGCTGGTCCTCGTAAAAATTTCCAAGGTAATAATCCTCCCGGATATCGATTCCGAGCGTGGCCTTAATTGCTTTCTTCCATTCCTTAACCGTAAGCTTCCGGTTAAGATTTGCAAGGGATTCAAGCTTCTTCCGCAGACCAAAACCAAGAGTATTGGCATTGATCCGATTCTTCATCCCAGCAAACAGCCGGTCAACAGCAAGCATCAGATCTGTAAAGCCATCACTGCGGTATCTCTGTTGCTCATCCACAAGGCTTGATTCATACGCCCTTTTCAGCTTTGGCAGTTCGTTTTTCAATTCTGTCTTCAGAATGAGCATATAAGCATCGCAGATTCTCACATACTCCCGTTCAGCGGATGCCGGAATCTGCGGCGTGTACTTACTGTACAGAACCTTATGACTTCCGAATTTCTTTTTCACCCGTGCAGCTGAGATCTTCTGCATCATCATCCAATCCATATCTCTCACCACCTCCTCCGGCAATGGGTAACAAAAAACGGCCAGTGTCAAACACTAACCGTTTTATACAAAATGATTCATGCAATGCTGCGTCCGCAATCATTGCACCATATCTTTTCCATTTCCTGTTTAAGCAGCTCTGCTCCAACAATGAAATTCGCCAACTGCCTATGCTGCCGGTCCTTGCACACCTCCAGGAACCTTTTGCAGCCATTCAGATTCAATCGGAAAATGACCTGTTCTTTTTGGTTCCGTTCTTTCTCCCGGACAGCAACAATGCAGCCCCGTTCATCATCCGGCAGGTACGGCAATACCGTCTTGCTTATCGTCCGGCACATCTTAAAATTGGTCCGGCCGAACATTTTTGCCAGCTGTTTTGTATCAACATACTTATCTGGCCCCTGGGTGTCATCATTATTGCAATGTGACTTCTGTTCTGCTTCTGGCAGCCTTGATTCCGGCTTAGGTGTGGAAATGTTGGTTGGTTCAGGTAAATACTCCTCCTGCCCCAATATGAGAGCTGCCGCAATTTTGAAACCGGCAATGAATCCACTCTCCTCGTATTCAACAGCAGCATTCATCATCTTGTCCCACATGAGTCCCTGCAGCCTGACATTATTCGGGAACTCACTCTGACAGCATGTATCAAAATCATCTACTTCCTTACAGGCCGCCGCGGTGTGCCGTTCCTCGCCTTGCATACGGTTTACATAGTCACTGAACATCTGGGCCAACTCTGTGTCGCTGAAGCAAATTTTCTTCCCGGCCATCAACTACACCTCCACATCGAAACCGATTGCTTCCAGCTCCTCTGTTTCAAAACCTTCCGCTCTCAAAATTCTCTCCGCAGTGTCGGCATCAACAAATCCAAGGAGAACACTCGAAAGGCCGTCTGCCATCTTTTCAAGCTGTTCCCGGCTTAATCCATCCATTTTACTCATATCCGATTACCTCCTGTGTTTTATCGTGGACGTATCGTAGCAGAGTCACCTATCATGTCAATAGTTTTACGGATATTTGGGCAAAGAAAAACCAGGTGCGATTTTACTCGCCCTGGTCATTCATCATACTATACATACAACTGGCTGTATTTAAGATCTGCAATGCTTTCTGCCATCATGCATCTGGAACTCACCGTTTCAACAGCATTTCCGCCTTCATCAAGGAGCTCATCAACAGATATGTCAAAGCATTTCTCCCGAATTGCCCTCCACCCTTCCTTATCAACGTTTTCCAAATCAGCTTTCTTCGTCCCAATCTCCTTTTCCAGAAATTCAATCTGCTTATCTGTCAAATTCAGCATTTAATCATCCTCCAGATCTATCGTGCTTATTACAACACCATCAGCACTCAGAACGATCCGGTCCTTTCCGCGCTGAAAGCAAGTGGCACTCTTATTCTTCTGGTTGCCTGGATAGGTTGCGTCTGGATTCGTTAAATCCAGTTTCAAATCTTCTGGGCTGATATTACGCTCTTTCATTCGATAACCGGCATGAGGACTTACATTTTTCACCGTAATTCCATTCTCAGCAACCGTTCCTTTGACCTGTTTTGTGTATTCCCGGGCAGCCTTATAATCAACCTTCGGCGATCCTCCGCTGGATCCTCCGGCTTTTCCTGGTCGTCCGCTGTGTCCAAAATTTCCAGATCAAGGTCCACCATCCTCTGACGTTATCGTAGCAGTGGGATCCCTGGCAGTCAATAGGTTAATCAGCATTTTTACGGATTCCTCGAATGGTGGGAACAGATCTGCGTTCTCCAGTTCTTCAAGCGTCATCCACCTTGCATTTTTCATCTCATCATCGTCCGGTGTAGGAGTTCCTTCAAACTGGTCTGTAAAATACAGAATTGAGGGCGAATACCGCCCTGGGCTGCCTTGGTAATAACCCAAAGGAAGAAGGTTTAAAGGAACAATGCCAAACTCCTCCTGGGCTTCCCTGGCAACTGCCATTCCAACTGTTTCATCATCCTGAATATGTCCGCCGGGTCCACAAAGGCCTTCGCCGTCCCCACGGTCAGCAGCCAAAATCTTTCCATCTTTCACAATCAGAACAGCAGCGCCGAAATCAGTGTCCTTGCCATCCATCCGAACATTGATGGTGGCCGGCTGCTTCTCAACATTATTATCCTCTAAGTTCACAGTAATAGTATCTGGCCTGATTTCCGAACTTTCAGCGTCATTGTTCGGCATGTCTGTCGATGATATGCCAATAACACCATCCGGCTTAATATCAAACAGGTCATCGGGAACATCCAGCTGATCGTCCGACAGCACCTCATCAATATTAAACTTTCTTTCATTTGCAAGGGCATTTCTCACTTCTGCAGGATCCAGAACATTGCCGTCCATGTAAATCTGAGCGGTCTGAGCCTTGATAAGATCCGTATTGGCATTCTTATTATCAACATCTGCCTGTTCGGTTTCAGACGTGGACCAGAGCGCAGCGAACTTCATCTTGAACTTTGGAGCGTCCGAGATGCTGCCATCAAATTTTCCCTGTTTCAGCACCAGTTCAATGACAGTCCTGGCATTCTTTTTCATATTCTGCTTCTGGATATTCTCAACCATGTTGTAGTAGTTCTCCATGTCCGACTCGCCGGTACTATTCATACCAGACGGGGACCTGCCAAACAAAATGGTCTGCGGAATGTTCGTAACGGCAGACAGCATATTACAGGTGGCATCTATGACATCCTTTACACCAGACATCTGCAGGGTCTTGAAATCATAGTCCTCTCCATCTACATCAATGGCAATAGAATTTAAAATGCCCCGGGCCATATCAATGACCTGGAGCCTCTGTATTGCCTTGTTTTCGCCGTCCTCCGTGCTTAAGAGATTTGCCAGGTTCTTCATCTTGTAAATTGCCTGTACCGACCGCTCCAACAGTTTTACACCGTCCTCATGGGAGGTAATGCACTCCCGCAGCGCTCTTTTGATCCTGACGTATTCCGGTACTCCCCAGAATCGGTAAAGCGCATTCGAGGTCTGTTCCGGCAGCCTGCCATTCCGAAACACCAGGCATCTCGACCGGTGCACCCGGAAATATCCATATGTACTGAACACCATGTAGTATTCCGGCTCTCCAAGTGGTGCATGTCGTCTGCCAGGATCAATGAAATTGAAATTGTAAAGTGCGGTATAATCCGGCTGCACAACGGCCCTCTCAAACACCATGAGTTCCTCAATGCTTCTTGCATTTCTGAAATCAAGCGGATCATCAAGTCCTCCGCCATCATCCACCAACATGACAATGATTGCGCCCCCGTAAAGACGCGCCCATTTCTCAGCCGTTGCAAATTTTTCCTCAAAATCAAGATCATCCAGCCGTTCATCTACATATTCAGCAACATCTTTATCGCCGAAATCAATATCAAGGCCATGCTTAACAGCCTCTTCGGAAGGACGATCAATGATTTTCGCGAATAGCCCGTTCCCTTCATACAGCCTTGTGAGCTCCATATCATCAACGAACGGTTCAGCATTGTACTGATACGCAGTGGAATTGTCCTGTGTCGTGCCATACTTATTGAGCATATTCGAGTATCCGTCCTGCCGGAAGCCATTCTTTGTTTCATCAATGATGGCAGCCCCACGCTGCCGCTCCATATGCTGTTTCAGCTTTAAGCTATCTTCATTCTCCAATTCTTATCCTCCTTCCTACAAGAGATTTTCTATATCAAATCCGTTGCTCGTAAGCTCATCAAACGAATCTGAACTTGCGTCAACCATGTCATCGTGCTTGGATTCCGGGAATGATTCCATCTGCGAAAAATACATCTCATTCCAGTCAGCTTTCAGCACTTCAACATTTCCATTCTGCCATTGCGCGGCGAAAGGCGTTGCCCGCAACTCCTTGCTTCCAGAAACCGGCAAGGTCTTAACATTGAGTCCAGCCAGCAATCTAATATACTGTCCTGCCAGAACTTTTCCTGCCTGGCCCGGATCCTGCGGTACCCGAACAACATATTGGAAACCATATTTCTGTCGGTCAAGAACGGATGTGATATACACAAGCTTCTGCACATCACCGGCTTTGATTCTCTGATTAATGACATCAAGAACAACAACCGTTCCTTGCTTTCGCAGTCCCATCAGCACTCCGGCGGTGAAATCAGCATCCCCGTCCTCATCTTCATCTGTTGCAGCCAAATCCCATGCACGGCACCACATGATAATGTCGTTCGGAACAGCATCAATAAGTGTAATCTGGGTCCTCAAGAAGTACTTTCCTGCACATGCCTTAATCTTCCAGTTTCCTTTTAGCAGTCGTTCCATGTCTACTTCAGTAAGCGCTCTCAAGTTGGCCATGTACTCCGGATTGGCTTCCAACAGCTTTTTATTATCCTCGATCGAACTGGCTATGAAAGTGAAGCTCTTCGGCGTTCTTTCTGCCTCCTGCTCCGTCATCCCAGAATCAATAGCATACCGGACAGCTTCCTCTCTGGACGAAAAAAAATGGATGACGTCGTTCATGACAATCATCCATCTTATCTGTCCGCTGCGCTCCTGAATTGGGTAACCGGTATCCTGGTCAATCCACCAGGCAATCAGATCCTTTACCCAGCTATCCGCATCCGGGTTACATGTTGCTCGGACATAAGGCCGGACACCGCATGTGCTTCGGTTACGGGACAACATGTATAGGAACATATGCTTTGTGAAATGAGTCAGCTCATCGAATCCGATGTAGCAGATCTCCGTACCCATCCAGGATTGCAGATCATCATCTCGCTCGATGTGGGCGAACGTCAGCTTTGCCCCGCCATCAAATCTCCAATGCAGTTTCGGAGACTTCCTCGGGTGGGCATCCGGGACCTGTCCGAAGATCTTCTGACTGGCGTCCCACAGGCCGCCCTCCGCGGTGATCTGGTTGTAGTTGTGTCGGAATATAACAGAACCGAACCCATTCACATCTTTATGCCGTAGAGCTTCCAGAAGTAGCGCATACGTCTTACCGCCTCCGGCAGCACCGCCGTATACAACAATATCTGCCGAGGATGCCATGAACATAGTTTGAGGGCCGGCCTGCGGTGTCAATTCATTGGCATTTCTCCGATCTCTGCCGTTGTCTGGAAGATTAATCGTAGGGAACTCGATCTTTGCAAGATCTTCATCGTCATCATTCAAGAATCCAAACCGGTTCAAATCTCCGGTAAGTTCTGCCAGCAGCCGGGTGGATGATGTGTCACCTTCGACAAGCGCTTTCTGCAGCAACCGTACAACAACAGCGGTCTGGTAATTCTGATCCTCCTTCGGAATGCCGAAGGCTTCCAGATTCTTCTGATTTTTTTCTCCGACAACTGCCATCTGCATGAGAGTTTTTGCAGTCTCGCGCATGTTCTTCTTTGCCCGCCGGACTTCTCCAGACTTGATCCC
>OHAC01001279.1_pt1 | contig 23665 bp, 20 predicted proteins | sample 1577051 | NCBI WGS metagenome assembly OHAC01 (sample SAMEA3541499, study PRJEB24748) | human gut metagenome | biome: human gut; feature: human-associated habitat; material: faeces | place: China | collected 2012 | reverse complement strand
TACAGGCACCCTGGTTGGCGTCCCTTCCGGTGAAATAGTTGCTCAGAAGGCAGCGGCCGGAATAGGAAATGCACATGGCTCCGTGGACGAAGGTCTCGATCTCCAGATCGTCGGGAATGTTCGACCGGATCTCCTTGATCTCCTTCATGGAAAGCTCTCGCGCGGAAACCACGCGCTTTGCCCCCAACTCATGCCAGAAACGGTAGGTGCCGTAGTTCGTATTGTAGGCCTGGGTGCTGATATGGATCTCAATCTCGGGGCAGACCCGCTTTGCAATCATAAAAACGCCAGGATCAGAGATGATCAGCGCGTCGGGGCCGATCTCTTTTAACTCCTTAAAATATTCTTCCACGCCGGGAAGGTCTCCGTTGTGGGCCAGGATATTGGCGGTCACATAGACCCGCACGTTATGCTCGTGGGCAAACTGAATGCCCTCCTTCATATCCTCCATGGAAAAATTTTTTGCCTTGGCGCGGAGGCCAAAGGCTTCACCGCCGATATATACGGCATCGGCTCCAAAGATTACCGCAGTCTTTAAGACCTCGAGACTGCTGGCTGGAATCAAAAGCTCCGGTACTCTCATTTCATATCCTTTCTGACAGAAACTGTGACTCCGTCTCCTAAGGGGATGACGCTGGTCAGCAGTTTGTCGTTGTGTTTCAGTTCGTAAAGGTATTCCCTCATCCGTTTGTAGATGGTCCGGTTCCGCCGTTCCACGGCATAGTGGGACTCAATGATATCCCCACCCTGGAGCACGTTGTCGGAGACCAGCACGCTCCCGGGCTTCATCAGCCGGAGCACATCATCCAGGAAGTGGATGTACTGCCCCTTCGCCGCATCCATAAAGATCAGGTCGTAGGACTCCTGAAGCTCCTTTAAGATGTCAGCCGCGTCGCCCTCCAGAAGGGTAATCTGGTTCTCCCGGCCTGCCCGGCGGAAATTTTCCCGGGCGATCGGAATCCTTTTTTCATATTTTTCAATCGTCGTCACCTGCATGTTCTCCGGGCCGTACTCACAGAACAGAAGGGCCGAGAAGCCCACGGCCGTTCCCACCTCCAGAACGCGAAGGGGCCGGTGAATCGCAAGGAGCACTTTTAAAAAGCTCTGCATCTCCCTACGGATCACCGGCACAAGATCTGCCTTCGCCTCTTTCTCGATCTCGTTCAGAAGCGGTGTGTTTCCCATATCCAGAGAATTAATATAGGTACGCATCCGCTCGTCAACTATCACGAATCACTTACCCCTTCCTGTTCATCATCACCTGCCAGAATTCCCATGATACGATTAGGTGTATATGCTGTACTTAACAGATACGTTCCGGCCTGAAGCTTTCCATGATAAGTAGACAGTCTCTCCTGAACATAAAATACCGTTGCACTCTTGACCAGACCTTTTTTCTGAAGAGTTTTGGCAATCTTGTACAAGGAAGTATCTTCCTTGATCACCACTGTAACTTCCTGTCCTTCTCCGGGACTCATGGCCTGCTGATTAAAGACATCATGTCCAAACTGATAAGAAGCCTTTCCTACCCAGAAAAGTAAAACTATCACACATATATAAAGTACGATCTTAAAAAACGTTCCTGCAACAACAACACCTGCTGCACCTGCACGTTCTCTGGTATCACTCATAAGCTATTTCCTTTCTGTATGTCAGGCGGATAAAGTCATCCGCTCAGTTATCTGCTCACAGCAGGATAACTGTTTTACAGTTTATCTGCTCACATTCCCGGGACATCTATATCAATACCTTCTCCCAGTTTTATACAGATTCTCTGCATCATTTTACACAAAGCAAGCTCCGCATCCAGATACGCATTCACTTCCGGGTGTCTGCGCAGCTCTGCGGATTCTTTTCCCATCTGCTCTACAACTTCAAACAGATTATCGGAATCACATTCATTCTGGACTTTATAATTATCTGCCCTGAATGTATCCACACGTGCCTTCAGTTCGGGCTTCTTTTTCAGGATATCACTCTGCTTCTGAAATTCCAGATATTCAGGGCTCTCCTTTATAGCCTCCAGAAGCCCTTTAATACTTTCCTCTATTGTATTTGGTTCCATTTTATGCCTCCATGATAATAGGCAGGATCATAGGACTTCTCTTGGTACGTTTCCATAAAAATTCACTGAGCGCATCCTTCACAACTGTCTTAATCTTGCCCCAGTCCGTAATATTACGTTCCAGACAGGAATCCAGTGCATTCTCTACCACTTCTCTTGCACCATCCATCAGATCCTCAGATTCCCTCACATATACGAAGCCTCTGGAAACAATGTCCGGTCCTGCAAGAATCACATTGCTGTGGCGTTCCAACGTAACCACAACGATCATAATTCCATCTTCTGCAAGATGCTGACGGTCACGAAGAACGATATTTCCTACATCTCCTACACCAAGTCCGTCTACCAGGATTGCTCCTGTGTGTACAGTGCCTGTTACCTGTGCACTCTGGCTGTCAAGCTCCAGAATATTTCCGGATGCAAGGACAAAGATATTCTCTTTGGGGATTCCAAGTTCCTCAACTACATTTTTCTGTGCGGTCAGATGTCTGTATTCACCATGAACAGGGATTGCATATTTCGGTTTTACCAGAGAATAGATCAGCTTGATTTCTTCCTGGCAGGCATGTCCGGAAACATGGACATCCTGGAAAATAACCTTCGCACCCTTCATGGAAAGCTCATTGATAACCTTGGATACCGCTTTCTCATTTCCCGGAATCGGATTGGAACTGAAAATAATAGTATCATTCGGTTTGATCACTATTTTCTTATGGATGTTTGCAGCCATACGGGAAAGAGCTGCCATGGATTCACCCTGACTTCCTGTTGTGATCAGCACTACCTGTTCATCCGGGTAATTCTTAACCTGATCGATCTCAATCAGAGTCTGATCCGGAATGCGAAGGTATCCAAGCTCTGCTGCAGTTGTGATAACATTTACCATACTGCGGCCCTCTACTGCAACCTTGCGTCCGAAACGATAAGCTGTGTTAATGATCTGCTGTACGCGGTCTACATTGGATGCAAAAGTGGCAATAATGATTCTGTTTGTCTTATATTCATTGAAAAGATTATCAAACACATGTCCCACAGAACGTTCAGACATGGTAAATCCGGTTCTCTCTGCATTAGTACTGTCACACATCAGTGCCAGTACTCCCTTTCTTCCAATCTCTGCAAAACGCTGCAGATCAATGGCATCTCCGAATACAGGAGTATAATCTACTTTAAAGTCGCCGGTATGCACTACGATGCCTGCCGGAGAATAGATCGCAAGTGCAGATGCATCCTGGATACTATGGTTTGTCTTGATAAATTCAATTGAAAAATCACCAAGATTAATGACCTGTCCATGCCTTACTTCCTTTAACTTGGTAGTATTGGTCATATTATGCTCTTTCAGCTTATTTGCAATAAGGGCAATGGTCAGCTTCGTGGAATAAACAGGGACATTTACATCTTTGAGTACATACGGCAGCGCACCGATATGGTCCTCATGTCCATGAGTGATCACAAAGCCTTTTACTTTGGAAATATTCTCTTTTAAATAGGTGACGTCCGGAATGACAAGGTCAATTCCGAGCATATCATCTTCCGGGAAAGCAAGACCGCAGTCTACCACAACAATGCTGTCTTCATATTCAAATGCTGTGATATTCATTCCAATCTGTTCCAGACCACCCAGAGGAATGATCTTTAATTTAGATGTTGGTTTCTTCGGTCTGCGGGAAGAATTCTTTATCGCAGCCTTAAATGGTACCTGTATTCCGTTCTTCTCTTTATCTGCCGGAGCCTTGCGGTCCTGCATTGGTTTTCTTCCATAAGAATTTCTGTGCTGTGGTTTATATTTATAATTCTTCGGTCTGTTGTATGGCCTCTTCTGACCATGTCCGAACTGTCCGTCATGATTTTCACGCGCTTCATTATTAAACTGGTTGTTATTTTCGTTACTCAAGTACTACACCTCCATGCTACATTTCAAGGTCTACGTCATCTAACATTTGTTCAAATACTTTAAAAACAGCCTGCATCTCATCCTCGTCCTCGACCATTTCATAGCAGGCTTCCTGACTGTCATCCTCTGACACATCTTTAAAAATATAGGCTGTCGCCTCATCATCCTGAGAATCAGATACCAGAAGATATGCAACTCCTCCGATCCTGGTCTGCTCCTCTACATAAAACTCCGCTTCTGTTCCGTCCTCAAGCTGAAATTTAATTTTCTCCATCTTATTAATCTCCTAACAGGACAGGGAATCCAGATATCCCTGCAAAATAAAAACAGCAGCCAGCTGATCCAGATACTGCTTGCGGTTCTCTCTGCGCACACTGGCTTCCATTAAAGTACGATTGGCTTCTACTGTTGTCAGACGCTCGTCCCACATGATCACTTCAAGACCTGTACGTCTCTCCAGCATTTCTTTAAATTCCAGTGATTTTTGGGCACGTTCTCCAATCGTATTGTTCATGTTCTTCGGATATCCAAGCACGATCTTCTCCACGTGATATTCCGAAACAAGTTCTTCAATACGGGCAAGTGTCTGGCGCAGGTGGTTCTCCTGTTTACGCCAGATCGTCTCTACACCCTGAGCGGTGATCCCCAACGGATCACTGATAGCTACACCGACTGTTTTTGATCCATAATCTAATCCCAGAACCCTCATATCAGCGTTCCCAGGATTTGTTCTTAATATACTCGTTTAAAAGTTCCTCTACCAGTTCGTCGCGCTCTACCTTCATGATCATGCTTCTTGCGCCCTTATGACTGGTGATGTAAGTAGGATCTCCGGACATAATATATCCAACGATCTGATTGACCGGATTGTATCCTTTCTCATCCATTGCTGTGTAAACGAGATCCAGAACTTCTTTTACCTGAAGCTCCTGGTCTGGTTTTGTTCTGAAATATTGGGTATTACCCAGATTGTTCTCTGTCATTTTATTCACGTCCTTACCTGATTTATTGTCGCAAAACCTTCTTAGTAATTCTGCTTTGCTATGTATTGCAAATTTCGTATACAATACACATATTTTCTTCTATATTTTAATATAATTTCACGTATTGTGCAACCGCAAATTTATTGATGATTATTCGTTACTGTTCACACACGTTACTGTTCACTCCGTTCTCAGTAACATAGCCAAAATTCATTCCAGATTGCCTGCGGCAATGGGATTTTGGCTTGTATGTCTCGGGATAGTGGTGTGTGAACAGTAACAAGTAATCTCTCAGTTACAGAGAAAAAAAGATAAATGGTATGATGAAGCAGAAAAATGGCGTTATGACAGACTATACAAATCGCAGCAGGCTGAGAAATCGACATTGACATCTATGTAATGAAATTGTAAAATATATAATGTTAGGGGCAAAATATCTTTTGACCCTGACATCATATTTTATAAAGTACGGAACAGTTATAATAATGTCAGAGAGAGGTTTCCTCTCCTGACCTGATATCAAATATTACCTGAAGACTATATATCTATTCTAAGGAGGATATTATGAAAAATAAAAGAGTACTAATGTTATTGGCCTTAACAGCTGTATTATCTGTTTCCATGACTGCATGTAACTTTGGAGGCGGCAGTGACGAGGATTCAAGTGTGGTACAGGTAACTCCTACACCGGAGCCAACCAAAGCAGCGAAAGCAACTCCTACCCCTGCACCGGCCAATGCCCAGAATACTACCTATACATCTAAGAACAAAGCAGTATCCATTAAACTTCCGGATGCGACATGGGCGAATAAATCAGATTCTGACGATATGTTAAGCTTCGAGTCACCGAAACAGGGCAAACTCCTGATCCTGCATGGTTCTGGTGAGGAGGATATGTCTGTGGCGATCATTCCAAGCTCACAGGATACAGCCTCTGCACTTGTAAAGGCAGATAATCTTGTAGAAGGTACAGATTTTGAGATCCAGGATTATAAATCAGAGGAAGTCAGCGGTGTAAATGTTTACAGCTATACAGTTCATTACCTCACTGACAAGAGTGACTATAAATATGTTGTAAATAAATATTTCACAGATAATACAACAGAATTTTACAGTGTTGCAGGTTCTGTAAAGGATGAGAAAGCACTGGCAGGAATCAAGACTTCTGTTGATTCATTCACTATTTCTGGTGATTCTGTACTGAAAGCAGCAGCAACAGGAAAAACTTCAGGAACTACAGCAGGTACAACTGCGGACGGCACTTCAGGAACTACAGGAACAGCGGCTGCAGGTACAGACGGAACAGCATCCGGCAGTTCATCAGATGGAAGCTCTTCAGCAGGTACAGACGGCTCTTACAGTGATACTTCATCGGACGGTTCATCAGATTACAGTTCTTCAGACTATACTTCTGATGGCAGCAGCGACGGATCTTATGATTATGACGATGGTTCCTCCAATGGATATTATGCAGACGGAACACCTGTAGGAACAGATGATCCGGACTATGATACAGATCAGACAAGAACTATTTACAGAAACTCCGACGGATATCCGCTTGTAATTTATCCGAACGGTGACGGTACATGGTGTGATGATGACGGAAATACCTATGATTTTGCTAATGGTGAGGACGTTTATGATGAGAACGGCGTTGACTATTACTATCATGGAGAACCGGCGTATGTCCGCTATATGCCTAAGAATCAGTAACAGAAAAGTTGAAAAGGACGGCTGCTGTAAAAAACAGTCGTCCTTTTTTGCGCTGACAGAGACCAACCTGTTATTTACATAAGAACGGATATTGTGATAGAATAGCAGAGAAAATATGTGTTGCTGTGAACAGTAAAACAGGTAGATAATGAGGGCTGATGAATGGAATCATATGGAAGATTTGCCGGTGTTTATGATGTTTTCATGGATAATGTAAACTATCGTGAATGGGCAGACTATATTATAGAAACATTGGCTCAGGACGGGATCAGGGATGGTCTGGTTCTGGAGCTGGGATGTGGAACAGGTACTGTGACAGAGATGCTTGCAGATGCCGGATATGATATGATCGGTATCGATAATTCTGAGGAGATGCTTGCAGAGGCTATGGAGAAGCGGGCGGAATCCGGTCATGATATTCTGTATCTTTTGCAGGATATGCAGGATTTTGAGTTATATGGTACGGTTCGTGCTGTAATCAGTGTCTGTGACAGTATGAATTATCTGACGGACGAGGAAGATCTGGAGTATCTTTTTGCGCTGGTAAATAATTATCTGGATCCGGGCGGGCTGTTCATTTTTGATATGAATACGATCCATAAATACCAGGATGTGATCGGCGATACGACTATTGCTGAGGACAGAGAGGACGGAAGCTTTATCTGGGAGAACAGTTATGACAGGGAAAATGCCCTGAATGTATATGAACTGGCACTTTTTCTTCCAAGAGAAGACGGATTGTATGAGAAGTGTGAGGAGGAACATGTACAGAAAGCGTATTCCATAGAAGCAATCAAGGCTATGATTGTGAAGGCAGGAATGGAACTGGTGGCAGTCTATGATGCGTATACTCATAATCCGGGTGATGAGAATTGTGAACGTCTGACTTTTGTTGCAAGAGAGCATGGAAAAAGTGCACAGAACGGATATCATGGAAGGATTCCGGAGAAACCTGAGACACATCGCGCAGATTGATGCAATTATAGCAAGCCTCTTAATTAATGCATTATTTACGGGAATTGCTATTGATTTGATGTTAAGCCATGGACAAAATGAAAATAATATGAAAGAAATAACAGGAGTAATAAACGAATGAACGATTATATTATCAGAGCAATTGCAGCGAATGATCAGATTCGGGCATTTGCGGCAGTTACTACAGAAACAGTAGAAACAGCGAGACAGGATCACAATACAAGCCCGGTTGCAACAGCGGCACTGGGACGTCTGCTTACAGCAGGTGCCATGATGGGTACCATGATGAAGGGGGATAAGGACATCCTCACACTTCAGATTAAGGCAGGAGGTCCTCTGGAAGGAATTACTGTGACAGCAGATTCCAAAGGTCGTGTAAAGGGATATGTGGGAAATCCTGATGTATGTATCCCGGCAAACAGCAAGGGAAAACTGGATGTTGCAGGTGCTGTCGGTATAGGATTTATGAATGTGATCAAGGATATGGGACTGAAAGAGCCTTATGTTGGACAGGTTGCGCTTCAGACCAGCGAGATCGCAGAAGATCTTACCTATTATTTTGCTACAAGTGAACAGGTACCATCAGCAGTTGGTCTTGGAGTTCTTATGAATAAAGATAATACAGTACGTCAGGCTGGCGGATTTATCGTGCAGCTGATGCCGTTTGCAGAAGAAAGCACAATTGCGAAGCTTGAGGAAAATGTGCAGAAAATCACATCTGTCACAAATCTTCTGGAAGAGGGGCATACTCCTGAGAGTCTGCTTGAGAAAGTTCTGGAGGGCTTTGATATGGAGATCAATGAGAAAGTTCCTACGGAATTTTACTGTAACTGCAGCAGAGAAAGAGTGGAGAAAGCCCTGATCAGCATCGGAAGAAAAGAACTCAATGAAATGATCCAGGAAGGTAAGTCCATTGAGATGAATTGCCATTTCTGTAATAAGAATTATGAATTTACAGTGGAAGAACTGAAAGAAATCCTGCGTAAATGTAAATAAGAGATGCCAATGTACTGACAGATGGATCTGCCGGAGCACAGGGAAGAAGAGGTAGAAAATGAAAAACGGTTATATCAAAACAGCAGCCGCAACACCTTATATCACAGTTGCAGACTGCAATGCCAATGGAAATGAGATTATCAGACTGATCCATGAGATGGAGAAAGAACATGTGAAGGTTATGACTTTTCCGGAGCTTTGTATCACAGGCTATACCTGTCAGGATCTTTTCCTGCAGAGACGTCTTCTCGACAGCGCCTGGGAAACTTTGCTGAAGATCACAAAGGAAACTGCTGATGTGGATGCCCTTGTTTTTGTAGGTGTGCCTTTCAGAAATCATGGAAAATTATATAATGTGGCAGCAGTTTTAAACAGAGGCGAGATCATTGGTCTGGTTCCGAAAACTTATCTTCCAAACTATGGAGAATTTTATGAGCAGCGCCATTTTGCATCAGGTCTTGGCTGTCTGGAATATGTGGATATTGAGGGAAAGAGAGTTCCTTTTGGAACAGATATTCTTTTTATCTGTGAGGAGGAGCCGGAGCTTGTGGCAGCAGCAGAGATCTGTGAGGATTTATGGGTGACACTGCCGCCAAGCGTTCTCCATGCACAGGCAGGAGCGAATCTGATCGTGAATCTGTCAGCCAGCAATGAGATGGTCGGAAAGGACAGCTACCGCAGAGATCTTGTTTCCGGACAGTCTGCACGTCTGGTGTGCGGATATGTATATGCAAATGCAGGAGAAGGTGAGTCCACACAGGATCTGGTCTTTGGCGGTCAGAATATGATCGCAGAGAATGGAGTGATCCTTGCGGAAGGAAAACGTTTCCACAATGGTATTGTATACAGTGAGATTGATGTGCAGAGGCTGAACGATGAGAGAAGAAGACTGACTACTTATCAGCCGGCTGACGACAGTGATCACATTAAAGTGTGCTTCCATCTGAATGTGGAAGAGACAAAACTGACCAGAAAATATTCGCAGTATCCTTTTGTACCTTCACGAAAAGAAGAAAGGGATATGCGTTGTGATGAAATCCTGAATATCCAGGCAATGGGACTTAAGAAACGTATGGATCATATCCATTGCCATAAGGCAACAGTGGGACTTTCCGGAGGTCTGGATTCCACACTGGCACTGCTTGTGATCGCAAGAGCCTTTGACCTTTCCGGTGCGGACAGAAAGGATATCCACTGTATTACCATGCCATGCTTTGGAACCACAGACAGAACTTATCAGAATGCCTGCAAATTAAGTCAGTGTCTGGGTGCGACTTTAAGTGAGATCAATATCAAAGAAGCAGTAAATGTACATTTCCGGGATATTGCTCATGATCCGTCTGTGCATGATGTGACTTATGAGAACAGCCAGGCAAGAGAGAGAACGCAGATCCTGATGGACAGTGCAAATCAGGATGGCTCGATTCTGGTGGGAACAGGAGATCTGTCTGAGCTGGCTCTGGGATGGGCAACCTACAATGGTGACCATATGTCCATGTACGGCGTGAATGCTTCAGTGCCGAAAACTCTGGTGCGTCATCTTGTACGTTATTATGCGGATACCTGCAAAGATGAGAAGCTGACAGAGGTTCTTCTTGATATTCTGGATACACCGGTAAGTCCGGAGCTTCTGCCGCCTAAGGATGGCAAGATCGCACAGAAGACAGAAGATCTGGTGGGACCTTATGAACTTCACGATTTCTATCTGTACTATATGCTTCGTGCAGGATTTGAACCGGAGAAAATTTACAGGCTGGCATGTGAGACTTTTGAAGGAATGTATGATAAGGAGACAATCTTCAAATGGCTGAAAACCTTCTATTGGAGATTTTTTGCACAGCAGTTTAAACGTTCCTGTCTGCCGGATGGCCCGAAGGTAGGAAGCGTTGCGGTTTCACCGAGAGGTGATCTGAGAATGCCAAGTGATGCAAGTGCAGGAGTATGGCTGGAGCAGCTTGAAAATATGGATATTTAGAATCGCATAGCGGAGTGGATGATTTTATCCGCGTGATTTTGCATGGCGAAGCGGAGAACGATCAGTTGTTCTCCGCTTTTTTCAGTGCTGTTTCAATTGCATTCAAAAGAATCATGGAAGTATACTTCTGATCTTCGGAATATTGGATGTTTTCCAGCGACTGGGAGGTATAGATCTGGCTGGCCAGTGATTCCAGAGCCGGTTCCATGAGAGGAAACATGGCTGCGGTGCTTTCGCTTAAATTTACCAGACGGATGGAAGTTACCCTGTCAGAGTCAACGGTTACTTCCAGGTCAAAGGTGTTTTCATTCAGGTCGATGGAGGAAGTATAAATTCCCGGTTTGTACAGGCTTTTGGCATCGGCTGAGTCACTTTTTTTCTGACCGGGTCCAAACATGAAAAAAAGTACAATAGCCAGGATGACAGCAAGAAGAAGGAAAATGCCGGTGTATATAACTTCCTTCATATGTAGGACTATGATTTTTGTTTTTGCACTCATGGTACACGCCTCCTGGATGGTTTTGTATATTCTATTACAGAAGTGCTTAAATTATGATATACTGAAATAACGAATGTGAGTAACCGACAGTAAGGAGAGAAGAATGTCATTACAGTTTATTATCGGCAGTTCCGGTGCCGGAAAGTCTTATTTTGCATATGAGAGAGTAATCCGGGAGTCCATGGAACACCCGGAGAGAAATTACTATATTATTGTTCCGGAGCAGTTTACCATGCAGACACAGAAGACGCTGGTGGAAATGCATCCGGGAAAAGGAATCCTGAATATTGACATCCTGAGCTTTGAACGTCTTGCGTACCGTGTATTTGAAGAAACCGGCGGAGATAACAGAAAGGTTCTGGAAGATACGGGAAAAAGCATGGTGCTGCAGAAAATGGTGCAGCAGCACAGAAAGGAACTTGCCTATCTGGGAAGTCAGATGAATAAGCCGGGATATCTGGATGAGGTGAAGTCTCTGGTTTCAGAATTTATGCAGTATGATATCAGAGAAGAGAATCTGGCAGAAATGAAAGAGAAGGCCAAAGATCAGCCATTGCTTGAAATGAAGCTTAAGGATGTGGGAATCCTTTATCAGTCATTCAGGGAATTCCTGAAGGGGCATTATATGACAGGGGAAGAGGTGATGGATGTCCTGCTTAAACAGCTTCCTTTTTCCGAAAAACTTAAGGGAGCGGAATTTCTTTTTGATGGATTTACCGGATTCACGCCAATTCAGGTCAATGTGCTCAGGGAACTTCTGGTCATTGCTGACCGCATAAGTGTTACTGTGACTATGGACGAACGGGAGGATGCTTTTTCTCCGGGAAAACCTTATCAGCTTTTCTTTATGAGCAAGCAGATGATACGGACACTTGCAGGGCTGACCAGAGATCTGGAGGATCCAGTGTATCTGAAACCATCCGGACAGTCCCGGTTTGCACAGGCACCTGCCTTACAGTTTCTGGAGAAAAATATCTTCCGCTACAGAAAGGGCGTGTATGCCGAAGAACAGCAGGAGATAAAAATATTTACTGCGCCATCCCCCCTGGAAGAAATGCGGGAGGCTGCCCGAAGGGTGTCAGAACTTGTGCGTACCTGCGGATACCGCTATGGTGAGATTGCAGTGATCACAGGAAATCTGGAAGAATATGCAAGACTTGCAGCACAGGTATTTGAGGAGGCAGATATTCCATATTTTATTGACGAGAAGCACTCGGTAATGATGAATCCTTTTGTGGAGTATCTGCGCGCTGCCATGGAGATGGCGGTACAGGGATTTCCTTATGAGAGTGTTTTCCGTTATCTCAGATGCGGGATGTCAGAAGTTACCAGAGAACAGGCTGATAAGCTGGAGAATTACGTGCTGGCGCTGGGAATCCGGGGATATAAGAAATGGTCTGAAAAATGGGTTCGTGTGTACAGAGGAATGGAAGCGGAGAAGATACAGGAACTGAATGAGATCAGAGAAATCTTTGCGGAAGAAGTAAGGGAACTTGCGCAGGGATTTGGTTCCGGGAAGAAGACAGTGGAAGAGTACTGCCGGATTCTCTATGAGTTTATCCAAAAAAGCAATGTCTGGCAGAAACTGAAACGACAGGAGCGAAAGTTTAAAGAGTCAGGCGATAAAGCAATGGAAAAAGAATATAACCAGATTTATGGAATTGTGATGGACCTGCTGGATAAGATGGTTGAGATTCTTGGCGAAGAAACGGTAAACAGACAGGAGTTCCGACAGCTTCTGGAATCAGGACTTTCTCAGGCAAAAGTAGCGCTGATTCCGCCGAGCATAGATCAGGTAATGGTGGGTGATATGGAACGATCCCGCTTAAAGGAGATTAAGGCGTTGTTCTTTGTTGGCGTGAATGAGGGTAATATTCCAAAGAGTACACAGACAGGCGGAATCTTATCAGAGCTTGACAGGGATTTCTTCCAGGAGCAGGGAGTGGAACTGGCACCGGGACCTAAAGAACTGATGAATATGCAGAGGTTCTATCTGTATCTGAATATGACGAAACCGGGAGAAAAGCTGATCCTCTCCTATAGTGATACCAATGCAAAAGGAGAAGGCATAAGTCCGGCATATCTGATCGGGAGTGTACGCAGTCTGTATCCGAAGCTGGAAATTGAGGGTGGAGCCGGGGTCGGTGGAGCCGGGGTCAGACCCCATAAAAATTCTATAAACAATTATTGTTATCCGGAAAATCCGGAAGCTGGGATTGATCTGTTTCTGGAGAAGCTGGTACAGGAGACAGAGAAAGAACATGAGGATATTCTGGAGCAGGCAGATGAGACGGATGCAATGTTTGGAGAGCTTTATAGCTGGTATCTGCGGAATCCGGAATATAGAAGCAGAGTACAGAAGCTGGTACAGTCGGCTTTTGCCGGAAAACCGGAGGACATTATCAGCCAGAGTGTGGCGAAGGCATTATACGGAGAGGTTTCACCTTACAGTGCTACCAGACTGGAACGTTTTGCAGCCTGTGCATTTGCACATTTCCTTCAGTATGGAATGAAGCTTACCGAGCGTGTGGAATATGAGTTTAAACCTATGGATATGGGAAATGTTATGCATGAAGCACTGGAAAGCTTTGCAGAAGAAGTGCGAAAAAGAGGCATGAAATGGACAGAGCTGACAGAACAGGAACGGAATGAGATTGCGGACCGGTGTCTGGATAATATTGTGGCAGATTATGGAAATACGGTGCTCAAAAGCAGTGCCAGAAATGAATATATGATCGAGAGAACAAGGAGAATCCTCAGAAGGACGGTATGGGCACTTCAGAAACAGCTGGAACAGGGAGAATTTCAGCCGGAAGGCTTTGAGGTAACCTTCGGGGGAGGGCGGATTGACAGAGTAGATATTATGGAAGATCAGAATAAGGTGTATGTGAAGGTGATTGATTATAAAACCGGAAATACATCCTTTGACCTGGTTTATCTGTATCATGGCCTGCAGTTACAGCTGATGATCTATCTGGATGGTGCTCTGCGTGTAGAGCAGAAGAAATATCCGGATAAGGAGATTATTCCTGCGGGAGTTTTTTATTACAATATCAAGGATCCTATGATCCAGGAGAAGATAGATGCGGATGTGGAAGCAGTCAGTGCAGGTCTTATGAAAGAACTGAAGATGAATGGGCTGGTTCAGGCAGATCCGGAGCTTGTGTACAGGATGGACAGCAGTCTTGGCTCCATTCCTGTCGCATTTAATAAGGACGGAAGCTTTCGCAAAAATTCTTCTGTGGCAGACAGAACACAGTTCGCAGTGCTTGGACGGTATGTAAGGACGAAGATTGAGAAGATAAGAAATTCTATTCTGGAGGGAGATGCAGAGGTTTCTCCCTATGAGCTCGGAAAAAAGAATGCGTGTACTTATTGTCCGTATATGACGGTATGCGGATTTGACCGCAGGCTGTCAGGATATGAATTCCGCAGACTGAAAAACTTCTCTGATGAGGAATTATGGAAAGCATTTGACAGGGAGGCAGAATAAGATGGGCGTACAGTGGACAAAGGAGCAGCAGGAGGTTATACGGCTGCGGGACAGAAATATTCTGGTCAGTGCGGCAGCCGGGTCCGGAAAAACGGCAGTACTGGTAGAACGTATCCTGAGTAAGATAACAGATAAAACACACCCTGTGGATATTGACAGACTGCTGATCATGACATTTACAAGAGCGGCAGCAGGTGAAATGAAAGAGAGGATCTCGGCAGCTATTGAAAAAGCACTCTGTGAGGATCCCGATAATGAGCATCTGCAGAGACAGACAACCCTGCTTCATACTGCACAGATTACAACTATTGATGGTTTCTGTGCCTATATTATCCGGAATTACTTTCATTTGATCGGACTAGATCCGGGATATCGGACGGCAGATGAGGGGGAGCTGAAGCTTCTGCGAGGAGATGTTGTGAAAGCACTGCTTGAAGAATATTATGCCAAAAAAGATGAAAAGTTTCAGAAATTCGTGGAATGCTTTGCAACAGGAAAGTCAGATGAAAATCTGGGAAACCTGATACAGAAATTATATGAAATGGCTATGAGCAATCCTTTTCCGCAGGAATGGCTGTCCGGGTGTATGGATGATTACAGGATTGATTCCCTGGAAGAGTTAAGAGAGACTGAGTGGATGAGGATGCTCTGGGATGCAGTGAAGGATGAACTGCAGGAAGCGAAGCTTCTGGTGCAAGAGGCTCGAAGAATCTGCTCAGAGCCGGATGGTCCGTATCTGTATGATGAGGCACTGAGCAGTGATCTGCTTCTTATAAGAAGTCTGCAGGAACTGGCAGAGAAAAGAGATTATAATGGAACTGCAGAAATACTTATGAAACCCTCATTTGCCCGGCTGAGCACAAAGAAGGCTGCGGATGTAGATGAACAGAAGAAGCAGAGAGTGAAAGATCTTCGGGATGAGGAAAAGGGGATTCTGAAGGAACTGGGGCAGCGATATTTCCAGAGTGCAGAGAAAGAACTTCTGGAAGTGATCAGATATATCAGAGGTCCAATAGAGATGTTAGTTGAGTTGACGGCACGATTTAAAAAACAGTTCGGAGAGGCGAAGAGAGAAAAGAATATTCTGGATTTTACGGATATGGAACATTTTGCCCTGCAGATACTGATGACGAAAGAAGGGGAAGAAATCCATATGTCTCAGGCTGCGAGAGAGCTCTCCGCAAAGTATGATGAAGTCCTGGTGGATGAATATCAGGACAGTAACCTAGTGCAGGAGCTTCTGACAACAGCAGTATCCGGGTGGATCAACCAGAAGAAAAATATCTTCATGGTAGGAGATGTAAAGCAGAGTATCTATCGTTTCCGTCTGGCAAGGCCGGAGCTTTTCATGGAAAAATATAAAAGTTATTCCACAGAAGAAGCACAGGAGCAGAGAATTGACCTGCACAAAAATTTCCGGAGCAGGGAACAGGTTCTGGAGAGTGTAAACTTTATTTTCCGACAGATCATGGGGGAAGACCTGGGAGGGATTACCTATGACAAAGATGCAGCCCTTTATCCCGGAGCTTCTTTTCCGGAAGGAGAGTCAGAGGAATTTGTAAAGACAGAGGTTCTTCTGGTCGAGAGAGACGGAGAAGAACTGTCTGATGTACAGGACTATGAAGACGCAGGTGCATCGGGAAACCGCAGGGAAATGGAAAATCAGACCGGGCAGGAACTGGAGGCGCTGGCCATTGCACAGAGAATTAAAGAAATTGTGGGAAAAGAACAGATCGTAGATAAAGAGACGAAGGAATACCGGCCTGTGGAATACGGGGATATTGTAATCCTGCTGCGCACTGCCTATGGATGGGCAGAAACCTTCAGGGAAGTGCTGGCATCTCAGGGGATTCCCGTATATTGTACATCAAGAACCGGATATTTCTCTGCAACCGAGATTGTGACTGTATTGAATTATCTGAAGGTGTGTGACAATCCGCTGCAGGATATTCCGCTTATGGGAGTGCTTCGTTCACCGATCGTCGGATGTACTTCACAGGAACTGGCAGAGCTTAGAATACAGTATCCTGATGGTCTGCTCTATGAGAGTGTTTCGGCATATGCAGGAGAAAATGAAATCCCCGAAAAAGAACTGGATCCGGATAAGCTGAAATCTGAATTGTTAAACAGTAATCTGCGAACAGATGAAAAGAACTCTCTGAATATTAAATTAAAAGGATTTCTGAGTCTCCTTGAAAAGGTAAGAAATATGGCTGCATATACGCCGGTCCACGAATTGATCCTTTATGTGCTGAAAGAAACCGGGTATGGAGATTATGCAAGGGCACTTCCGGGAGGGGAGCAGCGTTTTGCAAATCTTACCATGCTTGTGGAGAAAGCTATGGACTATGAGAAGACAAGCTACAGGGGTCTGTTTAACTTTGTTCGTTATATCGAACAGCTACAGGCATATCAGGTAGACTATGGAGAAGTCAATCTGACAGGAGCGGGCAATACCGCAGTGGAGATCATGACGATCCACAAGAGTAAGGGACTTGAATTTCCGGTAGTATTTGTGGCCGGTATGGGAAAACAGTTTAATTTTCAGGATATGAATGCAGGTCTTTTGCTTCATCCGGAACTGGGAATAGGGGCTGATGCTATCATACCGGAGAAACGGGTGATCGCATCTTCGCTGAATAAGCAGGTGATCAGAAGACAGCTTCTGAAAGAGAGTCTGGGAGAGGAACTGAGGGTACTTTACGTTGCCATGACAAGAGCAAAAGAGAAACTGATCCTTACAGGAATAGTCGGAAAGCTGGAAAAGCAGATGCTGTCGTTGTCGCGTTTTCTGGATGAGGAAGAAGAACTGCTCCCACTGGGAACCAGAATGAAAGCAAAGAATTACTGGGCTTTTGTACTGCCAGCACTGGTGCGGCATCGGGCCATGAGTGAACTTCTGTGGGAATATGGAATCCTCATGAAGAAACAGCCGGGGATTTACGATGATATCTCTGAGTTTGTGATAAAAAAGATCACTGTCCGTCAGATGACAGAAAAGGCAGTTCTCATCCAGGCAGGAAACCAGATGCAGGAGGAATATCTGAAGAACTGGGATGAAAATAAAGTGTATGATGAGGCTGTGAAGGAAGAGATAGAGAAGAGATTTTCCTTTGTATATCCGTATAAATATCTGGAAGATATTCCGGTTAAAGTCAGTGTTTCGGATCTGAAAAAGAGAAGCTGGCATGATGAAAGTGAACTGGAAGAGAATATCAGTGTGTCTGCCGAAGAGCAGGAGGAAGAACAGGAAGCGCCGGTTCCCGCATTTATGGCAGAGAAGCAGGAAGAGTATAAGGGGGCTGCCAGAGGTACTGCTTACCACAGAGTAATGGAATGTCTGGATTATGCAGAAGCAGATACAGAGGAACAGCTTCGGGCTCAGTTAAAGAGACTTCTGGAGAGCCAGAAAATGACAGAGCAGGAAGCGGAATGTATCCGGATCCGAGATATCAGGAGGTTTGTGGAGTCCAGACTGGGGCAGAGAATGAAGAAGGCTGCCATGAAAAAACATCTTTACAGAGAACAGCCTTTTGTGATCCAGAGAAATGCTTCTATGCTCGATGATGGTTGGAAGAACGAAACAGTGCTGGTGCAGGGAATTATCGATGCCTATTTTATGGAAGAGGAAGAGATTGTTCTTGTGGACTATAAAACGGATAGAGTGAAGAGAGGACAGGAACAGAAGCTGATCGATCTGTATCATGTGCAGCTTGAGGATTATGCCCGGGCATTGGAGCGGATGACGGGGAAAAGAGTGAAGGAAAAGATCATTTATTCGTTTACATTGCAGAAAGAGATATTGCTGTAAGCGGAATAAAAATTATTATTGTGAATTCAAATATCCGGCAGGGATAAGCGCGTGTTATACGCGCCACCCTGCCGGATATTTGTTTTTTAGGATCTGGTTGACCAGTTTACCGAAGCCAATGGGATATCCATCTGCACAGAGGAGATGCCAGCCTTTTTTGTGAGCTGCTTCTTCGGGTTCGATATTTAAGGTTTCGCCCTTTAAATATCTGGTGATCCTTTCGTCAGAAGCGGAGAGAGAGATGACTGCTTCTGCTTCATTTTTGCGGATCGCCAGTGCAAGTGGCTGAGACGGCTCGAAGCGGTTTTTCTTCAGGTCACCGAGATAGAGACCGTTTCTTAAGAAGGTGATGCCGCGGAAGTTGTGGGCAACAGGGGGAAGATAGTAGGCTTTATCACCGCGGATTTCCACACGTTCCCAGTCAAATGGCTGACCGCAGAGGGTTTTCAGACCGATTTCGTTCAGAAATTCCTCAATCAGTGGAAATGCGTTTTTGTCCGGTTTTGTGTGAGGACGGGAGCTTTCCTTGATTGCCTGTCCTTTTTTACGGAAGAGCGCAAGGAAGTGTCCCTCTCCATTCATTTTGTGTGGGAAAATCCGGATGCATTTGATAAGCTCAGGATTTCCGTTTCCCCATTCAGGAACTCCATGGGAGAAGCCTTCATAATCTTCCATTTCTGCCAGTTCCATGTCAGGACGGTTTTCCAGAAGCCAGGAAACAGTTTGTTCGTCTTCTGCAGGTGCGAATGTGCAGGTAGAGTAAAGCATCAGTCCGCCGGGACGGAGCATATCGGCTGCCTGGAGGATAAGCTCTTTCTGGATTTCGGAAAGCTCCAGTGATTTTTCGGGAGTCCAGTCTTTGGCAAGTGCCTCTTCCTTACGGAACATTCCTTCTCCGGAGCATGGGGCATCCAGGATGATCTTGTCGAAGAATTCGGGGAATGCTTTGGTTAACTTTGCAGGTGTTTCGTTTGCTACGAAGACATTTGGGATGCCGAAGAGTTCCAGGTTGCGAAGGAGGGCTCTGGCGCGGGAAGTGCTGATATCGTTTGCTACCAGAAGCCCCTGTCCCTGAAGTGCTGCGCCTGCTGCAGTTGCCTTGCCGCCCGGGGCTGCGCAGAGGTCCAGGACTCTGTCACCCGGCTCGATGGGGATGCGGGAGGCGGGGGTCATGGCGCTGGGTTCCTGAAGGTAGTAGAGGCCGGCCTGGTAGTATGGGCATCTGGAAGGACGGATGTCTTCATCGTAGAAGTAGCCGTTTTTGATCCATGGGATCTGACGGGTTGGAAATGGAGACAGGTTTTCGAAGTCTTCGCAGGTGATCTTGGAGGTGTTTATGCGCAGGCCGTAGGTTCGGGGGGCGCTGAAGCTGGAGAGGAATGCGGGGTATTCGTTGCCGAGCATTTCTTTCATTCGGGTGAGGAATGCGGGGTGGAGGTGTGTTGTATTTTCGTTCATAATGGGTTGGGTTCCTTTGCTGTAGTTTTGATTGGTGGGTGGGGGACGCGCAGGAAAATATATCTGTCTGAGTGCGGTTTCGGCATCTAAGATCTTCTAAGCCGGTAAAAATCTGCTAAAAGCATGGAGAAAAATGCAAAACTCGCTCCGCTGCAGGCTTCGCTCAGACAGGTTGCGATTTTTCTCCATAACGCAGATTTCTACCGGCTAAGAAGATCTAAGATGCCTGCAAATGCACTCAGACAGATATATTTTCCTGCGCTGTTTACTGAAAATGACTGTAGTATAACGTGAGGTTTATGGAATATTAAGTTTATGAAATATTATAGCAATTCCATAAAATAATGCAATCAAGACAGTTCAGCAGGACTTCACGCTATGATGGACTGGATTGTTTGCAGTAATTTATGAAATAAGAAATTGATATGTAACAATACTTTCAAATGCATTATTTATGAAGATTGCTATAGTAAACCGGAAGACGTTAAGGAGGTATTTTCGGTAAAGGTATCAATATGATTATAAAGTATAAATGATTTTTGCTAAATAGTATTGACAAAATCATATTATACATCATATAATATCGTTAACAAAACAATATTGATGTTCTGTATAGTATGTGAACAGGATGGAATAAATGTATCAGATGTGAAATGGCGTTTACCTTTGGTATAGTCTGAAGCATTTTTCAGACACGCTCTAAGACTGGATTGCAGAGATGATGCTGTCTGTACAGAACATAATTGAAACGAGGGAGTGAGCATATGGTTTTTAATACGGGTGCTGCGCTTCTGGATGCGGTTGTTCTGGCGGTTGTTTCTAAGGAGAAGGAAGGGACTTACGGGTATAAGATCACGCAGGATGTGCGTGGAGTTCTGGATGTTTCGGAGTCTACTTTGTATCCGGTGCTCAGGAGGCTGCAGAAGGATGATTGTCTGGAGGTTTATGATATGGCGTATGCAGGGCGTAACCGGCGTTATTATAAGCTGACGGACAGAGGTGCTGCGCAGCTGGAGTTTTATAAAGCTGAATGGAAAATTTATGCATCCAAGATAAGCGGGATGTTTGAGGGAGGAATAGGATGATGGACAGGGCGCAGTTTATGCAGGAGCTGGAGAAGCTGCTTGCTGATATTTCCGAGACAGAGAGGCAGGATGCCCTTGATTTTTATAATAGTTATTTCGATGATGCAGGAGCTGAGAATGAAGCTTCGGTGCTCAGGGAACTTGGAAGTCCAGAGAAGGTTGCAGCGATCATCAAGGCGGATCTGAAAGGTTCGGCAGGAGGCTATGAGTATGGAGAATATACGGAGCATGGCTATGAGGATGCCCGGACTAAAGAGAGAGGACAGATGCCTGAGAAATATGGAGAAGAGTCGGGAACAGGGAAGCGTTTTTTCAGAAAGGGGAATCAGGCGGTGCTGATCCTTGCGGTGATCCTGCTGGTTTTTATTTCTCCTTTTGTTAAGGGGGCTGTTGGTGGGATTCTGACATTTGCAGTTGGAATTTTACTGCTTCCGTTCTGGCTGATCGTTGGATTGGGCATAGGTGCTGTGGCTTTACTGGTTGGCGGAATTGCAGCTGTTGTGGCTGGAGCAGGGCTTTTGGCTGTAATGACCGGAACCGGGATCCTGACGATAGGAATTGGATGTCTGATGATTGCTCTGGCAATCCTTATGATATTAGGACTGATCAGCATTGCAGTACGCATTGTGCCGAAATGGTTTCGGAAGATTACTGACTTTTTTAACAGGTTGCTTTACAGAAAGAGAAAGGAGGAGGTTAAATGAAGAAGTTTACAAAAGGAATGTTGATCGCAGCGGGGATTTTTGGTGCTGTGGGAATCGGGCTGACAGCTGCCGGTGGTGTTATGGGAGCCAGTATGTCGGAACTGACAGGGGTGAAAAGTCTGAAAAGGGTGCTTCTGGTGGCAGACGGGGATTATGATTATGATGACAGCGATGATTATGATGACGATGATGATTATGACGATTATGATTATGATTATGATGACAGCGATGACTATGACAGCGATGATTATGACGACAGCGACGACTGTGACGACAGTGAGGATTATGCCCGCGCTGTTGATGAGAATGAGGAAGATAGCACTGTATATCAGTTGAAGTATCAGCCCACAAAGCTGGATATAGAGCTGAAGTACGATGAGCTGATTCTGGAAGAGGGTGACAGTTTCTGTGTCAGAGTTTATGATGACAGTGGGAAGAATGTGACAGTGAAGGAGAGTTCGGATACTCTTAAGGTCAGAAGCACGAAAAAACTGTCTAAAACTAGAAAGGTGCATATTTCCTATCCGGAAGATGTTAAGCTTCAGGAGCTGGAGATTGAGATGGGTGCAGGTACTGTTTATCTGAACAGAGATATTGAGACAGAGAAGCTGAGTGTGGAGATGGGAGCCGGGGAATTTGAAAGTAAGAATCCGGTGACTGCAATGGAGGCAGATCTGGAAATCGGAACCGGAAGTATGACATTTGCAGATCTGAGCGCCAGGAAGACAGATGGAGAATGTGGTCTGGGTGAACTGGATCTGACACTGACCGGTACGCAGGAGGATTATAATTATGATCTGGAATGTGGAGTGGGAAATCTGGATGTAGGTTCTGATTCCTACAGTGGACTTGGACGGGAGAAAACCATTTCCAATAAAGGCGCAGACAGGAAACTGGATCTGGAGTGCGGTATGGGAAATATATCAGTAGATTTCTCCGGGAAAGAACACAGAGATTTGCAGATATCCTGAAGAGCATATACTCTGACGTGCAGAAATAAAAGTGGTATTTAACCGAATCAGGAAGTTATTCGGTGTAGAGTAAGTAGCGAAGCGGATGATTTTATCTGCTCGACTAATCTGAGTTTAAGGAGGAAATGGAACATGGGTGACAAACGTTTATACAAATCATCAGAAAACAGTATGCTTTGCGGTGTATGTGGAGGAATCGCAGAATATTTTGATATTGACCCTACGCTGGTGCGTCTGGCATGGGTGATCCTTACCTGCTTTGGCGGTGCGGGAATCTGGGCATATATCATTGCGGCAATTATTATTCCGAAAAGATAACAGAATCTCAGAATCCAATCTATAATAGACAGAAGTTTAACCGAATCAAGCAAGCAGCGAAGCGGATTGCGAATATCCGCTTGCATGAAATACAGTGAAATACAGTATAAAAATTAAGAAAACAGCCCATACTCCAAAGAAAAGGAGTGTGGGCTGTTTTGGATAAAGAGAAGGAAATAAAAGCTTACCTTGATGGAGAATTATTGCCGGAGGTCAGAATGAAGTATGAAATTGCAGAGGAAATGGGACTGCTGGACAGAGTATTGAGTGATGGATGGAAAAGTTTGTCTGCGAAAGAGACCGGACGGATCGGAGGGTTGATGACAAAACGAAAAAAAGAGAAACTGAAAAAATAAATAATATGGAATAAGCTTGTTCTCCGGACGATGATGCTGTAAAATTAAGAACAGGTATTAGAGCGTGTTTGAAAAATCATTCTCACAAGATGCACGCCCCATTTTGTGGTATATTTTGTCCGAATTCGGTTGTCGTAGTCCGCTATGACGCCCTTATTCGAACAAAATCTCCCACAAATTGTGACGCACATCTTGCAGAAAGCCTTTTTCAGACACGCTCTGGAGTAGCTAAGAAATATGGGATGGAATTAACAGTTAAATATAAATTATAAAATCATATAAGTATATGTTGAGTTTTATAAGATATTAGAGTAGAATATTATTGAAAGGAGTTGATACTTTGAGTAAATATTATTCTATACATGA
>OHAC01001277.1_pt1 | contig 23677 bp, 19 predicted proteins | sample 1577051 | NCBI WGS metagenome assembly OHAC01 (sample SAMEA3541499, study PRJEB24748) | human gut metagenome | biome: human gut; feature: human-associated habitat; material: faeces | place: China | collected 2012 | reverse complement strand
GAATCTCCTCGTCTTGTCTTTACTTAAGGTAGCCGTCGGCACGAAGCTTCTTGAGATCGGAATCTTTGACCTCGCAACCGGCGGGCAGCACCATGAACACGCGGTCGCCTACCTCCTTGACCGTGGCGCCCAGACCGCAGGCAAAGCCGTAAGAGAAGTCCAAGACGCGCTTGGCAACTTCGGTGCGTACGCCCACAAAAATCAGTGCGACAGGCTGCTTGGTGCGAACGCGGCGCACCACGGTCTCCACGTCGTCATAGCTCTCGGGGCGCAGGACATAGGCCGGCAGTTGCGGCGTGGCGTTGATGATATTGCTCGCATAGGCCGAGGCATCGCTCGGTGCAGGCGCGGGTGCAGCGGCGGCACGGGCGCGGGTGTTCTCGGCGTAGCTCGACGGCGTGTCATAGGCACCAGGACGATAACCGCTCGCAACACTGTCCTGCGAGCGCGAAGGCGGGTTATACGTCGTGGCATGGCGGGAGTCATCGCCGACCAGCTGACCGGAGCGCGTATACACGGCAACCGACTCAGCTTCACCGCGGCGCGTCTGACCAAGCAGGCCGTTGCTCGGCTCGTCTTGGGTGTAGAAGCCCTCGCCCGAAGCACCGCCGTAGCCGTTGCCCTGATAACTATCGTCATAGCCGTCATCGTAGCCGTAGTCGTCGTCCTGGCCATAACCCTGGTCGTAACCCTGCTGGCCGCCCAGGTGCATCTTATTTTTAATCTCGTCAAGGAAGCCCATGGTTGTGTCCTCTCGCGGTTTAGTGCAGGCGCCCCGATAATCAGTGCGCACTTCAGAGCCTTATTTTACTGCAAACTCCGGGCTAAATACTACCCTGCCCAGGCGAACGAGCGTAGAGCCCTCCTCAAGGGCAGGCTCAAAGTCCTCGCTCATGCCGCAGGAAAGCTCAGGCAGGTTCAAATCGGGATGCGCCGCCTCCAGCTCATCCCTCAGCTCACGAAGCCCCGCAAAGGTGCGGCGTGCCACATCCTTATTCCCCCGGGGCGCCATAGTCATAAGCCCCTGCACGCAAATTCCCTCAAGCTCCGCAAGCTCACCCGCGGCGGCGCGAATCTCATCGGGCGAAAAGCCTCCCTTCGACTCCTCACCACTCACATTGACCTCAATGAGCACACGCTGGGGGCCGGCGAGCTCGCCTGCCTCAATCTTGCGGATAGCACGGCTCGAGATCGCCTGCGCCAGATGCAGCGAACCCACCGAGTGAATCAGCTCGGCTGAGCCCAGCACCGCATTGATCTTATTGGTCTGCAGGTTGCCGATCATATCGAAGCGCACCTCGGGCAGCTCCGGATGCTCCGCCAGACCCGTGAGCTTGCGAACCAGCTCCTGCGGGCGGTTCTCGGCAAAATGGCGATACCCCGCCTGGATGGCAGCAACAGTCTCATCGACACCAACGGTCTTGGACACGGCAATGAGGCGCGCGGCGTCGTGGGGGCGGCCCGCGCGATCGAGCGCCGCATAAAAACGTTCCAGAATCTGCTCGCGGCTAGCGCGCATCAAATCCAAATAGTTATCCATTGCTAATCGCCTCCGCTGACAGCCAAACAAGTAGTCCCATGCTAACGCAAGAGCGCGGCCCCGCATGTGCAAGGCCGCGCTCACTTAGGTATTTACAATCTTTCGACGAACGGGGCTACTTACTCCTCGTCGTCCTCGCCATCGTCCTCGTCCTCAAGATGATCGAGCAGGTAGCGAAGACCCTCGCTGACCTCGTTGGCGGGCACCTTGGCAACGTAGCGCGCGTCGACGGCGGGCCTCATGATAACACCCTCGCCCGAAGGCACGCGCATGCTCTCGAGCTCGTCCTCATCAGTGCGGGCGATATCGCCGGCGTTCATACGCTGACCAGTCAACAGGAAGGTCAGACGGCAAGCGGCATCGATGGAAATCGAAGCGATGCGATCGAGGTAGCGCGAAACCATGATGGCGCGGCGCAGGTCGTCATAGTTGCTGTCGTCGTCCATAAAGTCGCCCGTATCCATACGGTTAAAGGTGCGGAAGAACTTCTCGTAGGCAGCGTGCACTGGCTCGTCCTCGACGGCCAAGTTGCAGATGATGGACATGTCATTGGTGATGAGCGCAGAAAGCGAAGAGCCCAGCACCTGGTAAACAGCTTCGGCCTCGGCCTCAACCGTACCGACGAGCTCCTGGGGCAGCGAGATGTCGGCCTTGACCATGTGACGCGTGGCGCGGCAGATCTGGCGAACCTTATCGGTCATGCGCTGCAGGTTAAAGTCGACGTAGATAATCGTCTGCAGCAAGCGGAAGTCGGAGGCGACCGGCGACTGCGTGGCGATCAGGTTGTAGCACACGGCCTCCAAGTTGGCGCAGCGCGCGTCAATCGAAAGCGTGCGCTTCTTGGTCTTGGTGGCGAGCTTGCGGTCGTCGGTCACATAGGCCTTAACGGCATCGTGGAGGGCCAGATCGACGGCCTCGTAGATGCTCAGCATCTCGTGGCGGGCCTCGATGAGCTGACGGGAAAACAGTTTACGCATGGTTCACTCCAATCAGTTGGGTGCGGTCATGCCGCCCGCACAGTGAATACGCACCGGACCAGGTCCGATCGGCTTGGGACTAGTCGCACCGATCAGCCAAAGCGGCCGGTGATATAGTCTTCCGTCCGCGAGTCCACCGGGCTGGTGAAGATCGCGTCGGTTTGACCATACTCGATGAGCGTGGCAGGCTCACCGGCAACTTCCTGCAAGAAGAATGCGGTGTAGTCGCTGATACGAGCTGCCTGCTGCATTGAATGCGTGACGATGATGATCGTCATCTCGGGCGCCAGCTCGGCCATCAAATCCTCGACCTTAGAGACGGACGTGGGGTCGATGGCGGAGCAGGGCTCGTCCATCAGGAGGACATCGGGTTGCACCGCAAGCACGCGCGCGATGCACAGACGCTGCTGCTGACCGCCCGAGAGCGCCAAACCATCCTTGTTGAGCTGATTGGATACCTCTTTCCAGAGGTTGGCGCGCTTGAGCGATTCTTCCACGATGTCATCGAGGTCGCTTTTGCTAGTCACGCCCTGCAGACGAGGGCCAAAGGCGACATTCTCGTAGATGGATTTGGGAAACGGGTTGGGCTGCTGAAAAATCATGCCCACGCGGCGACGGAGGTCGACCGGGTCGACGCCCTCGGCATAGATATCGTTGCCGTCGAGCGTCATGGTGCCCTCGACGCGCGTACCCTCGATCAGGTCATTCATGCGGTTGATGCAGCGCAAAAACGTCGACTTACCGCAGCCCGAAGGGCCAATGAAGGAGGTGATGGCGTTTTTGGCGATGTTGAGGTCGAGCCCCGTCAGCGCATGAAAGTCACCGTACCAAAAGTTGAAATCCTTGGCCGTAATGGCCGCTTGCTCCAGCGTGGGAGCGGACTGATAAACGGACATGGGACTCCTTAACTAGCGACGCTTGCGCGACAGGAAGCGCGCAAACAGGTTGAAGGCCAGAATGATCACCATCAGCAAGAGCGCGGTGCCGTAGGCTGCGTTCATGTTGATGCCGTCGTTGGCAAGCAGGTACAGGTGAACGGTCATGGGGCGGCCGGAATCGAGCGGCGAGATAGGTAGATTGATGGCCTGGCCCATGGTGTAGAGCACCACGGCGGTCTCGCCAATGGCACGGCCGATGGCAAGGACAATGCCCGTGGCAATACGGCCAAAGGCAGAAGGAAGCACGATCTTGGAGACAACCTGCCACTTGGTGGCGCCCAGGCCATACGCGCCCCAACGGATATAGCGCGGAACGGCGCGAATGGCCTCTTCGGTGGTGCGCATGACGATGGGAAGCATCAAGAGCGCGAGCGCCAGAGCGGCCGAGACCATCGAAAGGCCCAGACCCATAGCCTCGACAAACAAGGCGTAGCCAAACAGGCCCATAACGATGGAGGGCACCGAGGCCAAAGCGTCAGCAGCGTAGCGAATGAGCTCGACGATCTTGCCCTGCTTGGCGTACTCGGCCAGATAGACGGCTGCCAGCACAGCGATCGGCGTGCAGATAAGCATGGCGAGCGCCGTCACATAGACGGTCGAGACGATCGTGGGCCAAATACCGCCCTCGGCGTTGACGCCCTGGGGCCAACCGAAGATAAAGTCGAGCGAGATGTGTGGCAGGCCGTTGATGACCACGTAGGCGATGATAGCGACCAGCACCAGCGTGGTGATGTATGCCGCGGCACGGAACACGCCAAGCATGATCTTGTTGGACAGGTCCTTGTTGATGCGGCCCTTCTTGCCGTGGGAAAGGGCACGCTTGATGCGCTCGCGCGACGAGGTCGTATCGACCGTCGTGTCAACGGAATCGGACATAGCCTACCCCCTCTTCTTCTTGGAAATCAGACGGACGATGCCCACCAGCGTGGCGGAAATGATAAACAGGACCACGCCCATGCCGAACAGCGCCGAGCGATGCAGACCCGAGGAATAGCTCATGTCGAGCGCAATCTGGCTCGTGAGCGTCGAGATGGGACTCGCAATGCTGTCGGGAATAACCGGGGCGTTACCCACGACCATGAGCACGGCCATGGTCTCGCCGATGGCACGGCCCATACCCAGCACGATGGCATCCACGATACCCAGCTTGGCGGCAGGTAACACGACCTTATAGATGGTCTGCCACTTGGTGGCGCCCATGGCATACGATGCCTCGCGAATGCCCATGGGAATGGAATTGAGGGCATCGATGGTGAGCGTGGTGATGGTAGGGACGATCATGATGGCAAGCACGAACCACGCCGTCAGCGCACCAAAACCAAGACCACCGGTCAGCTGCGCGATAAATGGACGGATGATGATCATGCCAAAGAAGCCATAGATGATAGAAGGGATGCCGGCCAACAGGTCAACGGCAGGGCTGATGAGCTTGCGCACGCGCTTGCTGGCGATCTCGACCAGATACACGGCCGTGCCCACGCCTAGGGGCACACCCATGGCGAGTGCACCGACGGTCACCAGACCCGAGCCGGCAAGCAGCGACACGATGCCGTAGTGACCCTCAGAGGGCGCCCACGTAAAGCTAAAGAAGTCCGCCAGACCGATGTCGGTAAAGACGGGCAGCGCCGAGTACGTGGTAAAGACAAAAATCAGGATGACGGTAACGACCGCCAAGAACGCGCAGGCAAAGAAGATCCACTGCAGCGCCTTCTCCTTGATATAGGTACTGCGCGATACGAGCGCCAGCTCGCGCTTCTTGGGCGTCTGAACATTCCGCTCAGTCTGGGAGTTTTCCTGTGCTTCCATGCTACTCACTCCCCTTCTCGTCGTTGGTGACGGGGATAAAGCCCGCCTCGCGAATCTGCTTGTCCATCTTTTCGGACGTCACGTAGTCGATGTAATCCTGCGCCTGCTGCGAAGGCGCACCCTTCACAAAGAAGTAAAGGTCGCGTGAGATGGGATAGCCGCCGCTCGCGACCGTCTTCTCGGACGCCTCAACATGATTGACCGAGACGGCCTTGACCGAGGTCTTGGCGTTGAGGCTATCGACGAAGCCCAGCGAAATGTAGCCAATGGCACCGCGCGAACGAGATACCACGTCGCGCACCTGGCCCGTGCCCGAAAGAACGGCCGAGCGGCGATCGAACGGGGTGCCGTCCATCACGATGGTGCGAAAGGCCTCACGCGTGCCGGACGCCTCATCTCGGTTGATGACCTGAATCCTCAGGTCCTCGCCACCGACTTCTTTCCAGTTGGTGATCTTGCCGGCGTAAATATCGCGGAGCTGCTCGGTCGAGAGGTTATCGACCGGGTTATCGTCGTTCACGATGACCGCGATACCGTCGTGGGCAATGACGATGGGAGTCAGGCCCAAATCCTGTTCGTCGGCATTGAGTCCACGGGAGGAGCTGGCGATATCGGCCGTGCCAGCGCTGACGGCTTCGATGCCAGCGGAAGAACCCAAACCGGAAACGAGCACGTCGATGCCGGTCTCCTCCTTAAAGCCCTCTGCCGCAATCTCGGCGATAGGAAGGCAGGTCGTGGAGCCGGCCACAGTAATGGAAGAGGTAGAAGATCCCGAAGAACAGGCGCACAGCGTAAGCGTAAGCACAGCGGCGCTCAGGACCGATACGATCTTTCTCATAGCATCACGCCGATCGCGGCATGGCGCCCACAGGTGCCGTCCTCGTTACGGTAGGAATAAAAGCGGTCGTTCTGACGCACGGTCGAAAGCTGGGTATCCACGATATTATCCGCGTCGACACCGACATCTACCAGCGCCTCGCAAATGGCAGCGGAAAGATCGAGCATGCGAGAGGTACTCGCATCGATCCAAGAGAACTCGGCGGCAAAGCGATCCATGAGCTCCTGGGAAACCTCGTACTCGTCACCCAGGATATGGGGCCCGATATAGGCGGAAACGTCGCTCGCATCGCAGCCGGCAGCATCGCAAAGCGCCTGGCACGCCTTGGCAGAAATACGTGCAATCGTGCCCTTCCAACCGGAGTGCACCACGGCAAATCCGCTGGGGGCCACCAGCACCACGGGAACGCAGTCGGCAAAGCAGAGCAGCACGGGCACGTCATGGGCCGTACAGACGATGGCGTCGCAGCCCTCGGCAATCTGCTCGCGAACAGCCTCAAGATCGTCGGCGCCGTTCGAAGTCACCGTAACGATATGGTCACCATGTACCTGATTGGGCACGAGCAGATTATGCTCGCACTCAGTGGCGCCCATAGCTTCGAGCGCTCGACGACGATTTTCTTGAACAGCAAAGGGGTCATCGCCTACATGCGAGCCCAGGTTGAGCGAGGAGTACGCATCTTCAGAAACGCCACCGGTGCGCTCGGTAAAGGCAAAGCGGACATCGGATGTCGCGCCCTCCACCAACGTAACTCCATCATGGTCGACACGCGAAACGTTGTCCGCACGTGCTGCCATACTAAAGCCTCCTAATAACACAAGTACCGCGGCGTCGCCGCGCAGTCCGCGTTTATACGGCTGTCATACTTCCTTAAAAGGATACCCGCAGCGGTAGGGACCAAACGTAAAGGGAACGTAAGGAGATTGGAGGCTTTCGTTTACAAACGAGAAACAAAACGGGGTGCATCCAAATGGACACACCCCGTGCAGGTCGTTGAGAAAAACGAACTAGAAGCTACCGCGCTTCAGGAAGTCGGGAAGCTCGAACTGGTCGTTGCCAAAGTTGGGCAGCTCGGTACCACCGACGTTGCGGGTCGGAGCTGCCTGAGCCGGGCTGGCAGCCGGGGCGGTGCGCTGCGGCTCAGCGGAGGCAGCGGCCTTGCTCTGAGACTGCTGAGCAGCAAAGAGCTCATCCTGACGGTTGACGTTGGAGTCGGAGAAGCCCGTAGCGATGACGGTGATACGCACCTGATCGCCCAGGGACTCGTCGACAACGGTACCGAAGATGATGTTGGCCTCGGGGTCGACGGCGTTGGCGACAACGTCGGCGGCGTCGCTGATCTCCTGGATGCCCAGGTCCTTGGAACCGGCGATGGAGAGCAGCACGCGCGTGGCACCATCGATGGAGCTCTCGAGCAGCGGGCTGGAGATGGCCTGCTGGGCAGCGTCGACGGCACGAGTATCCCCAGAAGAGGTACCGATACCCATCATGGCGGTACCGGCCTGCTTCATGATGGTCTTAACATCGGCGAAGTCCAGGTTGATGATACCGGGGACGGTGATGAGGTCGGTGATGCCCTGGGTGCCCTGGGAAAGGACGCCATCGGCAATCGCGAAGGCCTCGAGCATGGTGGTCTTCTTCTCGGCGATGTCGAGCAGCTTATCGTTAGGAATGACGATCATGGTGTCGACGCAATCGGAGAGGGTCTTGATGCCCTCCTCGGCGCTCTTCTTACGCTTGCGGCCCTCGAAGGTGAAGGGCTTGGTCACGACGGCGACGGTCAGTGCGCCGACCTCGTTCATCGCGATATCGGCAACGATGGGAGCAGCGCCGGTACCGGTGCCGCCGCCCTCGCCGCAGGTGATAAACACCATGTCGGCGCCAGCGAGCGCCTCGGCGATGTCGTCGCGGGACTCATCGGCAGCCTTGCGGCCAACCTCGGGATTGGCGCCGGCGCCCAGGCCGCGGGTAAGGTCGGTGCCGATGTGCACCTTGATATCGGCATCAGAGATCGCGAGTGCCTGAGCATCGGTGTTGATGGCAACAAACTCGACGCCGCGGATGCCCTCTTCGATCATTCGATTGACCGCGTTGGTACCGCCGCCGCCGACGCCGACCACCTTAATGACGGCAAGGTAGTTGTTGATCTCTGTCTCGTGCATGTCGGTCCTCCGAACAAAGGTTATAGCCATAGCATGGGTCGACCCCTGCGCACATTAACCTTCAGGTTGAAAGTAAATGCAAAGGTAAACCGTATTATGTTTGCACATTATGAACGTATCAGTCAAATAATTGACCGTGAAAACCAAACAAACCAGATAAACGGCGTGGTATGGCCCCTCAACAAAGCATCAACCAGCGCTACGAGGTCGGAGCATTCCTAAATGTGTAGTTGCCCGGAGAGCGCACATTGATATACGTTACGCCCTCTACCTGCGAAAGCAACTTGGTGACTACGCGTTCCTTCTTGGCGATATCGTCCGAATCGCCCAGCGACACCTCAATGCCGTTATTGAGGTTTGCCGAGATGGCTTCGACCGAAGGCGTGGAAATATCCTTGACTTGTCCCAAGAACTCGCTCGAAAAACCACGCACATAATCCAGGCCGGCCTTAACGGCTTTGGAGTTCACCGCCTGGCCGGAAACCGGAGCGACATCCGCCGAGACATCAGTCAACAACACCGCGCCATAATGCTTGGCGAGCGCCAGCGCGGCATCGATTCCGGTCAAGGTATTTGAGCCCTGCCCTGTCGTGATGACGTTGCCCTGGTCGTCCACTTCGACCGACGTCGACAGCGGGGCGATCCAGGTGTCATCGTCTCCGATAGCCCAGGCAAGGTCGTCGGAGCTGATATACGCAATGGCGATAGCTTTACGCTCCGTCGGCGTGATGATAAGCGTATGGGGAAACTGGCGCTGGACATCCACGCCCGAAACCCACGGGTTCTGCTTGAGATCCTCGGTAATCTGGTCGGGATCGACGTTAAAAAGCGACGTTCCCTCGGGCAAGTCGATCAGCTGGATAGCATCGTGCTTCGTCACATGCTCGCTGCCTTGAATCTGAATATCAGTGGCAGTAAACAGTCCAGAGTTGATCACCACGATGGCAACGACGACGAGCACGGCCAAGACGGCCAGAACGCCGCCCACGATTTTGCCTTTGCCTGTAACGACAGAAACGGCGTCTGATGTTTTATTTGCCATCGCTCCAAGTGAAGATAACGGGTTGAAACCTTTTTTACTCGAAGGCTTCTTGGCGGTAGCCGGCACCGATGTCAGCGAGCGCGGTTTCGATGCGCCCAGCGTGCGACCTGGACGCGCCGCTTTAGTTCCCGTCGAGGGCTTGGGAGCTGCCATGGGACGGGCAGGCTTGGCGCCCATAACAGGCTTTGACGTCACCGAGGGACGCGAGGACTTTTTTGCGGCCGGACGATTACCGAGCTGCGAGCCGACGACCGGACGACTGGTCTGTCGAGCATGCCCGACAGACTTAGAGTGCGCGACGGTATTGCGTTGAGGTTTGGCAGGCGCGCCGGAACGCCCTCCGGCGCGGCGGAAGGTGGGTTTCGATGCTCTAGAAGCCGAGGAATTTAACTTCCGGTCTGAGCTCGATGCCATACGCCTCCCTCACCTTTCCGTGCACATGTCTAATAACCGCGGCAACGTCATCGGCCGAGGCAATTCCGTTATTAACGATAAAATTAGCGTGAACGGGCGAAACTTCCGCGCCGCCAATCGAAAAACCCTTTAATCCACAATCCTCGATAAGCTTGCCCACACTCGCATTGGGCGGGTTGCGAAAGACAGACCCGCAGGATGCGCGACCCATGGGCTGCGTACGCTTGCGCCTTGTAAGGTACCGCTCCATGCGCTCGCGAATGTCGGCCTTGGGCGCCGGTTTTAGCTTGAGCACGCACTCGAGGATGATCTCATTGCGGGGAAGGCTACATTCGCGGTAGCCCCAAGTGATCTCGGACCCCGCATAATGCTTGATACCGGATGCCGGGTCAAACGTTACGACATCCTCAACCAGCGAGCCAATCCACTCGGTCCGTGTGCCGGCATTCATAGATATCGCACCGCCGACCGAACCAGGAATGCCAACGGCAAACTCAAGGCCCGAGAGGCTACGCGACAGGGCATCGTTGACCAGGCGCGCAAACATCACGCCCGCACCGACCGTCAGCGTACAACCGTCACCGGCAACAACCGTGCGCTGAAACTCACGTCCGAGCGAAATGACGGCACCGCGATAACCGCCATCGGCAACCAGCAGATTGGAGCCCTTGCCGATGATGACCCACGGCACCTGCTCGCGATCGAGCACCGCCACGGCGCGGCGGAGGGCATGATAGCTATGGCACGTCACAAAGAGGTCGGCCTTGCCGCCGATACGATAGCTCGTATGACGCGCAAGGCGCTCGTCCTCGATCACATCCGTGTCGATCATGCCCGAGAGCGCCATGACGGCGTTAAACAGACCCATTAGACTTAAGCGTCTTTCTTGGCAGTCAGATACTCAATGAACTCGGGACCGACGGTCGTAACGTCGCCGGCACCCATGGTGAGCAGCAGGTCGCCCTCGCCCACCATCTGCTCGAGCTCCTGATTGAGCTCAAGACGGCTGGAGCAGTACACGACCTCCTTGCCAGGATGCTTGGCGCGCACGGTATCGGCGAGCATCTTAGAGGTGACACCCGGAATGGGCATCTCGCCAGCCGAGAACACATCAATCAGCAGCAGTTTATCGGCATTGGCAAATGCATCGGCAAAGTCGTCGCACAGGGCCTGCAGGCGCGAATAGCGGTGCGGCTGGAACACGACGTCGACGTGCTTGTAGCCCAGCGACGAAGCGGCGGCAAGCGTCGCCTTGATCTCGGTGGGGTGATGGCCGTAATCATCGACCACGGTGATGCCATCGATATCGCCCACGTGGGTAAAGCGACGGCGGACGCCCTCAAAGCTCGAGAGCGCCTTGGCGGCGGCGTCGATGTCAAGGCCCAGGACATGGGCGACGGTGAGCACCGCCGTGGCGTTGAGCATGTTGTGGCGACCGGGATTGCTCTTGATCTCCACAGCGTGCTCAGTGCCGTCCTCAAAGCGAACGATAAAGTCACTCTGGATGCCCTTGACATCCGGGTGCACGCAGACGATGTCGTTGCTCTCGGCAAAGCCGTAGGAAAGCACGTGACGGCCCGTCGACTTGGCGAGCTCGACCAGATGCGGGTCCTCGCCGCAGACGATGACGGTGCCGTCCTCGCCCACCAGGCTCATGAATTTGGCGAAAGTTGCCTCGATCTCCTCGATACCCGAGTAGTGATCGAGGTGGTCGGCCTCGACGTTGGTCACAATGACCACGTTGGGGTTCAGGAACAGGAAGGAGCTGTCGGACTCGTCGGCCTCGGCGACAAAGTAGTCTCCCGAGCCGTTCTTGCCGTTCGTGTCATAGCCCTCGACGATGCCGCCGATCAAGAAGCTCGGATCCAGACCCATGCGGTCGAGCATGGTGGCGCACATCGAAGACGTGGTGGTCTTGCCATGCGTGCCGGCAACAGCGACGGTAGTGTAGCCGTGGCCCAAAGCAGAGAGCATCTTGGCACGGGGCCACACGGGAATGCCCAGCTCGCGAGCGCGCACGAGCTCAGGGTTGGACTCCGGAATAGCGGTGGAGACAACAACCACGTCGGGCTTGACCTCGTCGATCGTGGCTGCCTCATGGCCCACATGCACCTTCACACCAGCGCGTGTAAGCTGGCGGATATAACGTGATGTCTTAAGGTCGGAGCCGGTAACGGCATAACCGCGCTCGTGCAGAACGAGGGCGATGCCGCTCATGCCGGCGCCGCCGATACCGATAAAGTGGGCGCTCTTAAACTCGGGCGCGGAGGTTGCAGTCTGGGAATCAGCCATGTGCTCGTGTACTCCTTGCGTAAACACTGCCTGTAACCCGTTAACTGTACCGCACCTACCGCATCAGCGCGAGGGCGACCGACGATATCCCGTCTAACTAACGCAAACCCTCTACCGCATCGGCCAGAAGAGCGGCGGCCCTATCCTGAGCCAGACCACGCGCCGCCTGACGCATGACGTCGCGCTCTGCCGCGTCATCGACCAGGTGCAGCAGCTCATCGGCAAAGGCAGAACCGTCGATATCGGCATCGGCACAGAGCACGCCGGCCCCGGCGTCGACCAGATAACGGGCATTGGTGGTTTGGTGGTCGGCCGTCGCATGCGGATACGGCACGAGTATCGAGGGCACGGCGAGCGCAGCGATCTCGGCCACGCTCGATGCACCCGAACGCGAGAGCACCAAATCGGCAGCAGCCAGCATATCGCCCATGTTGTCGATGTAAGGCTGGACGCGGTAACGCTTCGCCTCCTCGGGCGTCAGCGCCAAAGCGCGCTCGGTCTCCTCAAAGCCGTCGGCACCCGTCGAATGCAACACATAGAGGTTCTTGCGCGAAAGCAGCTCGTTTTTGAGCGAAACCGCGCGCTCGTTGAGGTGCTGGGCGCCAAGTGAACCGCCAAAGACGAGCAGCAGCGTAGCGTCCTTGGGAACGCCAAGTGCCTTGCGGCCGCGAGCGCGATCGCCCTCGATCACCGAGCGACGTACGGGGTTGCCGGTCATGAGCACGTGGTCAGGGTCACCTTCGCGCTCAAAGACCGAACGCGCTGCCGGCACCGAGATGCACACGCGGGCGGCGTGGGAGTTCATCATCTTGTTGGCCAGGCCCGGAACAGAGTTCTGCTCATGTAGCAGATACGGAACGCCTGCGCCCTTGCACCACCCCAGCAGCGGAACCTCGACATAGGCACCAAAACCGATGGCGGCATCGGGCTTGCCGACCTTTGAGAAATGACTGGTGAGCGCACGCTTGGCCTTGTTGACACGCCACAGGGAGGTCAGCGCCGTCCAAGGACGGGAGCGGTCGAAGCCCGTGACCGTAATGGGCACAAAATCAAACCCAGCCTCGGGGACCAGACGACCCTCGAGCTTGCGTGACTGGCCCACGAACACAACGTGGTGGCCACGATCACGCAGCTCTTCGGCCAAGGCGAGCGCGGGGTTGATGTGTCCCGCCGTGCCGCCGGCTGCAATAGCAACGGTCATCTTATCGGTCATGGTAGTCCCTTCGTACACGCGGTCCCTGGTCGTCGGTGCGTAGACGCGCCGACGGGTCCGAGTTCAAATCGATTCGATTATATCCGCCGCCCGCGCTGCGAGGGCTGGGGCGCTGAGGACGACCTTGCGGAGCCGTCCGCGGACGTGGACGAGCTGCCGGCTCGGATGTAGAACCATCCAGAACGGTAAAGCCGCTACGCGAAGGTCGTTCACCGCGCACATGGGCTACGCCGGCGGTACTCTCATCCATAACGGCAAAGCTCTCGCGGCGACGGTCGTACTCATCGCGACGGGCGCTCTCGTACGAAACGCGCAGGATCAGACCGGCAAGCATAAGCGACACAATAATCGATGAACCGCCGTAGCTAATAAACGGCAACGGTTTGCCCGTCATGGGAAACACGTTGAGGATGCCCAGCGCGTTAATCAAAAACTGCACCGCGAGAATGACCGCGGAGCCAGACGCCATAAGCGCGCCCCGACGATCGGTCGCCTGCTCGGCAATGCGAAACGCCGAGTAGATCAGCATCGCAAACACCAAGAAGAACAGCACGGTTCCGACAAAGCCGACTTCCTCGCCAATGATGGCCAGGATGTAGTCATTGTGCGCCTCGGGCAGATACGAGTACTTCATGGTTGAGTTGCCGATGCCACGGCCGAACAGACCGCCCGAGGCAAAGGCCATGATGGCAAGCGTGGCCTGATAGCCGTCACCATACTCGTCAGCCCAAGGGTTCAAGGCAACCTGAATACGCACCATACGGTACGGCTCTGCGACAAGTGCAATCACGATCACGAGAATGCCGAAGATTAGCACGCCGATGATAAATCTCGGGTCGAGACCCGCAAACAACGCCATGCACATGAGGGTCAACAGGATGATCAGGACAGTACCGAAATCGGGCTGGATAAAGATCAGAAAGAGCGAAATACCCAGGTAGATGCCCATCTTGCGAAGGAATTCGTTGATGTTGCCACCGGGCGAAAAGAAGCGATCAAGCATGATGGCCGAATACGCAATGGCAAATGGCTTTAAAAACTCGGAAGGCTGGAACTGAATACCGGCGATGTTGAGCCAGCGCGTGGCGCCACGGCTGCCGCTGCCCACCAAGAACACCAGAAACAGTAGCCCTATCATGCCTATGAGGAAGATCCTGAGCACATCCTCCCCAAACCAGCTGTCCGGCAAAACGCGCACGATGGCAATCAGCGCCAGAACACCGACCACGGCAAACGCAGCCTGTCGACCCAGAAAAAACGTCGCTGAGCCATTCTCGTGCAGCGCCTCGACCGAAGACGCCGAGTACACCATCAGCAGGCCAAAACACACCAAGATAAACAGACAGGCCATGAATATCAGACGGGGGCGCATGATGCGGGCGGGAACGCCGGCAATATAGCGTTCGCTAAACGACTGCCCGCCGCGACCGGAACGCGGTGTGCTACGCCGCGAGGAAGCACGGTCCGAGTCGGGCCTCCTCATACCTTGTCGGGGGCTCTCCTCTCTCACCGGCAACCCCTATTCCATTTGCGATTTCGCTGCAGCGGCAAGCTGGGCCACATAGTCCTTAAACACGCGGCCGCGCTCCTCATAGCCCGAGAACTCATCGAACGAAGAGCAGGCAGGAGAAAGTAAGATCACGTCGCCACGGCTCGACAGCGAACGGGCAACGTCCACGGCATCGCGTAGGTCATCCGCCTGGGCGATATCCACATCGCCATCGACATCGGCCTCGTCCATAGCGGCGGTGAAGCGCTCGCGCGCATCGCCAAAGCAGACGACCGAGCGCACGTTATCCATAACAACGCGCGCGAAGTCCGTGAGCGGCGTGCCCTTATCGTGGCCGCCGAGCAGCAAGATCACGTCGTCATCGGGAAATGCCGTCAGTGCCTTCTCGACCGCGTCGGTGTTGGTCGCCTTGGAATCGTTGACGTAGCGCACACCGTCAATCTCGCCGCACGGCTCCACGCGATGCTCGAGCGGCTGGAACGAGGCCAGACCGCGGCGGACACCATCGACATCGGCACCGACGGCCAGAGCAGCCGTGGCGGCACATAAGGCATTGATGACATTGTGATGGCCCGAGATCTTGAGCTCGGACGTGGCGACAAGCTGGGTCTCGACGCCCTTCAGGCGCACGACCATTTTGCCGTCGCGCACAAAGGCGGCGTCTGCACCCTCGGGCTCGTCAAAAGCGACCTTGCAGATGCGGCGACCCGGCGTATAGATGTACTCATCGAACTCGTGAATGCCGGCGTCTTCGACGTCGACAACCACCAGATCGTCATCGACCATATTGTCAAACAGCTTGATCTTGGCAAGCGCATAGTTCTTATGGCTCTTATGCCAGCCCAAGTGGTCGGGAGTGATGTTGAGCAGCACTGCCACGCGAGGGTGGAGCTCGGTGGTCGTAGCAATCTGATAGCTCGAGAGCTCAGCCACAAACCACTCGTTGTGGGCTCGGCCGTCAATCTCGTTGATAGGCGGCTCACCGATGTTGCCGACAGCTACGCTGGCCTCGCCGGCAGCCTTGAGCAGATAATCAGTCAGCGACGTGGTGGTCGTCTTACCGTTGGTGCCCGTGATGGCAATCCAGTTATCGGGCGACAGGCGATAGGCAAACTCTGGCTCACCCATAATCTGAGCGGCATGTTCGCGCCCGGCCTTAAAGAAGCCCGAGAACTCCGAGATGCCCGGGCACGTCACGCATACGTCATAGGCGCCCTCGACCTGTTCGGTCCCATAGACAAACGACGCACCAGCAGCCTCGAGCGCACGCGTGGCGTCATTGGGCTCAGAGGTGCCGCCGCCATACACGGTAACGGTGCTTACGCGCTCGGGATGTGCCAGCGCCCAGCGGGCGACATCGAGACCGGATTTGCCCTGACCCAAAACGAGCAGGCTAAAGACATCAGCAAGAGGCATGAAAGACCACTATCCCAACTGGAAGAACAGAGCAAGGCCAACGGCACCAAAGGCCGCAGCGATAATCCAAAAACGGATGACGACCTTGGTCTCGGCCCAGCCCTTCTTTTCGAAATGATGATGGATGGGCGCCATAAGGAAGACGCGCTTGTGCGTAAAATGGAAGTAGACAACCTGAATCATGACCGACAGGGTCTCAACGATAAACAGGCCGCCGATGATGAGGGAGACGACCTCGGTGTTGGTCATGATGGACGTGCAGGCAAACGCGGCGCCCAGAGCAAGCGAGCCGGTATCGCCCATAAAGATGCTCGCCGGATAGCAGTTGAACCACAGAAAGCCCAAGCAGGCACCGGCACACGCGGTACAGAAGATGGACAGGTTCACGTCTCCGTGCAAAAACGCCATGGCAGCCATGGCGAGCATGGCGATCATGGAGGTGCCGCCAGCAAGACCGTCAAGGCCATCGGTCAGGTTCACGGCATTAGAAAGACCGGCAATCATCAGCCAGCAAAAGACAATATAGAGCCACGGGAACGAATAGCCGCAGATGGTGGTCGAAAGCACGCCAAGGTCGATCGTCAACCCACCGGGAAAACGAATCTCGGGGGCGACGCCGCACCAGTTGACGGCAAGTACCGTAAAGGTGATACAGATAATGGTTAGGCCGATCATCTTGGCATGAGGCGTCAGACCGAGCGAGCGCCCATGCGTAACGGAGGTCAGGTCGTCGATCAGGCCCAGCACGCCGGTCGCCAGCGTGGCGAGCAGTACGAGTACGAGCTCGGTGGTGAGCTTGCCCATCAGCAGGCAGGTCAGCGAGATCGCGACGAGGATGACAACGCCACCCATGGTGGGCGTTCCCTGCTTAACCAAATGACGCTTGGGGCCGTCGGCACGAACCTGCTGGCCGATACCCTCGACCTTGAGCAGCTTGATCCACCACGGCATGAGCAGCAGCGCAATGGCTGCGGCGATGCCAAGCCCCAAAAAAGCCTGATACGTTGGATACGAGGGATTGCCGAACATGGGCTAGCACACACCTTCCACAAAGCGGTCGAGCTCAACAAAGCGGGAACCCTTGACCAGTACAACATCATGTTTTTCAAGCGCGCCGCCCATGCGGTCGAGCACCTGCTGATAATCGGAGAACACCTGGATGCGGTCCTCGTCCATGCCCATCATGCGCGCGGCATCGGCCATAAGCTGGGCCAGCTCACCACCCACGCACGCCAGCATGTCGAGCTTCTTGGCGGCGGCATAGGCGCCCACGAGCTCATGCATGCGAGGAGCCTCATCGCCCATCTCGCCCATCTCGCCCAGGATCGCCATGCGAGACCCCGTGCATGAAAGCGAGCACAGCAGATCGAGACCAGCAGCCATGGATTCGGCGCTGGCGTTATAGGAATCGTCGATGACGCGGGCACCGCTCTTGGCGCGCTTGATCTCCTGGCGGTGACCGGTGATCGTGAGGCCCCTAAAGGCAGCATCGATCTGCTCGGGCGTCACGCCCAGGCGATAGGCAACCGCGGCAGCCTTAACGGCATTAGGAACGGACTGCACGCCGGGGATGGCAAGCATGGTATCGATCGTCTCGCCCTGGCCAAAATCGAGCGTAAAGACCGGACGGCCCTCGTCATCAACGCGAACGTCGCGGGCGCGGACCTCATCATCGTCAGAGACACCGGCCAGCATCACGTCGATACCAGCAGGCTGGGCGAACATATCGCGAATGAACGGCGTAAAATCGTCCTCGCCGCCCAAAACCAGCAGCGGCAAATAGTCGCCGGCGGCGCACATGCCCTGGACAATCTCGGCCTTAGCGCGGGCGATGTTCTCGCGGCTGCCCAAAATGCCAATATGAGAGGTGCCGATCTTGCTCACGATGGCAAGGTTGGGATTGGCAGACAGAGACAGGCGCTCGATCTCGTGGAAATGGTTCATGCCCATCTCGAGCACCAGGACCTCGGTATCGGCCGGAGCGGAAAGCACCGTGAGCGGCATGCCAATCAGGTTATTGAAATTGCCCTTGGTGGCCCAGACACGATAGCGCTTGGCGAGCACAGCGGCGAGAACGTCCTTGGTCGTCGTCTTGCCGATGGAACCGGTAATGCCAACGACCAGGCAGCCAAGCTCCAGGCGATACGCGTGCGCCAAACGCAGCAGAAACTCCTCGGGATCATCGGTCAGCAAGATGGCACAGCCCTTGTCCTGCGCCAGCGAGACCAGCTCGGCCTCGGGCTCACGCGTCATCACGACGGCGCCGGCACCCGACTGGACGGCACGGGAAGCAAAATCATTGCCGTCGACCTTTTCACCGGGAAAGGCGACGAAAATCGTCCCTTCCTCGACCTGGCGCGAGTCGATAACGCACCCGCGGCATACCCGATCGACTTCTCCCGTCACGATTCGGGCCCCTGTTGCGGCCGCGAGGTTGTTGACGGCGATCTCTATCATTGCAGCTCCCCTGTAAACCTAAATAATGCTATCGGCGTATTGTATCCCAGCGCCGCGCATGCGTGGTGCAGGGCATGTGAACACCCCTCATATGGGACAACAAACCACGCCCCAAAGATTGTAACCCCCTACTTCGTGTGTGGGATACCCAGCACGTCGAGCGCGTTGGCCATAATGGACTGGAACGGCACCGCAGCGGCATCTGAGCCGCTCGGCGTTCCGTCGAGCGTGATATAGCACAGCACCTTGGGCGATTGTGCCGGTGCAAAGCCCATAAAGGACGACATGTAGTTCTCCTTGAGGTAGCCGCCGTTCTCGTCGGCACGTTCGGCCGTACCGGTCTTACCCGCCACGTCATAGCCGTCAACAGCGCCGCCAACGCCCGTTCCCTCCGACACGACCGTCTGCATGCACGATGTCACCTGGGATGCGGCGTCCTCCGAAATCGCGCGCTCGCCCTCGCCCCAGTCCTTCTCGTCGCCCTTGCTGGACTTATAGAAGTGCGGGGTCATCATCACGCCGCCGTTGGCGATGCCGCCCACGGCACGTGCGATCTCAATCGGCGAGACAGACAGCGCCTGTCCAAAGCTCATCGAGCCCAGCGTGGCGCCGTCATACTGGTCACGCTCCTTGACGATGCCCAGGCTCTCGCCCGGAAAATCGACACCCGAGCTGTGACCGATGCCCCACTTGTCCACATAGGCGGCAAAGTCGTCGGCACCGATCTTGCGCCCCACCAGGACAAAACCCACGTTGGACGAACGGCGCATCATCTCGCGTACATCCATGGTCATGGCGTAGTCGCGCTTGTCGGCATCGGTGACGGTATCGTCGCCCACCTTGATGCTCGCCGGCACCTCAAACGACGTACTCGATCGCACGACGCCCAAGTCGAAGCCGGCGCCCGCCACAAGCGTCTTAAAGACTGAGCCGGGCTCGTAGGCATCGGTGACCAGGCGCAAGTTCATATCCTCGGTCTTGGCGTTTTCCAAATTGGTCTGGTCGTAGGTCGGATACGAGCAGGCTGCCAAGATCTCGCCTGTCGTAGGATCGGTGACCAGCGCCGAGCCGTTCTTGGCCTTTGTCTTCTCGACAGCCTCTGCCAGGGCATCCTCGGCCGCACGCTGGATATTGACGTCGAGCGTCGTCACGATATCAACGCCGTCGACCGCAGCCACCTTTTTATAGGCACCGCCCGCGATATAGCTGCCGTCCCTCGCGCGCTCGCGTACGAGAGAACCGTTCGTGCCGGTCAGAAGCTTGTTGTATTGCTTTTCGAGACCCGTCAAGCCGTCGTTGTCTACATTCACTACACCCAGCACCTGCGATGCCAGATTACCGTATGGATATACGCGCTTCATGGCCTGCTCAAAAAGCACGCCGGGCAGGTTCTTCTTCTCCAGCGCCGCAGCGTCGTCTTCGTCCACCTGGCGCTTGATATACACCCAGGTTCCATCGGACTCAACGAGCTTGCGGCAGGTCTTTTTATCGATTCCAGTTGCCTTGACCAGCGCCGACACCGTCTTGTCAACATCCTCGACAAGCTGGGGGTTCACGGCGATGTTGCGACATTCGACCGACGACGCCAGCACGTTACCGTTGCGGTCGTAGATGGTGCCACGTTTGGCATAGAGGGTCTGCGCAAGCAGGCGACGCGCATCGGCACGCTCGCGCAGTTTATCGGCTTCGACAATTTGATAGTCGGCAAGGCGAAAGACGCCCAAGCCCAAGCCAAGCCCAATGAAGCCCATGACGGCTTTGCGGCGAGGCAGAGGCGTGCCTGTGAGCCATTCGGTCGACGAACTCTTGCGCGACCTGGTGTTATGCACTTGAGGGCCGCCCGAGCCGCGAAGTCGCGACGCCGGGTCGTTGCCACGGGACTGCCCGGCGTTGTAAGATTGCCGACCCGTTCCTTGATAACCAGAACGTCCCCGCGACGAGGGACGTCCAGAACCGCGGCCCCCATCGGAACCGCGGCGATAGTCATTTGTCATACTCAGCTACCGTCTTGCTACTGAGCGGTCGCGGTCGCGTTGGCGCCCGCGGCTGCATCCTGCGAAAAGTCAAGTGTAACGCTCTCGCTGGGCTCCACCATGCCATAAGCGCCCGCAAGGTCGCGAATGCGCGTGTCGGCGCCATAGACCGAATGCATGACCTCCAGGTCGGAGCTCTCATCGGTCGCCTTTTCGAGCGTGTTGGTAAGCTCGGCGTTGCTGTTGAGCACCTGGGCCGTAACGCCGGCGAGCGCCACGCGGGCGACGCCGATCGTCATGAAGATAGCCGCAATGATGCAAAACGTTTTAAGAACGCTCATGAAAACCGGGCTTACCGCCTGGTTTGCCTGACGGCCCGCGCCCGTGTAGACATCAAAGCGCGGCGTGCGCTGCTCACGGGGAGCAACGGGGGCCTGCGGCGTCTCACGATAGGCGGGCATGGCGTTCATATCATAGGCGAGTGCTGCGCTTGAAGTGTTGTAGCCCATGATATGCCGCCTCCCATCCCGAGTACGTTGGTAGTGTGTTTAAGCTTCGTTTATGGTGCGAGCGGGAGGTCCAATATCGCGCGGTCGCGCCTACAGACGCTGCGCCACGCGGATTTTGGCTGATCTCGCCCGAGGGTTGCGCTCAACCTCATCAGGCTGGGCAACCAAGGGTTTGCGGGTGATGACCTTGAGTATCGGCACGTTGCCGCACACGCACACCGGAATCTCCGGCGGACACGTGCACCCCTGGCTCATCTCCTTAAAGTGATTCTTTACGATACGGTCCTCAAGCGAGTGATACGAGATGACGCAGATACGTCCGCCCGGATTGAGCCACCTGGTGGCGGCATCAAGCCCTCGTTCGAGCACATCGAGCTCGTGATTGACCTCGATGCGAATGGCCTGGAAACTTTTCTTGGCCGGGTGTCCACCATGCCGACGAGCGGCAGCTGGGATACCCGCCTTGATGATCTCGACAAATTGGCCGGTGGTTTCGATCGGTTCTTGCTCGCGGCGGCGCACGATCTCGCGCGCGATCTGCGAGGCGAACTTCTCTTCGCCGTAGACGCGTAGAATCCGGGCGAGGTCGTGTTCGTTATAGGTGTTGATGACCTCAGCTGCGTTTAAGGTGTTATTGCCCGGATCCATCCGCATGTCCAATGGGGCGTCCTCGTTATACGAAAAGCCCCTGCCAGGGATATCGAGTTGCGGTGACGAAACGCCCAAATCGAACAGGAAGCCATCGACCCCGGGCACCTCGGCCGAGCAAAGCAGCTCGTCCAAGTCGCCGAAGTTGCCCTTCAGCAGCTGGTGCGGAACGCCGGGAACCTCGCGGTCCAGACGGGCGCCAGCGGCCTCGAGGGCCATGTCGTCCTGATCGACGCCGAGCAAAAGGCCCGTCTCCCCCACCTGCGCGGCCATCTTTACCGAATGGCCGGCACCGCCAAGGGTGCAATCGCAGACAACGGAGCCGCTCTTTAGCCGCAGCGACTCAAGCACTTCGCCGAGCATGACAGGTTCATGCCGATATTCTTGTGTCAAGATCCCACGCTCCATCCGTTACCCGTGCCTTGCCCTTACGAGAAGAAGAGGTCCAGCAGGGCCTCATCGTCATCGTCCTCATCGGCCGCGGCGCGATCCCAAACCTCAAGGTGGTCGTAGTTGCCCACAACCGTGACCTCGCGGTCGAGGTTCGCCTGCTTGCGGAGAGACTCGGAAAGACCGATACGACCGGCGCTGTCCACGTCCATCGACGTGGTGCGCTTGTTGATCGCCCTCATGAGCTTCTGGTCATTAATGTCACGCGGGTTAAAACCCTCGTGGCCCTCACGACCCGCGAAGAGTCCTTCGACCCACTTATCGAAGGCCTCGGCAGAGAACACGTACAGAGCATCGACATCCAGGGCTTTGAACACGCGAACGTGCTCTCCAAGCTCCTCGCGAAGGGGTGCAGGCAGGGACAGACGACCTTTTGCATCGAGATTGCGCTCGTATGCACCAGTCATTCCCATGTGCGCCCTCCCCTCGGTTACTCAGATGGCACGTACGCGGGGAACCACCCCGCCTGTCGACGTCATTAATAATATGGGGAACCGCCCCATTTTTCAACACCTTTCCCCACTCCTTCCCCCACCCCGCCCCACCACTCCACCCACCATATATTGCAAAACACCCCCAATCATATGTTCGAAAACACAATATGTTGTGTTTACAGCAACGGCGGGATGCCACCTGTGGCACCCCGCCTTTCAACCTCAACCTTCAAGTTGACCTTGAGGCGATTTTTGCGTCCCTTTACATGCCGTTCACATCGCCCCCAAACTCCCCCACCCAAGGCACATGCGGCCACCACCGCGACGACAAGTGGCAAAAAATGGGACGGGCCCCAGATTGCCCATGCGCGCGCAAAAGCACGCCGCGGCAATCTGGGGCCCGTCCCCAAATACCTATAGATATGCAGGCCAGCGATGTGTTAACGATGTGCCAGCGGGTGCGCCGCCAGATAGACCTCGGTCAGTTGCGTACGATCGACATGCGTGTAGACCTGCGTGGTCGATATATCGGCATGTCCCAAGATCTCCTGTAGCACACGGAGGTCTGCACCGCCCGCAAGCATATGGGTGGCAAAGGAGTGACGCAGCGTATGGGGATGGAGTCCCACCAGCCCCACCTGGCGCCCGTAGCGCTCACAGATGGCATGGATGCCCTGGCGCGACAGACGGCGGCCGTTCTTATTTAAAAAGACCGCCGAGGTCTCGGTTCCGCGGGCATGGGCCGCCAAGCGAGAACGTCCCTCAGTTACATAGCGCGTCAGAGCTCGCGCCGCGCTTCCCACCAGTGGGGACAGGCGTTCCTTTGAGCCCTTACCGCGAACGAGTACAAAGCCATCGTCAATATGGATATCGCCCACATCGAGCCCAACCAGCTCACTCACACGCAAACCGCATCCGTAGAGCACTTCCAAGATGGCATGGTCGCGCAGTCCCATCTCGCCCTCGGGAAAGTCTTGATCGAGCAGCGCCGAGACATCCTCCACCGATAGATACTCCGGCAAACGCTCAGCCTTTTTAGGCAGGCGCAACGCCGCCGT
>OHAC01001275.1_pt1 | contig 23699 bp, 19 predicted proteins | sample 1577051 | NCBI WGS metagenome assembly OHAC01 (sample SAMEA3541499, study PRJEB24748) | human gut metagenome | biome: human gut; feature: human-associated habitat; material: faeces | place: China | collected 2012 | reverse complement strand
TTGTTGATACACTGTCTGTCAAAAAGTCGAGTTAATTAAAGGATGAAATACTAGAAGAACTCAATCACTTAAGCACAATGGTGTTGAATATGCGGGACCGATTTTTTATTGCAATAGATGTAAACAGTATTATTTGTTCTCGGAGGGTGTAAAACTTAAAAGAAGAGTTCGACTTATTGCACCTAGTGGTTTATCAATAACTGTTACATCTGGGGCTGTAACAAAATATCCAGTAAAGAAAAAAGGGGCGAAATTAGATCCTGCAATAAGCAAAGAGAAGAAAGATAAACCAGTTGAAACTGTAAAGAAAACAACAAGTAAGAAAAAGGCGAAGCATAAGGTGATTATTGAAAAGAATAATGCAATAAAGAAAAGAATACAAGAAAGTTTAAATCAGATTCGCTGTGAAATGAATTGTCCAATTCATCAAGATAGAATAATGACCACCCAAAATTCAATTGATGTAGAGATATACAGTGGACTCCCATTGTTCTATTGCATAGACTGCGATAAGTACTATATTTCATGTTCTGAATTGGAAGAAAAGAGAATTGGAAGAATCAATCGAAAAGATTTGGTTAATTGTTCTTGCAAAGTGGATGTGACGAATCCGGATAATGGAAAGTTAAAGAATGTTGGTAGGTTTAGCAGTACGGAGGATTTATCCAAAAAGGCGAATACTTCTGATAATGTGAAGCAACTAGAAGAAAATGAATTAGAAAACTTTTTCGAATGGACCGAAGAGAATACAGAAGAAGAATTGTTTAAGGATTTCATTCATGAAGAGTAGAGGAGGAATATACGATGGGATTAAATGATTTTAGTATTACAAAAGAAAGAGCATTACCTATTTTTATTTTGGCAGATACAAGTGGAAGTATGGAGGGCGAGAAAATTCAGGCTCTGAATAAAGCAATCCAGGAAATGATTGTTTCATTAAGAAATGTAAATGATATTAGAGGAGTATTTAAGGTTAGTATTATTACATTTGGAGGAGACAAGGTAACGGTACAGCAGTATCCAACAGATGTTAATGACATTGATTTTGAAGAATTGGAGGCAGCTGGACGGACTCCTATGGGAGAAGCAATTTCTGTTGTTACAGAGTTAATTGAAGATAGAGAAATAATTAAGTCAAAGGATTACTTACCAACAGTTGTACTAATAAGTGATGGATATCCAACAGACTATCCAGATGGTGCGGGACGTTCTGTCAGTGATTATCTTGAATGGGAACCAATCAAAATTATGCAGGAAGGGGAGAGAAGCAAGAAGTGTATGCGTGTTGCTTTAAGTGTGGATTCTGCAACAGATTTGAATATGCTTAGTGCATTTTTAAATAATGGAAGTAAGCCAATGGCTGCAAATGATGCGGCTGATATCGCTAAAGCATTTCAATGGATCACAATGTCTTCTATTAGTCGAATGACAAGTACCAATCCGAATGATATACAGAGTTTCCTTAAATGGGAAGATGAAGATGAGGATGAAGTGATTATATGATTGATAAGGAGAATGAGAGAAAGGTTATTCAATTTTCATATAGTGAAATAGGGAAACGACATGAAGAACTGAATCTGGAAAATCAAGACACAGTTTTTGTTGGAAAAGTCTGTAATGATACATATTGTTTAGCTGTTGCAGATGGAGTCAGCTCTTGTAAATGGGCAAAAAAAGGTTCCGAGGCTGCTATTGATACAGTAAAGCGATTGGCATTAAAACTATCAGAGTCCGAACTGAGAACAGATGATAGTGATGAAATAAGACGATTTGTTGTTCGCGATTGGAAAAATCATTTTGATGGTTCATGGAATGATTACGGAACAACATTAAATTTCGTTGTTTGGTGTAATGGTGATGTTGTAATAGGACAGATTGGTGATGGATTAATAGCTTCGAGGCTTGGAGATGAACAGATTTTGGTGACAGATATGGATGAGTTCTATACAGTCGAGACATATGCTTTAGCAGAAGTTGTTTTAAAAAGTTCATTCAAGGTGAGAACGGAGAAAAATGTTAAAAATCTTATTGCAATTGCAATGACGGATGGAATTTGCAAAGAACTTGATTTAGAAGTTATTGATGCATTTCAAAGATATCTAGTTACATTAGTAAAAGAACAAGACGGAAAAGAAAGAGATATAGAGATTGAATTGTGGATGAATCATTTGAGAGAAAAAAATGATGATGACAAAACAATTGGATTATTAGTATTGGAGGGAGAAGCGTGAAAGACCTAGAAGGTATGATTATTACATCGATATCTGGTCAGAATTATCTTCTAACCGAGAAGGTGGATAAGCAAGGAGCCCAAGGCGTTGTGTATGAAGAATCAACAGGAAAGTTTATTATTAAGCTTTATAAAAGAGGAAACGAATTTCAGAATAGAAATAGATTAAACAAGTTGGAGTGGCTTGCAAAACAGAGTTATCCAGATCAGTTTATAAAACCATTGGATCTTTTTGTTGAACCATATATCGGTTATGCAATGGAAAAGGTTGTGGATCATGTTTCTCTAAATAAGTTGTTGGTTCCTTCAAGAGAGATGAGCTTGTCAGAGTGGTACAACGAAGAAACAGGAGGATTAAGGAGAAGACTATTCCTTGGATATAAAATTGCAATGCAGTTTGCTCTTCTCCATGAATCAAACAGAGCTTATTGTGATATTTCTGGAAATAACATACTTGTTAATAAGGACCCGGGAGTTGCATCTATTTGTATGATTGATATTGACAATATTTATATTCCGGGGGGAGATTCTGGAAATATCCTTGGAACCTCAAGATATATGGCTCCTGAAATTATGAATAAGCAGATGCAACCAGATATTTTTACAGATGATTATTCTTTAGCGGTAATTCTTTTCGAATTGCTAAGATGTGGACATCCTTATGTTGGAGATATGGTCGAGGATGGAACCCCAGAACAACAAGAACAGGCATATAGAGGATTATATCCTTATGTTGATGAAGAAGACTCTCCCAATATGTCGACACAGATGTTGCCAGCAGAAGTAGTATTTACGACAAAATTAGCAAATCTGTTTCATAAAACATTTGTTAAAGGGAAGGAGAATCGTGTTGCTAGAGCAACAGCAAGAGAATTTGCACTTGCTTGTTTAGAGGCATCAAATAAAGTGATGAAATGTCCAGAATGTGGGCACTGGCATTTTGCAAGTCCTGACAAAAACAGAAAATATTTTTGTCCATGGTGTGATGAGGAAAACTCAAGACCTTTTTTCTTACAGTTTAAGGACAGATATTATGTACTTGATGCAAAGACCAGAAAGCGAGTTGTTATGGAAGAACAGCCAGTTGAGTCATTTGTATTAAGAGAAGAAAAGAACGCGATTACGAATAATTACATTTCAAACCTGTATGTAAAACGTGATAAATTTTCAAGACCGGTAGACCAATATTTTGCTATTAATAAAGCAAAGGATGGAAAGTTCTACTTGGTAAACAGCAAAAATAGCGTTTTGTATTTACTTAAAAATGGACAAAAGACTAGAGTACCTATTACAAAGGATTTAGGAGCAGTTGAAATAGGATACAAAGATCGAATTTTCTTCAGTGATATAGATATTGATATTATGGCTGATCCAAATTCTGAGATAGATGATAAATATAAAGGTTTGGTATTTAGATATGCCATTTTCTTATAGGAGGAGACAATGCAAGCAGAAGATATTATATGGGGCGGAAATAATAAATGCGAAATCAAGCTCCTTAGAGGTATAGGTGTTGTAGCAGGTGATGTGATTGACCTTGTATATAATTATATGAGTGATACATACGAAGCAAAAAAAGATTCGGAGACTTCCTCGATTGTAGTGAATCAGGTTAATAGAAGAACATTGGATAACATTTACTTAAGTGGAAATTCTCCTGCGACAATCGTTAGAGTAATTGATGCAGATGATCAGAATTTGATTGTTGAAGTAAAGGTTTTTCAGGATACGATTAACTTTAATGCTATGCAGGGAATCGAAATTGAGGTCGGAGAAGAAGTAATTGGAAAGATGCGAGTAAAGGATCGTCAGGATCCAATTGAATACCTTAATAACGCTTTTAAGTATAATGATATGCTTTTTGTAAAAGGATATGGACGTAAGGGGGCAAACTTTACAATTGTTTCCAAAGACAGAGCTTTGCATGTATCTCAGGTTGATAATGTGTATGTGGCAACAAATCTTGTTAGATATGATAGAAGTCGAGCAGATTTTGATAACCTATTTATCATGCGAGGTCATGTATCTTTTGTGAATGCAACAAAGGGCGCATCCATTTCAAGAGAAGTGACTGAACGAATGACGAAGATTGTCAGCGGAGGAGCATATTTTGATATTTGGGATGCATATAACGATTTAGAGCGTCTATTTGTATTGAAACAAGCTACTGAAAATGGTGTGATGGAATATACCAGCTATGAGTGTGTGCTGACAGACTGCTTTGAGTATAGATTTCATCTTAAGAGTTCATTCGAGGAACCATTTCCAGATGATGCACAGATAGATTGTACAGATAATGAAGAAATCAAGAATCTAGATCGATTTGATAATTCTGATCAGATTCGAAACATTAAACCTATTCATGTAGGCACGTTTGTAGAAATTGATGATGATATATGCGTTATATACGATAGAATCGGAAGCGAGAGAAAGAAATTGCCAAATCAAGGATTCCTTTACTATTCAATCGCAGGCGATTCCGTTCGTTTGATGAGACGCGAAAATGCAAGAAACACAATTCTTGCAAGAGAGTGTCCAATTAGTAATTTAGCGATGATTATTGATAAGGGTGTAAGTGTAGATAAGACAAGCATCCATGAGCAACCTATAACCAATATGTTATTACGAAAGTTCCCTGACAAGGTGTTTAATGATGCTCAAAGAGAAGCCATTGAAGTAGCATTGAATACTCCTGATATTGCGTTGATTTTGGGACCTCCTGGAACAGGAAAAACAACGGTAATTAAGGCTATTATTGCGCGATTTGAAGAATATTTTAAGAAGCATAATGATAATCAGATTCCAAGAATTCTTGTTTCAAGTTTTCAGCATGAGGCTGTTGAAAACGTCATAGTTGGGTTAGAAGGAAATGGAATACCTTCTAACCGAAAAGGCGGAAAAAGAGATGAAGCAGATAAACAAACTTTGAATATAAGAGAGTGGAGAAATCATGTTACAACTAAGCTGTCAGAGAAGATTGAAGAACTGACAGATGGCATCGATTATTCAAAAGAATCTTTAAGAGATCGTGTTTATGCATGGGAGAATAAGGGCAAGGATGCAGCAGCTGGAATACAACTTCTAAAAGACAAACTTGAGGATAATAGATTAAAACTTTCGCCAGAATTGATTGCTGACATAACTGAACTATTGAGTAGAACATCATATACAGCTCCGTCCAAACAAGCTACTCAGAAATGGGAAGATGATAAAAACGATGAGATCATCTCGATACTGAATGCGCAAATCCTATCTATGAAGGGATATGTTGAAGATGGCGGAAAGCAGCAGATTATTCGCTTAAAGGTTGCAATATTTAATGGAAATATTGAATACCCAGATGGAACAGAGTTTATTGACGCTGTTTTGAATACAAAAGGAAAAGATGAAACTGCATTTAAAAAGTATGTTGAGGTAGTTGAGGAACTAAGGAATCGATATAAAAAACAAGAAGTAGTAGCTACATCTATTGATAATCTTACTTCCATTGAACAGTGCCTTAAAAGAATGGATGAGGAGCTAAATAAAGAAAGATTACAACGGTTAGAAAATCGAGATGAGGCGACTGCTTACATTATGCAGAAATATCTTGAAATGATTCAGGATGAGCATGAGATACAGACAATTGTTGATCGTTACTCAAATATCACTGCAGCAACATGTCAGCAGGCTATGGAAGTTGGAAGATTTGTCTCTTCGCATATTTACGATTTAGTAATTGTTGACGAGGCGGCACGTGCTAACCCGTTGGATTTGTTAATTCCGATGTCAATGGCAAAGAAAGTTATTTTGGTTGGAGACTTTTTGCAGCTTCCTCATATGCTAGATCCTGATGTAACTAAGCAGTTTGAAAATGATGAAAAATTTGAAAGCTTGGACATTTTAAAGAAGAGTTTGTTCCAAAGAATGTATGAAGCATTTGATGACCCATCATACAAATTAAGAAGAACAGCTCAGCTTACAAAGCAGTTCCGAATGAATTCGGTAATTGGTGAATTTGTAAATAGAGAAATCTATAGCAAGGAGGGTTTTGTTTTGGATTCATCAGATGTCGACGATAGTAAAAAGCAAGCAAATCTTGGCTTATATGAAGACAAACCATTAGTATGGATAGATGCTGACAAGAATCATTTTGGTTTAGACGAAGGAAAGAGAAGCAAGATAAGACCATTAGAAGCTGACTTAGTAATTGAGCAGATTAAGATTGTGTTAAAAATCAATCCTTCAAAATCAATTGGTGTTATTTCCTTCTATAAAAAGCAATCAGAGTACTTGGAAAAGAAGATTAAAGAAAGATTAACTGATACGCAACAGTTGCAGGTTGAAGTCGGAACTGTAGATGCATTCCAAGGAAAGGAGTTTGATGTGGTGTTCTTGTCATGCGTAAGAGCAAATACAATTGATATTGAGAACCAGAGACAGCGTGTAGGACATTTGCAAGATAAGAGTAGACTATGTGTTTCATTAACACGAGCAAAACAGTTGCTTGTAGTAGTGGGAGACAGAGATACTGTTGAATGTGTACCTATATTAGGAAGTTTAATTCAGGAATGTGAGAAGGGAGAAGGACATTATGAGCAAGCTGAATGATACTAAAATCCTTTCTTTTCGTAGATTTGAAAGAGCTGATGCTGATACAGAAATTACTTATGATATTGCATGGCCAGTAGAAGTTATAGAGTGTTATGCAAACAAGGCGACTGATGGAGAACTAGATGCATTAGCTGAAACAGTTTTAGAATTATTAACCGTTCCGGAGATGTCTTATCGAAAGATAGCAAGTCTTTTAATGGTAAGTGAAGAAGTTGTTAAAATGATTCTTTCGAGTTTGGAGGCAAAGGAATACTATTCCGAAAAGAAAGTAACTGACAAGGGAAATGCATATTTGCAGGATAAGGAAGTAGGGGAGTTTACTACAGAAAAAGTTTTTGGAAATATGTTCATCAGTTTAATGGATGGAGAAGTAATGCCTTATTTCTATCCGGGAAAATTACCATGGGCTGTCAGAGGAGAAGATATTTATACATTATCATATGATAATGAGATTGAGGGCATCGAAGGAAGAGGAAAGAAGGATCTTGATTTGATTGATAAAGTCAATCGAGCTTATCATAGGTTTGGCAAGATTAACAAAATGTCGCAAGATCAAAGAAGGGATTCTTCAAAGCGTGAAATTGAGTTCTATGAAGAAAGCTTAGTTGAAAGAGACTTTAGTGAGCCTGAAAATTTGGCTGAAGCAGAAGAAATAAAGAATCTTGGTAAAGCTAGGGTAAAAATACTTGATACAGAAAGGCGAAGAGTATATATCAAGACTCGTTTTACTGTTAAGAAGGCTGATCCAGAAAAGTTTATCGTTGAATCTCCTTTTCCAGTTAATTTTACTTCTTGGTATTCAGAGAGCTTTAGAAGAATGAGAGAAAATAATGAACTCATATATGATCCTGAATTTGAAGAACTTGGGTTAGATTATTTCTGTGAGAATATTACAACTAAGTTTTATGCGGATTATCCGGAAATGCAAAGTACTAATTTCGAGCAATATATTAAGGTGAACTTCCCTAATATGAGAAATTCATCGGCTGCAGAGGCTTTGCTTGAAAAGTATAGAGAGGTATTCAACTTAAATATTTTGTGCGAAGAAAAGCATCAGGTTAAAAGACATACCGTTATTACTGAAAGTGCTAAAGCCATTGAACTTATTTTGAATAATTATGTGGCTAATACGGATAAAGCCAATATTGTTAAGCAATATGAAACTGTTATTCGAAGGCAAGAAGATATAGATTCAATGCTTGATGATTTTGGAATTGAAGAATGTGTAGCTAAATTCAAGGAGATGAAAGCGATTGGATTCAAAACAGGAGTTATTGTTCAGGATTTATCGATATTTAATTCCTTCAGAAAGTATGCAGGGAAAACGGTGCTTGAAAAATATTACTATCTTATTGCAGAGGCATATTTTAATGAGCACTCCAAATTCAGAAAACTATTATTAACAGAAGGTACAGACATTATTCAAATGTTGGACTATATTAATGAAAAAAGAAATAAGTATGGTGCTCATAACGATGGAACAAAACCAGTAGAGATTCCACAAGATGAGTACAGAATATATCAAGATTACTTTAAGAAAGTGACAGTTATGCTTGTGAATTATATGGATTAGGAGGGAAAACAAATGGCTAATAGAAAAAGCAAAGGGAAAAATAACGGAAGAAATGCAAGTCCTTCGGCGGTTCCAAAGTCTTCTGCTATATCAATTAGTGAAGAGGATGCAGCTCTTTTAGAAAAAGCCAAGCAAGCGTCGAAAGCTGGAGAACTTGATCTGGCTGAGTATAGAAGACTTTTGGAAGAAGACTTAGAAAAAGAAATTGAAAACAAACGTAAAGAACAAGAGACCAAATTAGAAAAGTCAAAAGAAACATTTGAAAGAGAGTATGCTAAATCGTTAGACGAGAAGTATAAAACACTAAAGAAGGATGTATCGGATCTAGAGAAAACAAAGGGAGAATTGGAAAAAAGCGTTAGCGGACTTGAAGACGAACTTTCTAAGATTTCAGATAAGATTTCAGATGCTGACAAAAAGGCTGAGGGAATAATTGAAAAAGCTGAAAAAGAGGCAGAAGGCATTATTGAACAGGCGAAAGAAGATGCTCAGGCTGCAAGTCAAGAAGTGTTGGATGAAATTGAACAGAAAAAATCCGATTTAGAAGATCAGTTAGATGACATCGAAACAAAGCAGTTTGAATTAGAAGCACGTGAGGCTCAACTTGCATCAAAAGAAAAACGAGTTGCTAAACAAGCTGAGGTATATGATACAGCAAATCCAGATATGGTGGAATCACTGCAAAGACAGTTGGGCGTTACTCGTGAACAATTGGATGCAGTACGTGATGAGTATGAGCGCGTGCAACTTGAATTGAACAAAATCAAATTAATGCAGATAAAGATGGAAGGCGTTTCGCCGGAAGAACTCCAAAAAGAGAATGAACGCCTTCTTGAAAAAATCGAAGAATTAGAGAATAAATGTAACAGATACTCTGACTATGAACTTCTCGAGATGAAGCGTGCATTAGATGCAGAAAAGGATTATTTAATTCGAATCCAGAATCAAGACCGAGAAATAGCTGAAAGTAAAGCGGAGCTTGGTAGATTACAGAATGGACAGCTTGAGTATGAGCAACTCCGTTCTCAATTGGATTTGCTAAGAACTTTGAACGATCATCTTAGAGCAGAACTTGATAATACAAAGAAGATGCTTGAGAGCAGTGTTGGTGAAATTTGTCCAGCTTTAACAGCAATTGATATTGAGCAAACGGAAACTTCTGGAGAAGAATATACTCGTGTACAAGAGAGAGCAGATGCCAAGGTGGACATGCGCTCGATTAATTTGCCCAAACTCGTTTCTCACGTAAAAACTTATGCAGCTAGTAGAGCTAAGCCATTATTCTATTCAGACAGAGATCTGAGAGCATATTTGGCGGGAATGGCGTCCTCACACCTTACTATTTTACAAGGAATGTCAGGAACCGGAAAAACTAGCTTGCCTAAGATTTTTGCAGAAGCAATTTGGGGAGAAATTAATGTTGTTGCTGTAGAGTCTTCTTGGAGGGATAGGAATGAATTGCTGGGATATTATAACGATTTCAGTAAGAAATTTACTGCTAAAGAATTTACTTGTGACTTGTACAGAGCAGGTAGTGAGCGTTATAAAGACACAATTTATATTATTGTCCTTGATGAGATGAATTTGTCACGTGTGGAATACTATTTTGCAGACTTTTTATCAGTTTTGGAAGATAAGGAAACAAACTGGAAGATTAAATTAGTTGACACAGACTTAAGACAGCTTCCAACAGAAATAACACAGGAAGTGAAGGATGCTTTAGAGAAAGAAAAAGGCAGAGAAACGAGTGAATTAAGAGAAATCATTGGGAAGTTATATCCTGATATGTCTTTAAGTGAAGACGAAGAGACAAAGGTATCTTCAAATGATAAGTTACGTTTGATTTCTTACTTATCTGGAAAGAAATTTAAGAATGCAGCAAATACCAGATATTTAGTAGGTGGACCGCAGAATTTATTAGATGGTAATACAATTAGAATACCATCTAATGTATGGTTTGTTGGTACAGCTAACAGAGATGAGTCAACTTTTGAAATTACAGATAAGGTATATGATAGAGCACAGGTATTGGAGTTTAATAAGCGTGCAAAAGGAACAAAGCTTGATGAAGTAGAAAAAATATATCTCCCATATGAAGTATTGGAGAAATTGTTTAAAAAGGCAGCAGCAGATTTTGAGTTTGATGCTGAGTCAAATGCTTTATTGGCAGATATAGAACAGATATTACAGGCTAATTTCAAGATTTCATATGGTAACCGAATTTTAGATCAGATTAATACTTTTGTTCCGGTATATGTTGCAGCAGGACAAGGTTTAGATCTTTCTGATGAACAGCTTATTATCGAAGCACTTGATTACCAGCTTACATATAAAGTTTTAAGAAAACTGGAGTACGTCGAAATGAATCGAGATGCAAACAAGGATGCAGGAGATAAGTTACGTAAGAAGTTTGAACAAAATGGAATGAAACTTGCAAAAGAATTTATGGATTGGAAACTCCGTGGGGAGGAATAATTTGTGATTGTAACATATGTAAATGATAGGGATCAAAAACAGAAAATTTCTGATGATGCTACTGCATATGTACTTCCTTTTTCTGGAACCATAATGATATTAGATATTGCATCACCATTCGCTTATGTGAATGGTGACGCAGTGAAGGTTGAGAATGGGAAGGTAAGTGTCGAAATTCAGGAAAAGTCATTAGCGATAGAGGCAGATGAAACAAAATACAATATTTGTGTGTTGTGTTCTGCATGGTCACCGACATTACTTTTAGACTATAATTCTTTTGGCAGAACTGTGGAGAATAATTCTATTGATGATGGCATGGACCAGGAAATACTGTTTTCTGCAATTGAAGATAAAGATTCAGAAGAACTGCATATTTCGTTATGTACATTTAGCCGATCTTACGAGAATATAACAAGTCGTGAGTTTGATATTGATAAAGCTTTGGATTATACACAAAGATTGCCACATGTGTTCTACAAGCCAAAACAGCATTTAAAGCAAGTGAATGAAATAAGACCGGCAGCAGTTGCTTCAAGAATAGGTCAGGAGTCAATTAGATATCTTGCATCACATAGTGAACATTGGAAAGGGATTAAAGCGAACGGATTAGTTCCAGAAAGATTATTGGCAAGAGTCTTAGAGGAGGACCTTGCAATTTATGAGAATAAGGCAGCCAAGACTTTGGTTGATGAATTCATGAGAACTGTAACACGATTGCGCCTTGAAACAATGGATTGTCAGTTGCAGATAAATATGGATGACTCTCATTCTGTAAGCTCCGAACAGAAGAGCTATTTCAAGGCGAAGGATGCTTTATTAAAAGGTTTAGATGATGAGGATCTTTATATTCAACAGGAAATCTTAGCAGAGCAAACTGAGAAATTGAGCGAGATTTTAGATTTGCTTAGTGAATGCAAATCAACGCAGTTATATAGAGCCTTGAGGCGAAGTGCAGCGATACGAGGAAAGTTAAAGCAAACCAACATATTTATGAAGGATAAATATTATAAGTATGTATATAAGCTTTGGAATCTATTGGATGGTGCAAACAAAGTTGGTATTGAGGAAATCGCGAAACCGATTGAAGATGAATATGATATTTTTTGCAGAGTTCTTTTACTCTTTGCGTTGAGATATTACAATTTCCAGGCAGAAGACGAGCAGCAGGATGTTCTGTATAAAGGAAAGTTGGCAGATTCAGTCTATAGATTCGGCAATTGGAAAGCAAAGGTCTATGAAGAAGATGCTGGATTTGTGCTTGAAATGTCTAAGCATAACGAGATTCAAGTGGATTTACAGCAGTTTGAAATTGCAGATAATTTGCTAAATAATGTACTTTCTGGAGTATGGTATAAGAATGGTATATTGTCGGTAGATCATGCTTTGAATGATAAAGAGCAAGAGACATTAGTATCTGCAGCAAGAGTTTGCTGGCCGAAGAATAAACAGAAGACGTATGCAAGTGAAATGAAGCAAAGAATGTATGCGGAGTTTTTTAATTATTCAACAACCAGTCATAAGATTTTGTATGTTCCTTGGAAATATTGTCTTCCAGATAATGTCGAGCAGATAAAGGAAACATTGAAAATAGTTCAAAGTGAAATACCGATGGATTGTTATGATGAATGCTTTATTTTGACGATTTCACGACCAAACGAGGTGACAGGTATTGATGATGCAAGCGTATTACAACAGTTATTGAATTATGGAGATGCGAACGAAGACAAAGGTTTGAAACAGAGTAAAATTGGAGTAATTCCAATTAGTCTTAGTGACATCAATTCTTATAGACGATATACCAAAATATTTTTACGCCATATGGTTGCACTTGATGATGCTAGAGATATTTGTCCAATTTGCGGTCAAAAATTATATCAAAATGGAAACGCATATGAATGTAGAAATACATATTGCCAGTTCGAACTGATAGAGACCAAGTGTCCTAAATGTAAGGAGAAATATGTGTTTTCAAGGTATCCATTATCGAAGTTAGCTGTAACGAAGCGTGTTGATTCAATTGGATTCAAAATGTTGTATGAGGAAAATAGACTGGCATTTAAGAATATAACAGAAGCCGTTATTGATGAGAAAGCTGAAAAACTGATTCCGATATGCCCACACTGTGGTCATAACACGCAAAATGAATAAACGATACCACAGTTTTTATCAAAAACTATGCGAAGTTGTTTCAACTTCGCATGGTTTTTTAATTTGCAAAATGTTAAAGGAGAGTATTATCTAATTATAAAATAGAGCGGAGGTAAGTGACATGGATATGGTAACTGTTAAAAGAAAGTAAGCGCCAAATATTCCTGCGGCTAGCCAAGAACCTCCTCTAAATCCATAATTATAGTTAGACTATTTCACTACAACAACTACAATTATGGAGGACAACATCATGGCAAACATACGTAAACCCCGTGTTTCAAAAGAGGAACAACTGAAACTTATCAATGAATGCCGTTCCAGCGGCATGACAGATAGCGACTGGTGTCGTGAGCACGGCATCGCTGTCAGTACCTTTTATTACTGGGTAAAACAGCTTCGCAGGGAATCAGCCCAGATCCCGGAACCGGCTTATGGTCATTCGGAGCATCCCCGTCCCAGACAAGATGTGGTTCCCATTGATATCATACCGGAACACTTTCCACTGCAATACAACAATCCATCCCCTGACACTTACCATACTTTAGAGATTATTCTTGGTTCTGCTACGATCAGGGTCTCTGATAAGACGGATCCGGAACTGCTGTCCCGAACGCTGCAGATCCTGAAGGCAGTTATATGTTAGGCGATATCTCCGGGCTGGAACGGATCTACATCGTCTGTGGCTATACTGATATGCGCAAATCCATTGACGGCCTCTGTGCCGTGGTGGAGGATCAGCTGAAACTGGATCCGGCATCCAGTGCTCTATTTCTATTCTGCGGCAGACGCAGAGACCGGATCAAAGTCCTGTACCGTGATGCTGACGGTTTTGTACTGATCTATAAAAAGCTGACAGTACATGGTGGATACCAGTGGCCCAGGAAACAGTCCGAGGTCAGAAACCTGACATGGAGAGAGTTTGACTGGCTCATGTCCGGTATCGATATCGACCAGCCAAAGGCTCTGAAGCCGGAATAAAAACATGCACAGAAAAATGCCTGTAAACCGCATATTTTCGGCATTTTTCAGAGGTGATTATCCTTTAGGGAAACTGCTTTTTCTGGTATAATAAAGGTATCAGAACCAAGGAGAAAAAGCATGGCTTCCAGTGCAAAGGACATTCAGCTGCGAGAGCTGATGGATACCGTTTCACAACTGAAGACAATGATGGCCGAACAGACAGAGCTGATCCGTTCCCTCAGAACAGTCATTGATGAAAAGACTGCCCATGAAGCAGTGCTACAGGAACAGGTGGACTATCTGACGAAGAAGCTTTTCGGCACCTCCAGTGAAAAGACACCCTCTGACATCCCGGGACAGCTCAACCTGTTCAACGAGGCAGAGGCAGAACAGGACCCTTCCCTTCCGGAAGAAGACTGCATTGAGGAACCCAGCCCCAGAAAGAAAAAGGCGACCCATGCAGAACTTTTCAAAGGTCTTACGGTACATAAACAGGTGATACCTCTGGCAGAGGAAGATAAGATCTGTCCGGTATGCGGTACACCCCTGGAACGCATCGGGGAAGAATATGTCCGCAGGGAGCTGGTATTCACTCCTGCCAGATGTGAGATCTACGAGTACTATACGGAAAGCTATGGCTGTCCCAACTGTAAAGAGGGAAACGGTGATACCGAAAAAGCTGTGATTACCAAATCCAAAGCAGCACCGGCACTCATTGGGAAGGGACCCGCTTCTCCTTCTACAGTTGCATGGACGATCTACCAGAAGTATGCAAACGGCCTGCCCCTTTACCGCCAGGAAAAGGACTGGAAGGAATACGGGGCAGCCATCAGCCGTACGACCCTTGCCAACTGGATCATCTACAGTGCGGAGCATTATTTCCGTCCACTGTACGATTACTTCCACCGTCAGCTTCTGCTGAGGGAGTTCCTCATGGCGGACGAAACCCGGGTACAGGTTCTGAAGGAACCCGGGCGAAGTGCTGAAAGCCAGTCATTCATGTGGCTGTTCCGCACCGGGGAAGATGGTCAGCCCACCATTCTTCTGTACGGATACACTCCGACAAGAAGCGGAAGCAATGCGGCAGACTTCCTGAATGGTTTTCGTGGTTATCTGGAAACGGATGGCTACCAGGGCTACAATAAAGTGTCCGGCATAAAACGCTGTTCCTGTTGGGCACATATCCGCAGATACTTCGTGGATGCCATTCCGAAAGGGAAACAGCTGGATTACAACCAGCCAGCAGTACAGGGTGTCCACTACTGTGACCGCCTGGCAAGACTGGAAAGCACCATTACCAGTAAGTGCGGAGCGGATTATGAAAAAAGGAAACAAATGCGTCTCGAGAAGGAAAAGCCGGTTCTCGAGGCCTTTTGGGCGTGGGGTGACAGCCAGCATCCCACCCGAAACACCCGTCTGGACAAAGCGCTGACCTATGTGAAGAACCGCCGGGAGACGTCCATGACTTATCTGGAGGACGGACGCTGCAGCTTCACCAATAACCTCAGCGAGAATGCCATCCGGCCGTTTACGTTGGGCCGCAAGAACTGGCTGTTCAGTGACTCTGTGGAAGGTGCACAGGCCAGTGCCATTACATACACGATGGTGGAGATGGCGAAGGCACACAACTTAAATATCTACGGTTACCTCAGCTACATTTTGGAGCAAAGGCCGGATGAAAGCTGGAATGATGAGCAGCTTGCAGAACTGGCACCCTGGAGTGAAAAACTCCAAACTCTAAAAATATGATAGTATTTTTGTAGTAAAATACTCCAACTTAAAATGAGTTGGGGTAAATTTATAGCTACCGCTGGATTATTTGGCGCTTACAAAAGAAATGGAGTATTTATAAGTTTTCCGGAGTTTGAACGCAAGAACGGAGATGTGAGAGATGATGTTATCTCGGGTGCACGAGTGAATAAATCAATTAACTCAAGTAAAAGAAGAAATGTACCAAGTAAGAAAAAGACAGTTGCTTATTTTAATGTCAATGCAGGTTGCATGCCTCAAAAACCTAAAAGTGTAATAAAAGTAAATACAGGAAAGCGATGCATGAGATGTGGTGAAGCATGTTGGCGTTCTGATGTTAATTATTGTTGGGACTGCTATAAATATGAGAAGTTTGAATCAAGATAGGAGAAAGCAAATGAAAAGAGTAAGAGTTGCAGATGATGTTAGACTTATCGGAGTAAAGAATTTTTCGGGAAGTGATAAATTAGTTGATTACTATTTGCAAGTACCTAATCAATCCAACATTTATGCCTTCAGTAAAACATATACAAACAATTCATATGATTTATGTAAGGCAGGGATTAGAGTGAATGATTTGATCTCTAGAAGAACACGAGATACTGGTGTCATGCGTGTTGTAAAATATACAAATTTGCTTTTGCCATATTTTGTAGAGGAGTATGCGTTACCATTAGCTCAATAGAAAAATCAAGGGTTCTATGAAAAGGCATTTCAATATTTTGGTTTTTATTTGCGACATTTAATGGTATAATAAAGATGAGATGGGGAGCGCGTATTCCGATAACCTGTCCCGTCGATATATGCGGAATATAAGGCATCATTCACACGGCCGAATGCTGAAAACAATGTGACTACAATGGAGATGGAATAGGACTTGTTAACCATTGTCAATGAACAAGCCCAATGGCGTTCTACTGGGCGCAGGTAAGTGGTGACATTTACTTTGCGAGAACATCTGTCTGGTGATTCAGTTGAAGCTGGACGAACCTCTGTAAGGTGATAATATGTGCGGATATTACAGATTTGTCTGTACAGGAGATTAAAGGCGAACTACGCATGGTTTCATGTAAAGCCGAACTTTGCATTAAGTAGTGAATGTGTGAAGAGTCCCTGCAAGATTAGGAGAATTGTAGGATTGCAGGAAACCTACATATTAAGAAAATTATTTATGAAATATATGCTCACATTGCGTGAGTATAAAAAGGAGGAAAGGGATCAGGTGGAGATGGCAACTTATTGTTTTAGTTGATATTTTTGCTTGGAGGTGAGGCGAATGTTTCATTTGTGTAGCGAGCTCACAGGGATTGAGGTTCAAATCCCATTTACAACAAATGTAACTTATTGTTTGGATTATCGTCTCCATCCTATCCTGAATTAATTAGGACGGACTAATTGTTAACTTTCCAACAGATTGAAATGTATGGAAAGTTGCAACCGCTGATCAAAAAATATAAGGACCATATAGGAGAGTCAAATGTATTAACTGATGGTCAATTGTATTTTAATTATTTGCTACAGAAATATTTGAGTGATGAACGATTCGAAAGGGCCGCCTTTGAACGAAGGACAGGCGTTGGGAAGAATGTATACTACAAATTATCTGGTTTGAGCAAAGAAACGAAGGATAAGCCAGTCAAAGCAGAAACATTATTTGATGTGGCAATAGGATTAAGATTAACATACGAAGAAGCGTTAGTGTTGTTTACGCTTTGGGGTAAGAATCTGTTGTGTGATGATCCGGTTTTGCAAAAAATAAACGAAGATTTATTAGAACTAGATGTGTGAAAACAGCAGAAAACGAAAGAAAACTGAGAGAGTTCAGTTTATAACAAAGGAGTGCTTAATTACAGAGGGAAAAAGGTATCTGCAGATTACTGTTGGATACCTTTTTTATTGTACTTTACAAAAGGACAGAAATCCAAGAAGTGTGTGATATTATATACTCACAAGCAGCGCTGAATGTACAACTTAATATCTAGATTTAGAGAGAAAAAAGAGAAACCTATTGCAATCCAAGATGATTCGATGTAATATAAACAAGAACAAACGTTCGATTTTAGAACATGTTGTGATCAGCAAAAAGAGTTGTGAAGCAGGGGGTACTTAACTCAGTATCTAACGGAAAACCTGCTTCATTGGCCGAGTGATCTACGGTCATAGTAATTTGCGGAGATTGACGAATTCCCTTTTGTCTCATGAACTAGGTGATTACCATTATCTTTTTTGGAGGTGAATCTTGATGCAAACGATCGATAGTAATGAAGTACATGTAGCATGTCCATGTTGCAAAAATAAGAGATTATTTGATGCAGACCCATCAACAGAGGGAATCATTAAAATTAAATGTCCTATTTGTAGGGCTGTGGTGGCAGTCAGCTTTCATATGAAAAAAATAAGCACAGAGAAAGTTTCATAAGAACATTGAATGAAACAAAGGACCTAGTGCAGAATAACATTTTTGCTTGCTAGTTGAGCCATCATGTTATAATTGATTTAGTGAGGAGGTCATGCAAAATGGGGGAAATAGGAAAAATTTATGACGAAGTAGAACTAAGACAAATTGTTGAGGATAGCATAGATATTCATAATGGAGATTATCGGGCTAACCCAGAATTTCAAAAACTAAATGATGGATATATATCAGAACTGGGAAGATATGTTACAGGTGCTTGGTGGGTGGAAAACCATCTGGTGGGTCAAGAACGGTTAGAAGAACTGTATGGACCATATGATATGCGTGTGCACAGAAAACTTTCAACAGAAGAGTCGAAGGAAGATGTTTTATTCGGCGTACTCGCAAATAAATATGAAGAAAAATCCAGAACACCGAAAGACATCTATAGATATTTTTATCGTAACGAAGGAAAAGAAGAAAACAAATTGGGGTTATTCGAGAGAATGAAGAAAATTGGTTTTGATTGGGATAAGTTTCCTAAGGATGATAAAAGAATAAAGCTGATGCATTTTCTTTATTGTTTTGAAAATGAAAATAAAGTAAAAGTTGGTGCGTTTTTAGGTAATCCTACTTTAGAGAATGTTGATGATTTATGTGTAGGATTATCGCATAAGAATAGCCAGTTAATGTCAAGCCTTAAGCGTGGTGTGGCAATGGATATTAATCCTATCTATCAAGCAACTGTGAATAATGCTTTAGTAACGATTGCTACCCATTGGGAAGAACAAATTCGAAAGATAATAGCATATTTGGATTTTAGTATAAATGATTCCTATTTGGAGACTATGAGAAGAATAGCTTTTCAGCTTGAAGGCTGTGTTGAAATGATAGGTGAAACACATGAACTTTCTTACGAAAACGCTATTTTGGAGTCTTTTTATCTCAAATTGGCGCAGCACGAATCTCTTGGTAGAGAAAGTGATATTCTAGATATTAACCTTACATGTGTGCCGGATGAGACGGAGGTAACGTATCGTCCTGATGTTTTTGAAGCACTTGCTTATCAGCCGTTAAAAAGAACAGAGATTCATGATTATCTACAAAGCAATAAAGAAGAATTATTGCCATTTGTTTTTGAGAAAGATAGTATTTCTGCTTATGAGAAGAAAAGATATGATAAGGTGTTGGAAAATCTGAAGAATTTCTTGGAAATGGTTGAAAAGCACACAAAGGCAACTGAGACTGACGTAGTTTCTAAATTGTATGCCATTGTGTATATGCAAGAATTCTTGAATATTGATAAAACTGAAAAGATTGACAACAAATATTATAGATACCAGACGGGTGAATTACGATCACTTTATACTGAATTGGCTTTAGGAGATAAGGCAAGAATAAAATCTCAATTAGCCATAACAAGAAAAGTGACTCGAAGAATGTATAAGTATGCAGCTAAATCTGAGATTGCAAAGCTTGCATTTGCTGCAGAAGTGTGTATTGATAAGATTCTTATAAGAATATATCAGTGTAACAATCTGAATGATATGCTATTTGTCCATAATTTTTTTATGAATTTAACGGATACAATTTTTCTGTCAGATAAACAGCTTGAAGAATCGTTTAAGCATCTGAATAAGAGTATTAAGAGAAAGAAAGGTGGATATCGGTGGATTATTTACGATGAGAATAAGTATCGTTATTTTTGGGGAACCGTTCACAATAGTCCAATAATTGAGGACCTTGGGAAAAAAATAGGAAAGGAAATCCAAAAACTTGAGCTTACAAAACAACGTAAGGGAATATTTTGGCCGATTGAACTAACAGACAATTATATTGGGATTTCCGATGATTATAGATTGGAGGTTATAATAGATTCGAGAGAGAAAGTAATAGAATTGTTGGATTTTTATATAAAGCCGAATATGAAACTCAAAGAAGTGCTAATAAGAAATTCGCTGATGTGAAAAAACTTTACATTTAAGTGGAGAATACAGAATAGAGCGTAAGGTGTTTAATGGTAGCATCCAAAAGCCATTAACATTTTGCGTTGGGCTACCGAGCTACGGATTCATATAATGAGATACCAAATTGCCGGAGTCAAGATAATTGAGTGCAAAATGCATTTTGCTTTTGTACTTGATATCTTGGCTCCTTTTTTGTTGTTTCGGAATTGATTAGATGCAACTTTGATAGTTGCATCTAATGAGCATCGAAGCTCAAATGGTCAAGCCTACCAATGACGGGCTAACAACTAAATAATCTCGGGCTTTCGAGATGCGCATAGAGAGCAGTGGGATTGTATATGAGGAAAAACAGAAGAAAGAAATTCTGTTTGCTCATGTATTCCGACTGTGTCTTGTGCTGCAACAAAACTGTTCTATGGAGTAGATGACTCATTTTACGTCCCACGGAGAGAAGTTTCAAATCCAAAGGGAGAAGTAAAAATGAGTGAACAGTACATTAATCAGGAAAACGAAAAGGATTTCTTAACAAGACAAGCTGCTAAAATGGCGAGTTTGAAGAAAGCCGGAAAGGAAGAGGAAGCAAAAGCATGCTTTAGAGAAACTGGCAGTAGATTAGTTCCAATTGTTGAGCAGTTTATTGATTGCGAGAGTGCTCAATATAAGCTTGATGAGAATACTAAGTTTATGTATTCAGAGAAAGTGTATGATGTTGTGGAGCGCGATTTTTATAAATTCAATAATCCTGAGTTTATGAAACCAGAAGAAGTAGGAATTCAGTATGAGTTAAAGACTTTTCTGAAGACCCGCACAAAAGACTGTGTGAGAGATGCAATTGCACGTTCTCTTGGAATCAGTCAATATAAATGCAGGATTCTTCTTAAAATTAGATCTACAAGATTTACACTTTCTAAAGAACTGCAGGTGGCAGAGGATAAGGTGCCAGTGGAGCTTATCAAAGAAAGAATGGGTAATGATGTAGATATTTACACGATTGCAGAACTCATTAGAATTGAAAAAGGATATGTCTCATTAGACGCTTTGAAAGAGAAGGGGGACCAGGCAGAGGCATACGAAGAGATGGATGCAGTTTCACAAGGAGATGAAATTGAAACAGAATGTAAATCACAACTTGATGTTCTTTTCGGGAAGTTAAGTCAGCTGGATATACTGATCATGATGAAAAAATATGGATTCCTTGGAGAGGAGTTTAGTAAGATGGAAACTTGCAAATTTGTAATTACACCTATCTTTCAGCGATTGTTCAAGGAAGACGCTTCTATTAGATCAAGAGAGAATCCGGTTAAGACTGCATATGCAAAAACTATTAAAGTGGATAAGATTTTAGCTGAAATCAATGGCAAGGTAAATATGTCTGATGTAGAAGGAAAAGGCTGCTTGTTCAGATACTTGGTAGAACGATTGAAAAAAGAAAACAGCAAGTAGGAGTTGTGGGTAAGGAGTTATAGAGATATAGCTCCTTACAATTTGCTACAATAATTAGTATTTAGTATTGACAAAATACTAAAAGGAGCGTAGTATAGTATCAGAAGCAAAGGAGGTGCCAGGAGTGCAGAAGGAAATAAGTTTTACAATCGATTCTGATGTATACGAAAAGCTTACAATGGCCTTGCAGTTATCAGGCGAAGATCAAGAAACTGTTCTTGAGAATTGCGTAAAATCATATATTGCAAAAACTTTTGGTGCTATATCCGAAGCGTATAGTCCTGATAAGAAAAAGTCAGTTGCTGATAGAGATTATACAGGAAAGGCTATTCAGAGAATTCCAGCGTGGTCGGCAAAGCCAAATCAGAACAATCATAAAATAATTAGAGCGTTTTTTACAGCTGAGGAGTCTTTTGGAAGCGTTACTCTTGATACAATGGAAAAGCTTTGCGGAGATAAGTCGAAATCCGATTTATATGTTTCTAATTTCAAAAACAATTATGCACAGATGAAACTTGATGGTCCTAAAACATATGGAAAAGTGTTTGAGGACGATGGCGAGAATGTTTGGATTTGGAAAGAGGTTGAACAGGTGCTTCGTAAGTACAAGGATTCTTTCTTAGAATAGGAGGGGCTTATGAGCTATAGACCGGATACTTCATATAGAAGATATGCAAACTATCGAGCTAACAAACATCAGTATAAGATGAATCAGATTGCAACACCAATAGCAATGATGCTGATTATTGGAGTTGTGAGTAAATTTTGGTGGATTATATTAGGTGTTGGAGTAGTAATTTTAGCTTCTATATTATATAAAAGAAACAGAAATGAAAGTACAGAGAATAGTAGTGAGTTCATTTTAGCAGAAACTATCGAAAATCATCCAACAGAGAGGAGCGTTCAGATGGAACTTAAATCTACAGAGGCTGGGTATGTTAATAATAAGAATCAAAAAAATCTTGGTAAGACATCAAAGCCAGGGACAGATAATAACCAGTGGTTTTATCAGATGGAATGCTTAGATTGCGGTCATCAATATTTTGCCAATGGTTCTGATATCTGGCAGAGAAAATGTCCAAAGTGCCAAGGTGGTCAGCCATAGAAAAATAAAATTTCTGGTGGCTTACAAGTCAATTTTATGATATATTATTTTTAGAGAGTTTTATCGTGTATCACGAAAATTGTTCCGTGATACACATATGATACACTTTACTTCTGGAACAGATGGAAAAATGCCATATCTCATGGAAAAATGAATTGAGAAGAGTGTGTTTTTACTGAGTTTTAGACAGAGTGGAACTATGAAATCCCAGAGTTTGAATAATGTACATGAGCCAAGAAATGCCGAATTTACGGCGTTTCTTGGCTCGTTTTTTGCCTGATGACAATAATTTTGGAAAATATTATTTATTGATAAATAGTCTTTGTGTTTGTAGAGTCGCTTTATATATAATAATTACAAAACATAAAGAAGATTAATTGTAGATCTAACATGGATTGATAACTCTGTTGGATTAATTAATACATCTAAGTAATTAGGGTTACTATGATGGTATATTTTTGAATATTCGTTAAGTTCTTCGATTTCTGGTAAGTAATCTTTAAGTCTATATAGCGGGGATGAAATATCAGAATCTCTTATCATGGAAATGAAATCTCCCAACCATTGATTGTCTTTAACTAAATTGAAATATTTGAGCCTAAAAATACCTTCTATGCAAGGTCTAATACATCTTACAACTTCGCGTAAGTAAAGCGTATCTTGTTCGCCGGAATATATGTATTGATGCAATGTATTGATATCTTTTGATAATCCAGTTAATAAATCGTTTTTTATATCTTGTATGACAAGTGTGTTAGACGCATTACGTCTTTGTATTTGTAATGTAAGGCATTCTCCGTTATAGGCATTACAAAAATCGTTTGCAAAATGTAAATCATGTGTAAGTATAATAATTTGTCCGACTTTGTTTGCAATACGAGTTAACTGAGTTATTGTAGTTTGTTTTCGATGGGTATCGAAACTAGTAAAAGGGTCATCTACAACTACGATATAATCTTTTGGATTTGGTACAATATCTATTTTAGCAAGAAAAAATGATAAGGCTAATGCATTTTTGTCACCTTCACTTAAGTAATATTTTAACGAAGGAGCTTCAGCTT
>OHAC01001265.1_pt1 | contig 23839 bp, 15 predicted proteins | sample 1577051 | NCBI WGS metagenome assembly OHAC01 (sample SAMEA3541499, study PRJEB24748) | human gut metagenome | biome: human gut; feature: human-associated habitat; material: faeces | place: China | collected 2012 | reverse complement strand
CGCGCCTGGGCGGCTACCTCGTAATATCCTGTTGCACTCGGAGTGCGGATTCGCCGATTTGATTTTGACGGTAAAGATGTCCGAATTCGCCAATCTACGGTCGGCAGGTTTTACAGCAGGTTTTATCGTGCTGCTAAATCAATCGGCAGGCTGGCCGATAATCCGGACAAGCATCCGAGTAAAAAGCGCGTAAGCGCATTGTACGAGCATTACTCTCCGAAGGGGAACAGATCGAGTGACAAGCGAGGCACTTCGGACCCAAGCCACCATGGAAACTATCTTTCATATGTTGCAAGAGCTCAGAAGGCGTTTCCGAATGATCCCATTAGTGGCCATGTTTCCAAGATGTATAGGAAAATTAACAAGGCAACGGGTAGGGGCTGATGCTGATTTAGGCGCTGTAAGTGACAGTAAAGCTGTAGCTAAATCAAGAACTTCGAAGTTGTCTTTGGAGTGGGCTGCATCTGATTTCATATATTGGATTGATTGAAGGATGAGCCAGTCGCGTCTTCTTCGCCGTGCTCACGGTCTTCTGTCCGTCTCGGCTGCATGGTGAGGCTCAACGGTGTAGAAGCGCGCGAACGAGATCCTGGCATGACGCGCGAGCGGCTGCAACAAGAGCTGACATGGGGCGTGGCAACGCTGTTGGCCGGGCCCCTTTGTCTGGTCCTGCCGACCTTCGTTTTGCCGGCTCTCTTCGTTGAAGCTTTCATCGACCTTTTCGTTGACTAACCACTTAGACCAGAGCGGGTGCCTCTCCCGGCCGTCTCCGAAGCCCATGGCTCGCCATTCCTCGCGAGGCAGCCTCTCTTCCATAAGATCGAGGAGGCGCGACCGTTCTTGGTATCCAAGTCGCCCTCTTCTTCGTGCTCGTTTTTGCCCTGCGCAGGAGCCTGGGAAAGCTCTTCTCGGTTGCAGCTGGTATAATCGGGAAACGAGTCGCGGGTCGCCGCTGACGCAGGCTGCGGCCATGGCGATTCGGATAGAAGACAGGTCGGGCCATTTGGTGAGGGAAGTCGATTGCTACGGTAGATGAGATGAGGGCTGGCGAGGATTCTGCATCCGCCCGCACGGACCTCTCAGAGGCACTGCGCGAGTCGGAGGCGATGCGGCTCAGCATGGCGAAGGCCCTGAGCGAGTCCGTCGCATATACCGAGATGATGCATAAGACGTCCGAGGCGGTTTGCGCTAGTATGGCGCCGGCCCTCGTGACTTTTGTTGACAGCATCAAGTCCATTACGGCGGGCGTCCGCCTCGACTCCATTCGTGCGGTCCTCGATTCCATCAACTCCAGCGGCTGGCTCTCTTCCTATCGAGCTTCCGAGGTCATGAAGGTTGTTTCCGCCCAGCAAGAACTTCTTGCGGCATGTACGGCCTCGCTCCAGACCCCCGCCATTCGGGACATGGCGGACCGCTTTGCGTCTAAAGACTACTTCGGCGTCTACGAGAGCCTTGCCAGCAGCCTTTCTGGGCTGACCGTCAGGGGTCCCGACATCGCCCTCCTTGGCAATGTCGGCGGGCTTGTCGATTCCCTCGGAGATTTCGGCTACGGCGGCTCGATACCGCGTGGTACCAAGACCTTCGTGAAGAACCTCAGCAAGGTCTCGCTCGAGCGGCTCTCCGTTAGCGAGGATGTCTCGGTCGACATCAGGGGAAAGAGGCTGCTTGCGGCGGACGCCGAGACGGACCCCGGGCCCTGCAATTGCGTCGGCGATGATTCCGGCGTGGTGTCCGCGAGCGTTCGCTCGTTCAACGTCCTGACCTCGTCCCTGTCCTTCCTTGAGGGGCTGACCGAGGTTGACATGATGAAGCTTCAGCAGCTTTGCTCGGATGACCCCGCCTTCGCAAGGGATTGCAAGGCCGGTAGGCTTATCTGGGAGACGGTTCGGGACTGGAGGGATGCGATTTCGTTCGACAGGCCGGTCTATTACCACGCTCGGCTGAAACCCGCAGGGACGGCCTCGTACCTTAAGGACGACATGGTCAAAGCGCCCCGCCTACTTGTGAAAGCGGGAAGGTTTAACGGCCCGCAGAAGGCTTACTACTACTTCTCCGACACAGAGCACGGCGCGATGCAGGAGATTGGGAAGCACGGTTCGGGGGACGAGGCCCAGGTCGCCGAGATAGAGGGCAGGCGCGACGTCCGCCTCATCGACCTTTCCGGCGTGGGCCGCGGGACAAACTACTTCCTGAAGTACCTTCGGTTCCCATTCACCAACACCGACCAGGTCATCCCGCCGGAGTACCTCGTGCCGAACTTCGTCGCCCAATGCTGCCGTCATGCCGGCATCGACGGAATCAAATACTACGGCAGTAAGACGTACAGCAACTACGTGGTTTGGGACGACGGCTTGTTCCGCATCGTCTCCATGCACGTGACTCCCATCGAATGAGGCTGGCATTACAGCTGGATTCGATGTGGTCGGCTTCTTCGATGAGCTCATGTGCGCGCTTGGGGAGATTGCAAGCTACGTCGGCGTGGTCGACCATGGGCGCTAGCCCTCTCTACGGGTAAATGAGCCGATTCTAGCGAACGCATTTTACAATGTGGGGGGACGCCCGATCGGCGGCCCAGACGGGCTTGCTTGCATCGTATCCGACACCGGGGAAATGCATCAACGAGATATCGAATAGCTCATTTCTGACTGTAATGGGAAGATTCGTCGTGTTCGGTTTTCCTTCGTTAAAGGAAGGGCTGTGGAACGGCGTGCGTCGATCCGACTCTTTATAATTGAGTCGATAGAGGGAGGGTGCCGCAGTGAAAGCCTTAGTTTCCATACATCCGAGATTCGCGCGACTCATTCTGTCGGGAGAGAAGAAATGCGAGTACAGGAGAAGGCTGCCGACAAAACCGATATCGGGTATCGTCATCTACGCAACATCTCCCGTTTCGAGGATCATCGGCGAGGCGGGGGTGGAGTCCATGCCCTTTTTGGAAAAGGGGGAGCTCTGGCGGCAGACGTCTTCGTTCGGAGGGATTTCCAAATTCGAGTTCGAGAGTTATTTCTACGGCATGGAGATGGCCGGCGCGTTGCTGTTATCCCATCCGGTTGCGTATGACCATCCATTTCCAATAGAAAAGGTGGGTCTCGTTAGGCCGCCGCAGTCGTTTTGCTATCTGAGTGAGGAAGATGAATAGCTTCGCTTTTTGGTGCCGACCTAACGAGGGCGGCGGAAAAGATCGCGTCGACGGCCAGGGTATCGAGGCGATGGTCAACATAAATCTCTGGATTGCGGATAGCCTGGAGCACGGGAAATCGAGTACAACGGCATTCGATTTCGGCCTGATGCTATCGCCCGCCTGCTCCGATGGTCAGGACGACGGGAAAGCGGGCGATACCGCTCAAGGCGACGAGAAATCCGAAGACCTGAAGGGAGACGTTTCGATTCTCGATTCTATCAAGGGAATATCCCTTTACTGCCCCTTCAAAATAGATAAGAGCTGCTTTTCTGATTTGATGCCGAAGCTGAACAAAGAGACCCTGGGCGCGATATTCAACGATCGGTGCCGCGTTTCCGAAGTCGATTTTACCTCACGCTATGTCGAGGTGAATCTTGCGAACGATGAAAGCAGGGGTCCGTTTCTCCTTTTGTCGTGCGACGTGCTGAAGTTCGAAGAGTGCGACGGCGGCGCGGCAACCGTCATCAATATAGATTTCCCCCATATTGCGAGAGAGGTTGGCGGCGAGTCCCGCAGGGTTTACGTGAGATTTCGCTTATACATCGATCAAAATAGCGGTTTGGCCAAACGGAACGACTCTCGTGACAGGTTGTTTACCAGTGCGTTCAGCCGGGAGGAGGCGATCGATCTCAGGATCAACGACTACCGGACGCTGAGCGATGAGATGAGGGAGAAGGTCGACGGCGTGGACCCGGACGCCTATCCTCTTAAATCCGTCACCGTGCACACCCTCCTCATGGCGCGGACGAGCGTTGCCGTTGAGTCCTTCGAGGACCTTCATGAAAAACGTCTGCTGGAAGGGGATAGCGTGTGGGGAGGCTACCTGCCAGAGGGGCTCTCAGCCTCTGACGTGGTGGCATGGCATTGGAAGAAAAAGATCAACAGGCCAGGGGACGGTTACAAGATGTACCTCAAGCTGAGCCATTCGGTGTGCAATTGGGGTACGATCGCCCTGTATTTACTCTTCCTGACTGCGTTTTCCGTGTTTACCAACGTACTTGCGACCGTGCTCTGCGATTTGACTTGGCTTGGGGCAATCGGAGCTTCTGGCGCCAGCCTCGCGGCGTGCGCCGTTCTCCTCGTTGTGTTCGGTGTGTTCAGAGTTCGGAAACCGCATGGCCGACGTTTTCGGCCCTGACGCAATGGTATTCTATATCTGAAGAGAGAGGAGGGGTCGTCATGGAAAGACTGAAAATCGTTTCCGTCGAGAACAAAACCGAGGTAGGGCGGCTGCACGCAATTTGCCGCGGCAGCTTCAAGCGGTATTATCCGGGGTTTGATGGATGGTATCGTGCGAAGGTCCTCCCGGGCATCGGATCCTCCAGATGGGTGCTGAAGGCCATCTCGGGAGACAGAATGGCCGGCATCTGTATCGTCAAAGACGACGGCGCGGAAAAGAAGATTTGCTCGCTGCGCGTGGACGCCAACCACCGCGGACGGGGAGTAGGGACTGCGCTGATCGCGGCCTCCATCGAGCTCCTTGATGATGAGAGGCCTCTTATAACGGTTCCCCAGGAGGTAATGCCGTCCCTATCTCCCCTGCTTGAGAAATTTGGGTTTGAGGCGATGGCGGAGTATCGGAACCTTTACCGGGAGGGTGCAAGCGAGTTTTTCTATAACGGTACCCTTGCGTCCAGTACCGGCATTGCCGAAACGTTTGATGTGAGGTCGTCTCTTGATCTGGTGTTTCGGTAGTTCCGTCGAATGACAAAACCTAGAAAGATGCAGGCCGTTCATTTCGGGTTACTGCAGGACAGGGGTCCAGAATTTCTGGACCCCTGTCCTGTTTTGGGTTGACCGTGCGATAAGGGGCGCCTTGGCCTTCGCTACACCTGCTGGGAGCAGCGCTTCTGGGTGCCGCACGCCGCTGCTCAGTATCGCATGCATTGTCGTGGCGGTTGTTCTTGCTTTGAGCTAAGCGGGCAACCGATTAAAAGCGGGTTTCATGTTTCCCAAAGCAGGGGTGCACCGGCTAACGCCGGCGCGCCCCTGCTATTGAACGGACAGTTTTAGTTACCAAATATATGACAGCCATAGCGTGCCCCACCTCGTTCGTAGCCTTTACTCGACGGTGCAGAAGCGCGTGCACGAGATCCTGGCATAACGCGCGAGCAGCCGCAACAAGCGCTGCCATTGGGCATGACCACGCTGCTGACCGCGCCCCTTTGTCTAGTCCTGCTGCCCTTCGTTCTGATGGGTCTCTTCGTTGAAGCATTCATCGGCCTTTTCGTTGATTAGCCACTTTAACCAGACAGGGCACTTCCCCCAACTGTCTCCGAAGCCCCTTGTATATCAACTTCATCCGAACACCTCCCACATTCATCCGTACATGTACGGATGAATGTGGGAATCCGATGCCCTGAGGGCCGAATCAGCCGGCCCCGGGAGATTGGAGGACTCCACGTCTGAACCTCCCGCATCCCGTGCGGGCAAGATAAATGCCCGCAACGATTGCCGCTGCGAGCATTCTCCAGGCCGGTCACAAACCGGCAGGCTCCGACTATTTGACGTCACCGTGTAAGTGTAATACAGTAATACATGACTGTAGGACACCATTAAGGAGGTAGACAATGGCAACCATCTCTATCCGAGTCAGTGATGACCTCAAGGCCAAACTCGAGGGATTGGCCCACGAATCGGGTGGCACCATCTCAGGAGTGGTCACCGAAGCCCTCGAATCAATTGTGGGCAGCCCCCGCACTGATTACCCCGAGGAGATGGCCCCGCTGACCATAGCGCCGGTCAACCGCCTCATCCTCCGCGACCAGGAGCTCATCCTTGCCGCCCTCTCGGAGTATGAGGAGGATGCCGCTTACCACAAGCGCAATGCACAGATATTCGAGAAGGGCTACGTGCGCGAGTACCCGGAGGCATTCGCCGTGCTTCGACCGGAGATTCCCAACTCCCGCTGCGAGGAGCTGTACGACATCCTCGACATGTTCGGCGTCCTCAGGGCCTCATACGAGGACCTGCCTGAAGATGAGAAGGCCGAGGTGGACGAGCGCGACATCTCGCCTCAAGGCTTCGACTACAACGACATGGAGGAGGGGCGTCTCGCCGGCTACGTGAAGCACCTCCTTGCGGACAAGCGCTATGAGGAGCTCGCGGAGCCTCTAAGGAAGTATTCGGATGGCGGGAACTCGCATGGTCCCCGCCTCGAGATGTACCGCCGCATGCTTCACTGCTTCAGGCCCCTCTGGCGCAAGCATATGCTCGGCGACCGCTTCCTCGGCCTCGCCGAGATCGAGAAGGTCATCGCTGCGCAGCGCTACGACTCTGGCTACTAAGAGGGAGCAGCCGATGTCTGAAGACATCGGACGAATTCTGTAGTACATCAACGAATACATCAAGGGCTGGAGTGTCCACGGGACGGCCGGGAGCTGCCGAGGGCCTACGGCGTGGAGGACGTGCCGCTCGGCGAGCTCGACCTGACGCCGGGGCTGATAGGGCGCGCGCGCATAGAGGGGCGATGCCCCGCTGTCCTAGCCTGAAGGGGAAAACGGAATAGGCGGGGCGACCGTCCGGCTGAGTCTGGGAAGAGGTGCCGGGCGGAGGGCGGGGACGGCCGCCGGACCCATCGAAACACATCTCCACTTTTCCTTCAACTGGGAAAATGCCGCCCCCCGGGGCCCGGGCCTCGGGGGCGTTCGACTTACTGCGGGAACGGCCTATCCGTTCAATGTGTTCGGCTGAGATCGGAAATCAACCGGCTCGATACGTGTTTTACCGCATTGCTGTAGCGCTCTGGGCCCGCATGCGAATTGGGTCGCGGCTGCCGGCCAAGTTGCTCTCCGCGATGTCACTGAATTGTGGGAGAATTGGTCAACAATAGCTGGGGGGATGGCGGTGCGTATAGCGTCACCATATAAAAATATTCTTGTGACGGGTGGTTGCGGTTTTTGCGGATCCGCCTTCGTCTGTTTTGTCGTGGACAGCGCTCCCGATGTGCACGTTACCGTTTTGGATAAGCTTGCCTACGCTGCAGACCTCGATAGCATCGCCGGGTTGTCTAAAGATGGGGTTGAGCTTGTCGTGGGGGACGTTTGCGATTCGAATCTTCTCGAGCGATTGGTTCCGGGCCATGATGCCATCGTTCACTATGCTGCCGAGTCTCATAACGACAATTCAATTGCCGACCCCGCGCCGTTTATTGCGACGAACATTGAGGGCACGTATACGCTCCTTCAGGCGGCCCGTGCATTCAATGTTCGCTTTCATCACATCTCGACCGATGAAGTGTTTGGTGATCTGGCGCTTGACGACCCTCGTAAGTTTACCGAGGAATCGCCGTATCGGCCTAGCAGTCCGTACTCCAGCTCTAAGGCCGCATCTGATATGTTGGTAAGGGCCTGGTCACGCACGTATGGCCTTAAAGCGACAATCTCAAATTGCTGCAATAACTACGGCCCACACCAGCATTCTGAGAAGTTCATCCCGCATTCGATTGCATGCATTCAGCGCGGCGAGCGTCCTAAGTTGTACGGCGATGGCTTGAATGTACGCGACTGGATTCACGTGGAGGATCATGCTCGCGCCGTTTGGTCCATTTTGACTAAAGGAGCGGTGGGGGAGACGTATCTTATCGGTGCTAATTGCGAGCATAGCAACCTCGAGGTTCTTAGGACCATTCTTAAGGCAATGGGGCAGAGTGAGGATTACGTTGACTGGGTGAGGGATCGCCCGGGGCACGATCGGCGTTACGCAATAGATGCGAGCAAGCTTTGGCGCGAGTTTGGCTGGACTCCTATTCATAATGACTTTACAGCAGAGGTTTCACGGCTATGTTGCGAAACGCCTCTTTAATTTGGTTGGCCTTTCGGGGCCTAGCCCTTGCTATTCACGAATCCTTTGACGACGAAGAAGGCTTCTTGCCATAAAGTGTAATTAACTTTGCGAGAGGGGACGGCTATGGGCAATTGGAAAGCCTTATTTGTTTCGGTGTTTAGCACGCTACTGTTGGGATGCTGCCTTGTTCCTGCGTTTGCAGAAGATGCTGCAATTGCTAATCAAAATGGAAGCTCTGCTATAGCTATGGAGCAGTTGAACGTTCCTGACGATGCTTCTGGCGTTCATTCGGCCTTGGATGACGTATCTGATTCCGAGGCATCGGATACGACCGATGTTGTGACACCAGAAATGCCCGGGTCCGTTTACGACCTCGCCTCTGAGCATGCCGATGATCTTGTGGATGGACTTTATACCTTTGGGTCTTCGGTTGACAGCAAGTTTATGCTGGATGTTCCTGGTGGAACGGCAGGTGCCGGTAAGAAGTTGCAACTGTACGGAGCCAACAATACGAATGCCCAGATCTGGCATGTGTCTCACGATCAGAATGGCTTCGTTGTTACCTCTTCTGTCAAGGGCTGCACGCTGGATGTTTCGGGCGGAAGAGCCAGTAACAGAAATCCTATTCAGCTTTGGTCCGATAACGGGACCCTTGCGCAACGCTGGATTGCAATCAAGGAAACCGACGGCAGCTATACATTGATTTCGGCGCTCAACCAGTCGTTTGCCATTGATGTTTCGGGCGGAGTTGCCGCTAATGGCTCTGCCGTGCAGTTGTATGAGACAAACGGTACGGCGGCTCAGCGATGGGTGCTAACCCCCGCCAAAACTGAGCGGCAGCAACTCGATGATCGAGCGGCGGCGCACCTTGCCGACCTTCCCGATGGAACATACGCTATGTTGGCCTCGAGCGATTCGTTTGCGCTAATTGCAGGCGGCGGATCACTGTCCTTCGATAGGTTCGGGTATTCAGGTGTTCAAACGTTCGATGTTTCGACAACGGAGAACGGGTATCGCACCATTGCGATTCATGGTGCTGGGGCGGTTCTAGATGCGGCGGGCGGCAATGACGCCAACGGCACGAAGCTGCAGACCTATGCCGCCAATGGAACCAAGGCTCAAAAGTGGATCATTGAGAAAGATGGCGAGCACTTTCGTATTGTGTCGGCTCTGAACGGGCAAAAGGTCGCAGACGTCCCCGGTGGCTCTATTGCATCTGGTGCCGGGCTTCAGCTGTATAGTGCAAATGGAACGGCTGCCCAATCCTTCTACTTTGTGGATCCGACGGTCGTGCGTTCTGAGCTCGATAAGCTCGCTTCCGTTAACCGAGAAGTCGTCAAAGACGGGGAATATGCAATTACTGCCGGTCCAGATTTGTCTCGTATGGTTCTCGATGTTGCTGGTGGTTCAACTTCTAGCGGCGCAAACGTGCAGATCTTTCAATCGAATACGACTGCCGCTCAGCGTTGGCGTGTTTCTCATGACGATGATGGCTACCTCACGATAACGAATGTAAAGTCCGGCAAGGTACTTGATGCTTCCGCGGGTTCAACTTCTTTGGGAACGAACGTCCAACAATACGCGGCTTGTGGCGATGCGAACTATGCACAAAAGTGGATTGCGGTACCGAATAACGATGGAAGCGTTCGACTTCTTTCTGCTGTCTGGCAACAGCGCACGCTTGACGTTGCCGGTGGCTCTCTGAACTCTCAGACAAACGTGCAGTTGTATGCTTCGAATGGAACTGCCGCGCAGCGCTTCACTTTTATTGCCGCAAACCCTGCGTCAGTTGACCCATGCGATGACATTTTGAAAGACAAGGGTTGGTGCGTTATTTCGCCCTCCTCAAATGGCTCTGTTGCCTTTGACGTTGCTGGTGGCTCATTAAAGAACGGGGGCAACGTTCAGGCATATTCCTGCAACGGCACGCTGTCCCAGCTATTTAAGGCTGAGTACCGAGACGGTTATTATGTTCTTCGTAATGCTGGCTCCGGTAAGGTGCTCGATGTCGCAGCGGGCGACGTTGTCCCCGGAACGAATGTCCAACAGTGGAATGAAAGCCCCAACGACAATCAGCTCTTTAGCGTCGTTGTCAATAAAGACGGAAGCTATTCGTTCATAAATAAGGCTACGGGGCTCATGCTCGCGGTGTCCGGTTCAAATTTGGTTGCTGCTATTGTGGGAGATTCCGTCCAGACATCGTTTGTTTTTGCCGAGCAAGAAGACTTGCTGAGCGAAGGCCTTTATGAGATCTATCCGTCTGCAAATTCCTCCTATGTGCTTGATGTCGCGAGCGCATCTGCTGACTCCGGAGCCAACGTTCAGCTCTATTCCAACAATGGTTCCTTCGCCCAAAAATGGCTGCTTAAAAAGGTGGATGGAGCGAAGAATACCTATACGTTTGAATCTGTTTGCTCAACTAATAGACTTGCTGTTTCCGGTACCAATGTTTGCACGATGGCACCGGCAGATGTGAAGGCGCAGCAATGGGTGGCGCGAATCGATAGCAATGGTATTGAGTTTGTGTCTGCGGATGACCAAGACCTTTCGCTTGATGTGAAGGGTGGTAATTTTGCATCGACTTCCAATATTCAAGTCCACTCTTCCAATGGCTCCGCTGCGCAGAGATTCCGCCTGCGCGCTACTTCGGCAACCATCGACAATGGTACGTATTTCATCCGAATGGCTTCTCGCGCGGGTTCGGTCTTAGATGTTTCTGGCGGATCGCGCTCGGACGGTGCGAACGTTCAGATTTGGCAGAACAACGATTCGGGTGCTCAAAAATGGAACTTCTCTCGTAACGGTGATGGCTCTTACAACATCGTAAATGCCGCTAGTGGCAAGGCTCTTGACGTAAAAGATGCGGCTACATCTTCTGGAACCAATATCCAGCAATGGCCTAGGAACGGAAGTGCTGCTCAGCGTTGGTATATCGATTATGTACCCGGTGGATTTAAGCTGTCTTCCGCTCTGAATGGAGCGTTCGTTATCGATGTTTCTGGAGGCAGCAGCGTGAATGGAACGAACGTTGCTCTGTACGCAAGCAACGATTCAAGGGCGCAGCGGTTTACCTTCAGTGCCACTATGTACGTGCAGCCGCTCCCTGCCGATCAGCAGGCAATGTATAACCGTGCACAATGGTATAACAGCAACACGGAATGGCTAATTTTGACTGATACCATTGGATGCCGTACAGGTATTTTTAGGGGTTCTCGCGGCAACTGGAAGTTATGGTCTTTCTGGCAGTGCGCTCCTGGCAAGAATGAGTCGCCGACCGTGCTGGGTGAGTATTCCGTTTACGGAAAGGGCCTTTCGTTTGGGCATGGATATACCTGCTGGTACTACACACAGTTCTACGGTGACTATCTGTTTCACACGCAACCCTGCTATACGGGAACGTTTAATGTGATGGATCCCACTATGGGGCAACGCGCATCTGCGGGATGCATTAGGCTTACAACGGACCATGCAAAATGGATTTACGAAAATATTCCCTACGGAACGAAGGTCGTTAATTACTAAGACAGAAGGCGGAACGCGTACTGCGTTCCGCTTTTTTGCGCAAAGATTTGCATGATACGCATAACCGCGATTAAATGAATCTTGGGCACGGCAGTTTTGCTTTGTGCACCTCGCATGATTTGATGGTCGAGTCATGCGAGTTGTTTGTGGCAACAGATGTTGTGTTAATGGAATTGGCGAGGCTGTCTGGGGGATGTCGTGGGTCGTAAAAAGTGCGTTTGCATTTCATTGCGAATGGGGTTTTTGCTTGGGTTGCTATTTGCATTAACCCCCGTTCAAAAATCGGGTTCTACCGCGTTTGCTGAACCCTCTCCGGCCTATTCTTACGTTGAAGAAGTTACGAAGGCTGAAGGCGATGCAGATCCTTCTCAGGATTCGTCTTTGGACGAGACTGCTGAAGATGTCAGCGTGAGCGATGGGGACTCGGATATCGAGTCTGAATCTTCCGCCGAGTCAGGTGATTTGTCTAAATATTCGACCCTCGATGCTGGTACGTATTTTCTTACCTCGACTTTGCCGGGGCATCGAGTGCTCGATGTTCCGGGCGGTTCGGTGAGTGCCGGCGCTGCGATACAGTTATATGGGAGAAATGAGACGGCTGCACAGCAGTTTCTCCTTGTTGATCTTGGCAGCCGTCAATACGCTTTTAAGAACATTAAGTCGGGGCTGTACCTTTGCTACCCAAACGATGCCTCTCGTTTCTCGGACCATCCGCGTCTTACACAGAATACTGGCGATGATGGCGTTTGGGGTTTTGCGTGGCATGCTCGACAGGTTGGCGGCGGATATGTCTTTTCGCCTGTCGTCGATGATGATTTTTCCATCGACATCGCTGGCGCCAGCGATTCCAACGGAACAGAAATCCGCCTCTATCAATCCAATGAATCCGCTGCTCAGACGTTTACGCTCGAGAAGCCCAAGGCTACCATCCTCGCCGAGCTTGCCGCCGCCCACGCCTCCGACCTCGCTGACGGCACCTACTATATTCGCTCGGCAAAAAGTCCCTGGCAGACGCTTGATGTTGCGGGCGGATCTAGGTCATCGGGTGCGAATGTCCAAATATATGCTCTCAACGCCACAAATGCACAAACGTGGACCGTTTCTCATGACCAAAATGGCTTTGTCACATTAACCAGCAGTGGTTCCGGTCTTGTTCTTGATGTTTCTGGTGGAAGCGCTCAATCTGGAACGAATGTTCAGCAATACGCGTCAAATGGTTCTGCGGCGCAAAAATGGATTGCCGTTAAGGATGGGGTCGCCATCAAGCTGGTGTCCGCACTTGATCCGTCGATCTGCCTTGATATCGCCGGTGGCAATACAAGTAGCGGCACGAACGTGCGAACTTGGTCGGATAATGGCACGATTGCTCAACGTTGGACATTTTTCAATTTAGATGTTCAGCGCGAACAACTGGATGCACTTGCCCAGCAAAATGCTGGCAATATTGCTGATGGGCGCTATGTCTTTGCGCTCGGCGTCGGAGGAGCTAAGGTTCTGGACGTGAACGGTGGTTCTAAAGACAACGGCGGCAATGTTCAGTCGTATGTGTCGAATATGACGGCGGCTCAACAGTGGGACGTTTCGCATGATGAACTCGGCTATTTGATTATTAAAAATGTTTCCTCTGGCAAGGTGCTTGATATTGCGGGCGGCTCTTGTACGTTGGGAACCAATATTCAACAGTATTCATCCAATGGATCGCGTGCCCAGCGCTGGATCGCCGTTCCCTCGGTGCCGGGTGGCTCGTTCCGGTTGCAGTCCGCGGTCCTGTCCGATCTTGTTCTAGATGTTGCAGGCGGATCTTCCTCGAATGGTGCCAATATTCAAACATATGCGAGCAACGGTACCGCCGCCCAAAACGTTCGTTTTGTATCAGTCGTTCCCGATGTAGCCCCGTCCGACGATCTTGGTTTGGACGGCTGGTTCACTATTTCGCTGGCATCGGATTCATCTCGTGTGTTTGATATCTCCGGAGGGTCCTCTTCTAATGGGGCAAACGTCCAGACTTATGCTGCTAATGGCACGTTTGCTCAGGTCTTTAAATTTGTATATGAGAATGGCTACTATCGAATCGTGAACGCCCAGTCTGGCAAGGCTCTCGATGTCGATGGTGGCAATGTGTGCCCTGGAACAAATGTCCACCAATGGGGCGGTGACGGCAATAACGCAAATCAGCTGTTTTCCATTGTTCGTAACGATGACGGTTCCTATACGGCAACGAACAAGGCAACCGGATTGGTTCTAAGTGTCGCCAACTCTAATGTGTACGGAGACATCTCGTCTGATTCCGCGTCGCAGCGTCTTGCCTTTACAAAGCTGACCTCGCTTTTGCCCGAGGGCTTCTTTACCATTTCGAACTCTGCTTCCTCCTCTGCTGTTTTGGACGTTGCGGGCGGCTCGGCCAGTGATGGCGCTAACGTTCAGCTCTATGGAAGCAACAAGTCGATTGCTCAGAAATGGAAAGTTGCCAAGGTTGCTGACCGAGATAATACGTATACCGTTGAAAGCCTGGTGTCGGGCAAGGTCTTAACGGCAGATGAAGATGGCAACGTTTGCGTCCGATCTTTTGATAATGGTGATGCTCAGCTTTGGACCGCACAGATTGACAAGGGCGGTATCAACTTCGTTAACGTTGCAACCGGTAAGGTCCTCGATGCCGCAGGTGGCTCAACCCGCAACGGAACTAATATTAGGCTGTATGATTCTAACGGCACCTTGGCACAGTCTTTCAAGTTGTCTGCCTGCTCGTTAGTTGATTCGGGTACCTATGTTATTGCCGCTGCTTCTAACCGTTCTAAGGTGCTAGACGTGGCGAGTGGCTCTCGCTCCAACGGTGCTAACGTGCAGCTTTGGTCTTCCAATGATTCTGGCGCTCAAAAATGGAACGTCAGCGTTAACTCGGATGGAAGCATTTCGATTCAAAACTGCCGAAGCAAAAAATATCTCGATGTCCTGAATGCTCAGGGCGCTTCGGGCGCTAACGTTCAGCAGTGGCAGGGAAACGGAAGCTCCGCTCAGCGTTGGCGTGTTGACTACGTAGGCGGCGGCTCCTTTGTCATTCGTTCTGCGCTTAATGACTCACTCGTTTTGGACGTGAACGGGGGAGCGCTTAATGATGGAGCCAATATCCAGATTTACGCTGCTAATGGCTCCGACGCGCAGGGATTTTACTTTGCCCAGACGAGCTATACGCCCGAGGCGGTAAATCTGGCTGTCCCAGTTTACAATCAGTACTCCGTTGGTCTACCCAACGGCTGTGAATCGGCGGCCCTGACCAACGTCCTTAACTATTACGGTTTTGGTGTTGGTCCGTGCGAGATGGCCGATCGATGGATCCCCCGTAGCTCTTGGGACTTTGTCTGGTGCTTCTGGGGAGACCCTCACAGCTATAACAATGGTAACGAGATCTGCGCTCCTGGACTCAATAGGGCTGCCAATAATTTCCTGGCAAGTAGGGGGAGCAGCCTGCGTTCGTACGACGTGTCGGGAACCTCTCTGTATGACCTCTGCAATTACCTTGATGATGGACATCCGGTCATTATTTGGACTACCGTTCATCAGGGCAATGTTGGAAATATCTATGCCCGACAGGGTGGATATTTTGCTTGCGTTAACTCGCATACCGTTGTTCTGAAGGGTTATAACCCTCAAACAAATAAGGTCATGATCTCCGACACCATCGATGGCTATACCACCTGCGATCGAGATTGGATTGCTTGGGTCTACCAGCAACGAGGTGCGCAAGCGGTCGTTATTAAGTAACCAATTGCAACTATTTTGCGGCTCGTATCAACTATTATAGATTCAGTGTTAATTTGAATCGGGGGTCTGATATGAGTTCCAGCCGATATGCCCGTGGCCTTGCTGCTATTTCGGTAGTGGCTTTGGCTGCGGGTCTTTTTGTTTCCTCCGTTGGAGTGTCTCCGTTATTTGCCGAAGAAGTGTCCACGAACGAATCCGACGCTAATCGAGTAATCGAATTGGGTACTGCCGATAGCGGTGATGGCAGCTTCGCTCCGAATAGCTCGACTGCGCTATCTAGCGAGGGGCGATCTGAAGACCCGTCGACATCTGCCGTCGAATCGGTCGATGCTACGACGTCTCTAGATGCCGAGAACATTGAGGACTTAGCCGTTAAAAACAAAGGGACACTCTCTGACGGTGCGACCTATGTTTTTGCTTGCAGCAATGCCTCGCGCAAGGTGTGGGACGTTGCGGGAGGATCTTCCTCAAATGGCGCTAATGTTCAGATGCACAACTCGAATATGACTCAAGCTCAGCGCTGGTTGGTACATGAGGACGAGAACGGGTTTTTAACTTTCGAAAACACCGGTTCTGGTTTGGTGCTCGATGTCTCTGGCGGTATAGCCGAGTCTGGTCGTAACGTTCAGCAATATGTGGCTAACGGCACGCGCGCGCAAAAGTGGATTGCCGTTAAGGACGCCGATGGAGGCTTGACGATACATTCCGCCCTTAACTTTGATTACGTGCTCGATATCACGGGTGGTAGCTCTGCTGATGGAGCTAATATCCAGCTATATAAGGCCAATCAGACCGCCGCGCAGCTGTTTTTTGCAATCGACTCCAATCCGGTCGTTGACTCTTTAGGACAGAACGTCGCCGACGGTGTTTATTGTTTTGAATCTGCCGGGTTGGTGCTCGATGTGAAAGGCGCTTCTGCTGAGTCCGGTGCGACTCTTCAGTCGTATGCAAAGAACGATACCGTTGCGCAGGCGTTCCGTCTTACGTATGACAGTGCATCCGGTTATTACACGATCGCTTCGCTTGTTTCGGGCAAGTTGATTGACGCCGATTACGGTAGCGTCGTACCCCGCGGTGCCGCCCATCTCTACGGATCTCTTGACGACGCTGGTTCATATACAAAGAATCGTTTTTGGATCCTCGAGCCTTCTGGAGAGGGTTTTGCCATTAAAAACGTCGCGAATGGGTTATATCTTTCATTTGAAAGTGGCGTTGCCGCTACCTCTACTGATGCTGCTACCTGGACTTTGACGCAGGCGAAGGGCTTTACCTGGACGCAGGCTGATGTCGATGCCTTCGCTGCCGCACAGGGCTTGCAGATCCCCGATGGAACTTACGCCCTCGGCATGGGCTCATCTCCGCGGAGTGTTGTCGATGTTTCTGGTGGCTCTGCTTCGAATGGTGCCAACATCCAAATCTATGCCTCTAACAACACCGCAGCTCAACGCTGGGTTATCAAGAATACGCTCGACTCAAATGGTCAGCCTACCGGCTATGTGACGATTGCTCATGCAGGAACCTCTTCGGCCCTCGATGTCACGGGTGGAGGAAAAAAGTCCGGCACCAACGTTCAGCAATATGCCGTGAATGGCACCGCCGCGCAGCGATGGATTCCTGTTAAGCAGGCAAATGGGTCATTCGTGTTTTATTCCGGCCTTGGACGAAATCTTGTCTTAGACGTAAGCGGCGGAAGCGTCTCTAATGGCGCAAATGTTCAAATATGGACCGCAAATGGTTCTGCAGCGCAACGCTTTATTGCCATTAACGTAAATCCTCATGTTGAGGAGGGCACCCAAACGGTTGCCGATGGCATGTACCAGATTAATTCCGTGTCGGATTCTTCAAAATGCCTTGACGTGGCAGGGGGCTCCACCTCTAACGGTGCTCGCGTTCAAACGTATTTTGCAAATGGTACGCTAGCACAGTGCTTCAAACTTTCATATGACCCTGCTACAGGGTTTTACTCGATTCGCGCTGCGAGGACTGGTAAGGGACTCGATCTTGATGGCGGCGATATTATTCCTGGCGCAAAAGTTCAACAGTGGGATTTCCCCGGAATTGGGTCAAACCAGCAGTGGCGTATCGAGTCTGACGGGGATACCTATTTAATCCGATCCGTTGCGAGTAATTTGGTACTGGAGCGAAAGCCCGACGGCTCCGTAACGACTGCTGTTGAAAACGGTAGCGCTTCGCAGCAATGGACCTTTGAATCATTTACCGTGACGCTCAACGAGGGCTGCTACTCAATTTATTCGGACTCGGCAGGTAAAAACGTTGATGTCTCTGGCGGCTCTTATGCAGAGGGCGCCCCGCTACAGGTTTATGCGGGGAACGGGACTTTGGCTCAGAAGTTCTGGGCTCGTGCCGACGGTCAGGGATACTACTCGTTTCAGTGTGTCAATTCTGCCAAGTATCTCTCGGCGCGTGAATCTGACGGCGCTGTTATTCAGATTTCGGACAAGGATTCTGATGGGGCTAAATGGTCGCTTGGTGTCTGCTTTGGTAAAGGTATCGAGTTAAAGAACAAAAAGACTGGCAAGGTCTTGACTGCTCCGGGATCTGGCAACTCCATTGTTTGCACTGACGAGAATAGCTCTGCGGCACAAGGGTGGGCAATCGCATCCGTCTCCCTGATTTCTGATGGATTCTATGAGTTTGCTCCCATGCATGCGACTGGGCAACGACTTGATGTGGCTGGTGGGTCTCGCTCGAATGGCGCAAACGTTCATATATATGCTTCTAACGGTACATTAAGCCAGCGTGTGTGGGTCCGTAGCGTTGGCGGCGGCTGGTACTCGCTTACGGCTTGCTGCTCTGCTTACCCTCTTGATGTTCTCAACTGTTCCAATGCGGATGGCACTAATGTTCAGCAGTGGCAGTGGAATGGGTCGAATGCGCAAAAGTGGCGCTTCGAAATGGGGGAGAGTGGAATCAAGATTATCTCTGCCTGCGGCAATAAAGTTCTTGATGTAAGCGGTGCGGCTACTGCGAATGGGTCCAATATCCAACTGTGGTCTTATAACGGGTCCAGCGCTCAGGGCTGGCGCGCTATTTCTGCAGAGCGTCCTGCGAAAATTGGTTATCAGAATCCTGCGAGCTATCCGCAGGTTAGTAGTCTAACGGTTAGGCTTCCGAGCTATTGCACAGGTGAATTTACCTATGTGACGCCGTCTCGCATTGCAATTGACGCCACGCGAGATGATTGCGTTAATGCCTTTATCCAGCGTGCCTATGAATATGTCGGTACCAGGTATATCGAGCTCTACTCTACCGCGCCTGGTGGCGCCGTCGATTGCTCGGGGTTTGTGCTGCAGTGCCTCTATGCCACAGGTATGGATATGGGTATCTACAACCCCTATAACCATCGCTGGCTTTCCTGGCAAACCTACAACTCTATGAATTGGTATAACAACGGAACGTTTATGCCCGTAAGTGTTGGTAATATGCAACGTGGCGACGTCATTTACTACCGCGGCCATATTGCCATCTATTTGGGCGGCGGGCGCATGATTGACTCTTGGCCCAAGCAGGGTGTCGGTGTTCACGGCGTTTACGAGCGCGGCAACCCGATTGGTGCTGCTCGTCCGTTTGTGTAAGCTAATTTCCGTAGATTGAGGTTATATGCCTGAGACAGGTTTTGGGCATGTTGGCAGGATGGTGATCGAACCAATTGGATAGTTGTTATGATTGTTACTGCCCCGTCTCACTCCAATACGTGGGCAGGGTCCATCTGGGGCGATACTGCAATTATTATTGGAGATGGCAAAGTAATTGAGAACAATGGTCGTGTTAACGTCCGAGGGCTTGATGACTGGGTCAATTATTATGGGACAACGTATACGCCGCTTTGGGGCTGGTATCGCAATATCGCTCTTTGTTAGCTTGGGTTTTGGTTGATTAAAATGCGCAAGATTACATATGTTGCATCATCTTTGTTGGTCGCCTTCGGTCTGCTTTGCGGGCTGGGGGCAACCCCTGTTTTTGCCGATGACTCCTCGCTTCCCGTCGACGCTTCTTTAGAGGAGCGTCTTGCCTATGGCGAGGCACATCCCGACGATGACCTTGGCACCCATACCGCCGGTAGCTCGATGGAAGGTGAGCCGCTTGCCGCGGCACTCGATGCTCGCTCGGCTAATGGCTCCCCGTATTGGGGCGGTTCTAACGCATCTAAAACGTTCTATAACGGCTTCGACGAGGTGTTTGCATCTCCTGCCCTTAAGGTTATCGACGTCTCGGAATGGCAGGGAACGATTGATTGGAATAAGGTTAAAAACTCAGGCGTGGATGCTGTCATTTTGCGTTTTGCGCATTCAACGAGTCATTTCGACAAGCAGTTTGAGCGCAACCTGAGCGAGGTCCGTCGCCTGGGGATCCCGTTCGGTCTGTATATCTTTAGTACCGCCCAGAATTCGAATGACGCTACCAGCGAGGCGTACTTTACCCAGCAGATTGTAAGTAAATACGGCCTGTACGATTTGTCGTTGCCGATCTTTTACGATCTTGAGTCGTTCTATGACGGCAACGGTAATCCAATATCTCCTAATAGTGCCTCGGCATATGAGGGCATTGTGAATGCGTTTTTTAATACGCTGTCTGGTTTTGGCATTAACAACGTCTCTATTTATTCCGGCCGCTGGTATACGGATACCTATCTAAAAGCTGCAAGTGTGCGCCCCCGTGTTTCTTGGATTGCGGAGTACGGCCCTAAACTCAAGACCTCATTTAGCTGTGCTGGCCAGTATGGGTGGCAGTACACATCTTCGGAGCGCCTTAATGGTATTACCGCTAACACTGTCGATATGAGCGCTTTTTCCTCTGCCGATTTTGTCAATGTGCTCAATCTGCCTGATTTTGCTCTTGCTGATGGAACTTATTACATTGATTCGATTGCAAAAGATTCCTCGAGCGTTACCGTTTGCGAAGATGGAAGACTTTCTTTGCATGGGGCTCAGGGAACGGCTAATCAGCGTTTCATCATTGAGTCGGCTGGCTCGGGGGCGTATCGAATCAAGAATGAAGCAACTAGTCAGTATCTCTCCGTAGCGGATAGAAACGCCCGGAGTGGTTCCCTAGTTGTTCAGGCGTCATATGCCCAGGACGACCATCAACTGTGGCACGTTCGTACTGCCGATAACGGATTCTACATTCAGTCAGCTTTGGGTAATTGGGTGCTCGATTTGAGTGGAGGTAGCACGGCAGATGGTGCTTCGGTCCGCATCTGGGCTCCGAATAAATCGACCGCGCAGCGTTTTACATTCGCATCGACGTCGTCCATAAAAACTGACACAGCTTTTGCCATAAAGAGCGTTCTCGATCCGCAGCTTGTCATGGATATCTACGGCGGTTCATCTGATAACCGAGCGCGGCTACAGATCTATAACGCCAATAATAGTCAGGCTCAGATGTTTACGTTTAAACAGGTTGGCAATGGCTTGTACGAAATCGTAAACGTTAACTCTGACAAGCCCTTTGAGGCTCAAGGCGGATCTGTCTCCAATGGTGGAGCAGTTTCCCAGTATTCATCCAACGGCACTTGCGCGCAGCATTGGTCCATTGTTGATTGCGGTAATGGCGAATACTCGTTCATAAATTCGAAATCCGGTAAAGCCATTGACGTTCCGGGCGGTAATGGCGTGAGTGGGTCTGCGCTTCAGATTTATACGTACAACGGATCTGATGCACAGAAATGGACGCTTGCGCCAGCGCGCACTATTCGCCAGGAGCTCAATGATCTCGCTGCTTCGGGCAAGGGTCTTGTAAATGAGGGCGTTGAATATGCCATCGGCTCTGTCTCTGAGCGTCAGGTAATCGATATTGCCGGCGGATCTATAAATTCCGGTTCCAATCTTCAGCTATATGCATCTAACGCAACTAAGGCTCAGCGTTGGACGTTTTCCTATGACAAGAATGGTTATGTGACCATTACGAATGTGAAGTCGGGAAAAGTCTTAGATGTTTTTGCCGGCAGCAAAAAAGCAGGTGCCAATGTTCAGCAGTACGCGTCCAATGGCTCTTGGGCTCAGAAATGGATCCTTGTCGATTGCGGTGACGGCTCTTTCAAGATTTGCTCTGCGATTAGGACTGGCTTTGTCTTGGACCTTGCCGGAGGCTCCACTGCAAATGGAGCGAATGTCCAGGTTTATGACGATAACGGTACCGCTGCGCAGCGATTCCGTCTGTATACGGCCGGAGAAGTTTCTAAGGCTCAGACAATCGATTCTCAGTCTGCTGTTGTAACGGCTTCTGATGGTCGCGTATTTGATGTACCTGGCGGCAACGTGGATAGCGGAGCTGCCATTCAGCTGTATAGCGCTAATGGTACTATTGCGCAGTCGTTTGGCTTTGAATTTGATGATGAAGCGGGCCTTTATGCTATAAAGTCTGCGAAATCCTATCGCTACCTATATGCTCAGGATGGGGATATTGTTCCTGGGGCCGCGGTTAAGCAAGGGAGTCCGTCGCCCTCGTCGCAGATTTATGATTGGGCTGTCGAAGATGCGGGTAACGGCTTATATCGTATCGTTAACGCTGCAACGGGTTGTGCTTTGGGTGTAAGTGATTCTGGCAAGCTTGTAACGGTTTCCAGAGGCGATGCGCGCGAGCTATCGGTTGCATTTGCACCATCCGACTTTAAATGTTTGCGCTCCGAACAGGATGCTGATGCTGCGGCTCATATGTCTGATTTGCCGGATGGCGAGTATATCGTCAGCTCGAGCAGGAACTATTCCTTTGTACTGGATGTTTCTGGTGGGTCAAAAGATAACAGTGCCAACATCCAGTTGCACACGTCGAATATGAGCAATGCTCAGCGTTGGATCGTTTCCCATGACGATAAGGGCTATGTTACGTTTACGAACGTTGGCTCCAATAAGGTGATTGATGTCGCCGGCGGAAACGCCTCGTCTGGTACGAATGTTGCTCAGTATGGTTCCAACGGCACGTTTGCTCAAAAGTGGATTGTTTCCAAGCAATCCGATGGCTCATATCTCATTGAGAGTGCTCTTAGGCCCGGATTCTATCTTGGATCCAAGGGAGGCGGTGCGTCCAATGGTGTAAATGTTGAGTTGAGCGTCAATGATAACAATTCGCACTTTGCGTTGTTTAGTACTTCTCCATCAGTTGCTAAATGCGAGGATATTCTTCCTGCTGGGTATTTCACTCTGAGTCCCGCCTGCAATTCCACCGGTAAGGTCCTTGATATTGCCGGTGGTTCAAGCTCCAGTGGGGCAAATGTCCAGCTTTACAGTAGCAACGGTACGCTTGCTCAGCTGTTTAGCTTTGAATATCACGACGGTTACTATGTAATCCGTAATGTAAAGTCTCAAAAAGCGCTTGACGTGGATGGCGGCAAGCTCGTTCCGGGCACTAATGTCCAACAGTGGGAATGTGATTCGGCCAATGCTAATCAGTTGTTTTCTGTAGTCGACAACGGCGATGGGACGCTCTCTTTTATTAATAAGGCGACTGGCCTGTTTTTGGATATTGTTGGAGCTTCTGACAGTGTTCAGGCGAATTTGGACGCATATCTCCCCAATGGAAGCGCTGCTCAAAAGTTTACGCTTCATCAGGTTACAGAGTTTTTGAGTGAAGGTGCTTTTTCCTTTGAGTCGGCCACGGCCTCGAAAGTCTTGGATGTTGCTGGCGGATCCGTGGAGGACGGCGCTCCGGTCCAGCTATATACATCGAACGATACGCTTGCGCAAAAATGGTATGTAAGCAAAGTGGCAGGGTTGGACAACACGTTTGAGATTGAGTGCATCGGCTCTGCGAAGGTTCTCTCCCTTGCTGATGACGGGAAGCTTGTCCAGCAGACATCAAGCGGCGCCGATTCTCAGCGGTGGCACAGTGCGCTGTCTGGCGGCAAGGTTGCGTTGCAAAATGCAGCTACAGGTTAGTATCTCTGTGTTTCGGGCTCTTCCTCGACATTGGGCGTGGTTGATTCGTTGGAGCTGCCCGGTGTTCGATTTAACGTAAAGAGCGTCGGGGTTCTTTCTGAGGGGTCATATACCATCCAGCTTATGGCGAACCGGTCGTATGTATTCGATGTGTCTGGTGGATCAACGGCTACCGGAACGTCAGTTGGATTTTATGGTTCGAACGGAACGGCGGCTCAGATTTGGGATGTTCGCAAGAATTCCGATGGAACATATGAGATATCTAGCGCTAAATCCTGCAAGCCTCTCGATATCAAGGGCGGCAATCAGTCGGCTGGTAATGGTGTCCAAATTTGGACCCGTAACGAAGGCAACGCTCAAAAATGGAATTTGGTTTACAACAGAGGAGAGGGCTATACGATTCGGTCGACCAGTGGACTTGTCTTGGCTTCTTCTGGCGGCGCGCTTGCCCTTTCTGAAGATAATGGTACCGCCAATCAGCGTTTTGCCTTTGAAAAGGCTACCTATATTCCTCCTGCTTTAACTGGAGTTCAATGGAAGGGTTGTGCCCATTATTCGTCGTCTCGCTACGGCGAAGACTGGAGCGTGATTGTGATTCACATCTCTGAGTGCACAGCGCTTTCCCAGATTGATAATACTTTTGGCTCTGTTAGACCAAGGTTGACATAAAAACGATGTCACCGCGAGGCGGTAC
>OHAC01001262.1_pt1 | contig 23851 bp, 18 predicted proteins | sample 1577051 | NCBI WGS metagenome assembly OHAC01 (sample SAMEA3541499, study PRJEB24748) | human gut metagenome | biome: human gut; feature: human-associated habitat; material: faeces | place: China | collected 2012 | reverse complement strand
GGGGATCTGACTGTGTAGACGGTGTTCGTGCTGTTAAGAATGAAGAAGAAATCAAGATCATGAGACAGGCATCTATAATCAATGACATGGTTATGGAAAGAGCTGCTGCCTACATTAAAGAAGGCATGACAGAAAAACAGATTGCTGATTTCATTGAAGCAGAATACTACAAAGAAGGCGCAACAGGACTCAGCTTTGATACGATCGTATGCTTCGGTGCTAACGCTGCTGACCAACATCACTCACCAAGCGAGACAAGAACTTTGAAAGCCGGAGAATGCGTTCTGATCGATATGGGATGCATCTGGAACGGTTATTGCTCAGATATGACAAGAACCTTCTACTGCAAGAGCGTAGACGAAGAACAGGCCGCAATCCATGACCTTGTTCGTACAGCGGTTGAGAAAGCAGAAGCCATCATCAAACCAGGCGTACGTTTCTGTGATATCGATGCGCAGGCAAGAGATCTCATCGGCGAAGCAGGATACGGAGAATACTGGAAGATTCGTCTTGGACATTTCATCGGCCAGGAAGACCATGAATACGGTGATGTAAGCCCGATCAACAAGAACGTAGCTGAACCGGGTATGATCTTCTCGATCGAACCGGGAATCTACATCGAAGGCAAATACGGTGTACGTATCGAGGACCTCGTTCTCGTAACAGAAGACGGATATGAACTTCTTAACGTAGTAGATAAAAAATATAGAACAGTTGGTTAATTGTTCTTCCATTACTTCAATATAGAACCAAAAAAGACACGCATTACTGCGTGTCTTTTTTGGTCAACCCCTGAATCGCGTTAACAATTTCCATATACGTTTCTTCGATTGCATCCTGTCCGGGAACCCCACGTAAAAGTGTATTTCCCTTCTCTACAGCTGCTTTCAGCTCATTTACGGATTCATCGGTATAGGTCTCTGTATTAATAGATTCTGTGTTGTCAATTAATGCTTTTAACTGCGTCTTGTCTAACTTCTGTGGTTTGATGGTAATTGTATCACCAACTTTTTGTGTGGTACTCTTTCCCCCACTCAAATTTTGCCATACAAAATAAATACCTCCACCAATCACCACACATGCAAGAAGTATGACAAGAACAGAACCTATCTCTGTCCCGCGGTCACGATGAGTTTTCTTTGGTCTTTTTGCGATAGTTGGATTCGTATGCTTATTCATATAGAAATATCCTTTATAAACTTCAGGTAGCTGGGAGAGAACTCACAGCCACCTGATTAAATTCACATCATCTGTGCTTATTGCTAAGACCAGATTATGCGTTTCTTCTTCTGAAGAATGCTACAACTGCTGCAGCACCTGCAATAAGAAGAGTTGCTACGTATACAAATACGTTGCTGTGATCACCTGTCTGAACTGTGTCAGATTTCTTTTCATCTGCTTTCTTTGCAGATTTTTTCTTGGTGTCTGTTGTTTTCTTTGTTTTGTCTTTTGTTGTTGTCTTATCGCCATTAGCCGGTTTTTCCGGATTTGTTGGCTCTACCGGATTAACTGGATCTACCGGATCAACTGGGTCTACTGGATCAACTGGATCTACCGGATCAACTGGAGTTTCTTTCTTTTCGAATTTAGCTGTTACTGTGTAGTTGTCAGCTACTCCATATGGGAACATGATTGAAGTTGCATCTGCATCAAGTGTGTAGATTACTTCTCCAGCTTCATTTGTTACTTCCCAACCTGTGAACGTATATCCATCATTTGCTACTACTGTCGGAAGGAATCCAAGACAGTAATCTGCTTCCTGAAGGTTCTTGTTCTCAAGTTTTGTTGCTCCTTCATATCCTTCGAAGTATCCTTCTTCTTCGTTGATTACAACATCAGCGTTTACTACTGCTACTTCTTCTGGTTCTTCATCCTTTTCAAGAACAGCTGTTACTGTATAGTCATCAGCTACTCCGTATGGGAATGCAATTGATGTAGAATTAGCATCAAGGTTGTAGATTTCTTCTCCGGCTTTGTTTGTTACAACCCAGCCTTTGAATGTATATCCGTCATTTGCTACTACTGTCGGAAGGAATCCAAGATTGTATTCTGAATCCTGAAGGTTATTGTTGTACAGAGTTGTTGCTCCTTCATATCCTTCAAAGTATCCTTCTTCTGGATTGATTACAACGTTTGCATTTGCTACTGCTACTTCTTCTGGTTCTTCATCTTTTTCGAATACAGCTACTACTGTGTAGTTGTCTTCTACTCCGTATGGGAATGCGATTGAAGTTGTATTAGCATCAAGGTTGTAGATTTCTTCTCCAGCTTTGTTTGTTACTTTCCAGCCCTTGAATGTATAGCCGTCATTTGCTACTACCTTTGGAAGGAAGTTAAGGAAGTAATCATCATCCTGAAGATTGTTGTTGTTCAGAACTGTTGCTCCTTCGTATCCTTCGAAGTATCCTTCTTCTGGATTGATTACAACATTTGCATTTGCTACTGCTTTTTCTTCTGGGTTCTTTTCAAGAACAGCTGTTACTGTGTAGTCATCAGCTACTCCGTATGGGAACATGATAGAAGTTGTTGCTGTATCAAGATTGTAAACTTCTTCTCCAGCTTTGTTTGTTACTTTCCAGCCCTTGAATGTATAACCTTCGTTTGCTACTACTGTCGGAAGGAATCCAAGTTTGTAATCGCTTTCCTGAAGATTTTTATTTTCAAGTTTTGTTGCTCCTTCATATCCTTTGAAAGATCCTTGGTCACCGTTGATTACGATATCAGCGTTAACTACTACTTCTTCAGCCGGTTCTTCTGTCTTTTCGTATGTAGCTGTTACTGTGTAATCATCAGCTACTCCGTATGGGAATGCAATTGTTTTTGCTGAAGGATCAAGTTTGTAAACTTCAGTTCCTTCGCTGTCTGTTACTACCCATCCTGTGAAAGTATAGCCGTCATTTGCTACTACTTCCGGAAGAAATTCAAGGTTGTAGTTGCTGTCCTGAAGATTTTCATTATGAAGTTCTTTTGTTCCTTCGTATCCCTTAAAGTAACCTTTTTTAAGATCAGTCACAACTGTTGCATTAACAACTTTTGTTGTTTCAACTTCTGCGAACTGAGCTTCAATTTTAAGATATGCTACATTAGAACCCTCTGCATAATGAGCAAGTCCTTGGATGCCAAATGTCTTAGAATCTGCATCCCAAGCACCTACTTCTTCATCAACTCCATTTGTAACTCTCCAACCAATAAATTTGTATCCTTCTTTAGCTTCTACTTTTGGAAGTTCATAAGCCTGTTCACTGTCTTCCTCAAGATTAGCAAATGAAACTAACTCAGAACCGTCATACTCCGGGAATGAACCCTTATTTCCATCTACTGTGATAGCAACATCTACTGTTCTTTTTACGTTCTGTGTGAAAGTAGCTTCTACAGTATAGTCATCAGCTTTTGCAGGATCAAACGCGATGGAAGAAGTAGTTGTATCAAGATTGCTGTAAACTTCTTCTCCAGCTTTGTTCGTTACTTTCCAGCCTGTCCATGTGTAGCCATCTTTTGCTACTACTTTCGGAAGATATCCAAGTGTATAATTGCTTTCCTGAAGATTATTATTGGTTGTTTCATGAGTACCATCTTCACCGTATTCTTCAAAGTAACCTTTTTCTTTGGCAACTGTGACTTTTGCATTAACAACCTTAACAGCAGCTTCTTTTTCTTTAAACTGAGCAGTAAATGTTACATATCCATCATTTGAACCTGGTGCATAGAATGCAAGTCCTCCAACATAGAATGTTGTAGAATTAGCATCCCAATATCCTTCATTAGCACCCTCAATCTTCCATCCAGTAAATTCGTATCCTTTTTTTGCTTCTACTTTCGGAATTGGATGTGCTTCACCATCATTTTCATCTAATACATAATTTACATCTTTAGCGCCTGCTGGATCTGTAATAGTTCCCTTTTCAGAATCTACGTTAAATGTAACATGAGCTGTTTTCTGTGTTTCAGCCGGAGTATTCTGCTTAAATGTAGCCTCTACCTTGTATGCTCCCTTTACAGTACTAACAATCTGATATCCAGTCTGTGTCGTATCTGTAACATGGTCAACAAATCCGTCTGGTGCTTCAATTTCCCAACCTGTCCATGTCCATCCATCAAGAGCTACTACCTGTGGTAAATAAATGCTACTACCGTATCCTAAGTAATCATTAGTTAATACAGGTGTTTTAGAATCCCATCCACTAAAATATCCTTTTGATGTATCAACATGTACATCCGCATACATATCTCCACGATCTTTAGTTTCATCTGTATCAGCATATGTAGAAACACTGTTGTTATCTGCTGCCACAACTGGAACAGCGTTGACTCCAACGAGCATTACTGCGACAGAGAACGCACATGCCTGATGAAGTACTCTTCTCTTTTTCATCTTTAATTTCCTCTCTTTCTGATATTACATGTTATATGCTTTATTGCATACGTATCCTATCTTCAATATTATAAGTCTTAATTTCTAGGAAGTCAACACAGCTTGCGCTTTTTCTAAGCCTTCCCCGTGTTTTTTCTCATAAACATCTTCCGTTTTGTTCACTTTGACGAATCGTTAATTTATTCATTATTTAATTTGTCATTTTTTTGCTCTTTAATGTTTTTTGTACCTGTTTCCTTGTTTTCTCGAAATGTCTCGAAATATCTCGCAACAATATATTTTGTCTTATTTTTTAGGACTTTTAATCTCTAAATGTACTTTTTATAAGACTTTCTACATTCTGACATCTATTTCCTTTATAATAGGTAATAACGCATACAGATTTCGCTTATAATATATAAGAACTCTTAGAAAGGAAGACCTGCTCATGGAACATATTGGAGAAATTCTCCGGTCTTCACGGGAAGATCATTTTTTAACCCAGAAAAAAGTAATGGAGCTGACCGGCATCAACCGCAAGACTCTGTCCGGTTATGAGAACAATGTAGCTGAACCAGATCTTGACACATTTGCCAGATTGCTCCGCTTATATCAACTTTCTGCGGATGAAGTATTAGGAATTAAGACTTCTACCCCCCCCCCTCGCATTTTTCCCTTTCGCGCTGCGAACGAAAAATGCTTACTCTTTTCCAAAAATTTGACACCAGCCACCAGGAAGAGCTTTTGATTCAGTTTCAATCTCTCGCAGACTATCTCGATAAAAAATCAAAATAAATTGTCATTGCTTTTTCCTGCTCTGACCATTTATAATGAATTTATACTATGTTTGAAGGGGGAACATTTTCATGAAAGATATTGGTAAAATTCTGAAAAACGCCCGTGAGAATAAAGAATATACCCAGAAACAAGTGATGGAATTGACCGGTATCCACAGAAAATCTCTGTCCGGTTATGAGAATAACGTTGCCGAGCCGGATCTCTCCACTTTCGCAACCCTTGCCAATCTGTATGGCATCTCTGCAGATGAAGCTTTGGAAATTGGTGAACCGGATCCTTCTGTTTCTTTGCTTCGTTTTGAATTCCAAGTTCTTTCTTTATTTAAAGAACTCGATGCAAAGCATCAGGAAGAACTTCTGATCCAGATCACCGCACTCGTCAGATATTTAAATGCAAAAAATATGGTGCCGCAAAATCATCAATCCAGATAATTTTGCGGCACCACCGATTTATACATGTAAATTCTTTTCCATTTCCTGACGCATTTCTTTTCCCTTGAAAAGCACCAGTCCGATCAGCATCAGCACGCCCATCCCAATTGAAATCACAGACGGAAATACAATTCGTACCTTACCAGTCAGCAAAAAGATAAATGGTAAGATCATTCCGTAAAGCGCCGCCATCACAAAGTACACCAGATAGTCCTTCGCCTGACGGTAATACACCCTCGATATGATCAGCATCGAAATCATAATCAAGCCACTGACTCCCGGAAGCACAAAGTCAATCGACCAGCCATGCCAGCCGGTCAGCCAGTCCCAGATAATACAGCCGACTGTCACAATGATCAGCTGCCACATGGCATTCTTCAGCAGATTGTACCGCTTGAAGAAACCGACTGCGAGCGCCAACCACATACTGAACGCACCGCCGCACACAAACAGTGACAGATGGAAATTCGTATCAATGCTATAATCCACTCCCAGTGCCGCCACAATCGCGATCATGCAAAGAAATGTAAATATTTTGAAAATCTGCATTCCTTTCGCTTCTGTCATCACACTTTCCGGATACTCCACTTCAAGGATCTCAGGCTTTACTTCCTGCTCTTTCAGAATCTGGAAAAAGTTGTCCTTGATCGCATCACAGTCATATCTGGACGTAAATCCCAGATAAATCTTATCCCGGAAAGAACACATGCAAAGCTCTACTTTCGGCGTACTTGTATAAACACCAAAATACCTGATATACGTCTCATAGCTTTCCGGCATCCGGATGATTCCCATGTTGGAAAAAATAGCGGTCACATCACTTTCTGCCGTCCTCGCCCCGATATTGATACAGACATTTTTCAGTTCCAGCGGCGCAAATTTCAGGATTGGATGCACCTGCAAAGCGAAGTAATCGTTCATCCGCTTCTCCATCTTTTCCGCTGTCAATTCTTCTTTAAAGCATGCATTTGCTTTTTGCACAACATCTGTGAACTCTTCTTTTCCACCCTGAAAATGATATCCCGGTTCGATCCAGTTGAAGAAATTGAGCATTGTATTGGTCGGAAAGAAATTACGCAGATTTACCGGAACCATCAGTACAACCGGCTTGCTTTCCTGCCGTCTTGTCATTGTCCGGTGAATCGCACACAGATATACCGCAGTCAGAAATACCGTCATCGATACACCATAAGTCTTTGCCTGATGCCTCAGTTCTTCGACCGGAATTTCTGCCTCTGTCGTCTGCAGGCTTCCAAGCTCACGCCGGTTTCCGCGAAGCTGATGCGCTGCCGGTTTTTTCTCTTTTTTGCGGTCTGCCTGGCGGGAATAATATCTTTCAAATCCATCTGCTTCCTGATCGAAAAGGCTCTCCGAATACTCTGACAGAACCACATCCTCCAGTCCATCCTCATGATGTGCCAGATACAGATAATTTTTCACCAGCTCCCGTACAAATTCACTGGCACCGGTTCCGTCCGTCAGCACATGAAAGACCTCAAAATTAATTCTCTTTTTGTAATAAGTCACTTCAAAAAGCAGATCTCTCTTATCACGGATATAAAGGCTGCTGCACGGCTCCTTATACTCTTCTCTTACAACCGGTCTTTTATTACTCTGTTCCAGATAATGCCAGAACAGTCCCTTTCGCAGCACGGACAGAAAGATCGGATATTTTTCCAGTGTCCTGTCTACCGCCTTCTGCAGGATCTCCTGCTGTATATCCTCTTTCAATTCACAGTAGAACCGGAATACACGGGTATCCCTTTTACTGCTCGCCGCCGGAAAAAGCTTCGCTGCATTGTCCAGCCTTCTCCAGTGCTTTACATTTGTCTGCGGCATTTTCTATTCCCCCTCCAGAAAATGATTGATATATTCAAAACTTTCCTGTACATGCAGACTCCGGATTCCCAGTGCAAAATATCCGTGAAGTGCATCCTTGATCCGGTGTACTTCCACCCGGTTACCTGCCTCTGCAAGACGTCTTCCATACGCTTCTCCCTCATCCCGGAGCGGATCAAATTCTGACGTCAGGATCAGTGTATCCGGCTGTCCTGACAGATCTTTCTCCAGAATTGGTGCAAAATATGGATTTAACTTGTCCTCTTCCGAACCTGCATAAAGATTGATATAATCTTTTAATTTGCCTGCCGTCAGAAGATAATCCTGCCCGTTCTCCCTTACAGAAGAGAACAGACTCTTCTCTGAATAATCATTATTGACTGCCGGATAAATCAGAATTTGTCTCTTTGGCATAAATTCGCCACGGTCCCGTGCCATAATGGACAATGCAGCTGCCAGATTGCCACCTGCACTGTCTCCAATCAGAGTAATATCCTCCGGCTTTGTGTCCGGATGCGTATACAATGCTCTTGCCACGGCATAGCAGTCCATAAGCCCGGTCGGGAACTTGTGCTCAGGCGCCAGGCGGTATTCTACTGCTGCTACAGTCTGCCCCGTCGCCTGTGCCATCCGGGAACATACTCTCTCATAATTTTCCACATGCTCAGTCGCCCATCCTCCTCCGTGAAGGAAAAGCATGATCTTTCGTCCCTTGATCTGATCTTTTTCCAGACACGATGCTTCATCCGGGAAAAATACCCGGATCGGAACTTCATAATCGCCGTTATATACCTGCAGATCCATTTTTTTATAAAAAATTTTCATCGGATCCAGTCTTTTCAGATCCGCAAGCTGCCTTGATACTTCTACATCAATCCCTCCAAAAGACAGGATTTTCAGGATTGCTTTTGTTGCTATATTGATCGCCATATTTTTCTGTCCTCATTTATTTTTTCATCCAGATTTATTCTACCATAGAATGATGTCCCCTACCACTCTTTCTCTTTCCATCTTTGCTACATTAACCCATTTTCAATTTTTCAGATTTCACAATCATCTCATTATTTATTTGACACAGACTGTCAAAACAGTTACCATACACTTATGCACAAGGAGGGTGTATTTGTTTTATGAATAATAAAAAAAATATAGACGACTATTTTGATGACAACTTTGAAGTAACTTATACAGGCGATCTCCCGTCGATCCCTGTGGGGCAGGATGATTCTGACGACCGTTATGACGACACAGACTACCTTAACGATTATGAAACTGACGACTACTACGATGAAACAGACAGGCTTGCTCCTGATTATGACGATGATTATGAAGAAGAGGATTCTTATTATGACCGCCAAAGACCAGCCAGACGGACAGAACGAAGAAATTCCCGCAGACGTCCCGATTCCTCTTCCGAAGAACTGGCTGCTCCAATCCGGAATATTGCCCGCACCGGAAGTACTGCCGCTGAGAAACTGACCACTTTCATCCTTCGCCCGGCACCGGTTCTGATGTCCGCCATCATCCTGGCAATTACCTTTTTTTCATTCTGGAATCAGCTGTCTGATTATGGAGATATCAATACACTGACATCCAATCCAGATCTTACTCTGATTGCTTATCTGGCTGTCGGAGCGGTTATGCTGATCTGGATGCTGTCTACGTTCTTTTTCACATTAAGTGGCATCCGGCACGGAACCGGACGCGGACTTACTTATTTTGTCCTGGTATATGTTCTGTCCTACCTCTTCAGTCTAGCCGCAGCTGCAATTCCTGCTGATGTTCAGTTGCTGACCGGTATCCGAGGCGGTATCCTGGTATTTGGTTCTCTTTACCCGGCATATTTTCCATTCTGCGTGGTGGGAATTATTACTTGTATTTTGCGGAAAGTTTTGAAGTAAAACATTCCTCATACTAAGGCATATGCCTTAGGGCATCCTCATATGGTGTTTTGCTTTATAAGTGAACAACAACTAATTACATGCGAAAAAAAGAGTAAGTCAAATCACTCATCTATCTGATTTGACTTACTCTTTTCTTACTTTTGTTTCATTCCTGATGTGTTTTCCAACTTTTGTACTATTTTTTCTATATCATATTCCGGTGCATAGGTATTGGCAATATCATAGATTCTCTGTATCGTCAAGACATCCTCTTCCAGAAAATCTGCAATTTCCTCTGCCGACATCCCTTTTTGCAATTTTTTTATAACAATTGAAACTAATGCTTCCCTATACCCTTCTTTACGCCCTTCTTTACGTCCTTCTTTACGTCCTTCTTCACGTCCTTCTTGCATCCCAATTATTTTTGCACTTTTCATAAACGAATTATGATCCCACAAAATTTTTTGTCTTTCTTCGTATTCTCTTCTTTTTCTTTCATCTGCACTCATCTTCTCCAGACATTCATAAGCTTCTTTAATATATTCATTTTGCTCTGCCATCTTTGCAAAATCCTTTCTGTTCTTTCCGCTCATAAATCGCATCCACTGGATGATCCCAGTTTCATTCTGACTTTTCTACTATAAATATTTTAACATACTGTCATCCTTTGTAAAGGCAAACTCCCATACTTCTATATTTTCTTTTGCTTTGTTCATTGTCGGGAGTTTACTCGAAAATTGAGCACCGAAAATGAGATACCTTCTGATTATGGTTAATTAGATACTTTTTCGATTTTAGAACTAAATCGAAGTAAAATAACTCTATCACATTTTCCTGAAATCTTATACCCTGCATAACATTTTCGAGCACTTTCGTTACATTTCAATCATCAGACCATTTTATATGCATATCCAAAAAAATCCCGTACTCCATGTACAAATCACATGAAATACAGAATCTTTTTATTTATCTAACTAGAATTTGATAACTCCAAGAATTATACCTGAGATCAGACAGATAATACTTACACCCCAGATCCAGAAGAAACTGTTCTTGATGTGATCTTTGATCTCCACACCGGCAAGTCCGGTTCCAAGGAAAGTAGCAGGAACAACCGGGCTGATGAAAGTTGCACAGTTACGGCAAACAACCATTGCAATGGCAATATGTGCCGGATTTACACCGAATTCGTTTCCGATTCCGATCAGTACCGGAAGCATTCCGAAGAAGAAGGAATCGGTATCAAACATCAGTGTAAGCGGTACAGATACCAGACCTACGATAAGCGGTAAAAATCTTCCCATAGACTGTGGAACTACGTTTGCAAGTACGTTAGCCATATGAGTCATGATCTCTGTTTGCTGCATCACTCCAAGGAATACACCTGCACAAAGAATCGTAGATGCCATGGTAAGTGCCGGACCTGCATGGGATTTAATAATCTTACCCTGCATTTTTGCACCCGGGTAGTTTACAAAAAGTGCTACTGCACATCCTACCATAAAGATATAGTAAGACGGTACCTTTGCAAGAACCAGGTTTACGATCACTACCAGTGTTACGATTACATTGAATACAAAGAGTTTCGGTCTTGCAAGCTCATTCTTTTCATCATCTGTTACGGCTTCATCTTCAATTCCGCCATACTCGATCTTTTCTGCTGAAGAAGTGCCCGCACCTCTCTTCTTTTCGATATTTCCCCAGATAAATGCTGTTCCAAGTGCAATAAAAATACCTACAACCTGCATTGGAATGATCTGTTTCCACAGTGCATTTGGTTCAATTCCAAGGACAGTAGCCGCACGCATTGTCGGTCCGCCCCATGGCAGAAGGTTCATTACACCCATTGCAGATACACAGATGAGCATCAGAGTTGTCGGTCTCATATTCAGACGTTTGTAAACCGGGAGCATTGCCGGAATTGTGATCAGGAATGTAGAGGCACCGCCTCCATCCAGATGTCCGATCATAGCAATGATACAGGTCATCATGGCAACACCGACTACATTACTTCCGACTTTCTTCATCAATGCATTGATGATCTTGTCGAACATTCCTACATCTGTCATAATTCCAAAGAAAAGTACAGAGAAGATAAACAGCGCTGCAGTACCATGTACTCCTGCTACACCGGCTGTTACAAATTCCCCCATTTCTTCAATCGTAAATGTTCCGGTTGCTACAAGGATCGCACCTGTTACAGTTGATACACTGACAAATGCAAGAGCCGGTACCGTTACATTTCTTAAGAGCAACGCAATCACAATAATGATGGTTGCAAATCCCAATAAGGCAAGCATTGCTTCACTCATGGCATTTTCTCCTTCCTTTTGTACGGGTACTTTTTCGTACCATTTATTTGATGATTCCATTATAAAAACCCAACCTTACACTCTTACAGATTCCTCCTTACATTTTGTTAAGGTAAATCTTTAAAAGTATTAAGGTTGGGTTTGTCTTATCTTACACCTTACAGATATCTGCGTCTTTTTTCTTATACCGGCCGGCTGGCACAATCCCGAATTGCCTCAAGAAGCGCGGTATCCGATACCGGTTTTTCTACATATCCGTCAATGATTCCTTTCTGCCGGGCCTCTGCCATCTCACGGCTGACTCCATCAATAATAATAAGCTTCAGCATGTCCGGATATCTGCCTGCAAGCGACATACAGAAATCCACTCCACTGCAATCCTCCATCGTCTCGTCTACTACCAGCACATCTGCCTGCTGCTGTTCCAGACATTTTTGCAGTTCTTCTCTTTTCATACAGGTCTGAATCTGGATCCCGATCTTCTCAAAATTCTTTTTCAGCAGCTGCAATACCTTTGCATTGTCATCTGCCACCACGATCCGATAATCCTTTCTGGGAATATTCTGCACAATCTGTGGCATATGCTCTGTATCCAGTACCGGAAGGTAGATATGAAAGGTACTTCCTTCTCCTTTTTTGCTCTCTGCATAAATATATCCCTTATGTGAAGTAATAATCTGCTCCGCAAGTGCCAGTCCAAGTCCGGTACCCTCTCCCCCTTTTTTCGTTGTGAAAAATGGATCAAAAATCTGACGCAGCGTCTCTTTATCCATTCCACACCCATTATCTTTCACCTGGATATGGATATACTTTTTCCATACATCCGAAAGCTTTTCAATCACTCCCTGAGCCAGTTTTTCTTTTTCTTCTGAATGGCAGGATATTCTGATATTTCCTTGATTTTTTCCAATCGCATGCACCGCATTAACGCAGACATTTAAAAGCACCTGGTTCAGCTGTGTCGCATTTCCAAGGATCATTTCATCATCTACCCGAAACTCACTTTCCATATGGATTAGAGGCGTACAGACAGATTCCATCATCCTTTCTGCACGCGTCATGAATTTCTTTATCGAAATATTTTTATAAACGGTCTCTACATTCTTTCGACTCAGGGACGAAATCTGGCGCACTACATCCTTTGCTTTTTCCGAAGCCTCATAAATTTCTTTTGCACTGTCCTGTTCTTCTGATCCTTCCGGAAGTTCCATCATCAGAAGCTCTGCATATCCCATGATCGGAGTCAGAAAATTATTGAATTCATGTGCGATACCACCTGTCATAGTTCCCATGATCTGAAGTCTTTGCTGATGTGCGATACTCTGCTCACTCCGATGCATTTTTTCCAACTGCTCATTCAGTTCTTTCAGATCATTGATCTCCCGCACAGCTCTTCTCATATCACGCATCACTCTGCCAAATAAGACAACCGCAATACCGGCAGCCAACAAAATACCAACAAAAATACATACCATTTTCAAGAAACCTTCAGCTATCGGTTCGTACAGATCATCGTAGTCGATCACCGCACTGACTACCCAGAAGCTGTCTCCGATCTGAACCGGAGAATATGCACTGATTTTCTGTACTCTCGGACGTTCTTCATTTGTCCACCAATACGAATAATAATGAGAAATACCTTCTTTTCTCTTCTTCTGATCCTCAATCATCTTCTCCAGACTGGAGTAATCCAGATCCGGATACATTTTCTTCCTTCCTGCAATAACCGGAATTCCCCACTGTTCTTTCTTCGGATGCATGATGATCGTTCCTTCTGCATCTTTGACTACAATGTATCCATTCGTTCCAATGTGAATTCCCGAAATCAGGAAGTTGGGCAGAGCTATGGTGTAGATACACTCAGTATTGCACTTACTATGGTAATCGGTAAAAATCTTGCTCTTATGGTAAGCCCTCTGGTTCCCGCCACCTATCTGGCAACCGGTCTTGCCAATGTTGAACTGAAAGATCATATGAAGTTCAGTATTCCGTGGTACTGGGCAATCAGTGTGATTATGATCGTTATTGGTGTGATTCTTCAGATTATACCACTGTAAATGAATAGGAAGTTCCTTCGGAATTTCCTATGAAATGAAAAGAAGGGAAACCGCAAGTGGCTCCCCTATATAGTAACAGCTATTTATATGACAGCCGTCAGCTATTGTAGTTGGCGGCTATTTCCATTTACCCTTGAAAATCTCATAACAAAGACCTACAAGGGCAACTTTGTTTTCCTTACACTTCCGTAAGCTCTCCGGTCTCAGAATCCATAATGAATCCCTTGATCTCAATATCCTTCGGCATCAATGGATGTGTCTTCAGTGTATGCACAGTCTCTTCTACCGACTTCTCCACAGATTCAAATCCACCCAGCCATTTTTCCAGATCAATTCCGCTGTGTCTTACGATATCAATATGTTCTTTGTCGATTCCGCGCTCTACCAGTTCTCCTAACAGTTCATTTCCATCCATTCCCTGCACACCGCAATCCGTATGTCCAATGACCATAACCTGCTCCACACCAAGCTCCAGAATGGCAACCAGAAGGCTTCTGACCACACTTCCGTATGGATGTGTAATGACTCCACCTGCATTCTTGATGATCTTTGCATCTCCGTTTTTCAGTCCCAGCGCCGCCGGAAGAAGCTCTGTCAGACGGGTATCCATACAGGTCAGTACGGCAAGCTTTTTGTTCGGGTACTTGCTGGTCAGGTACGGCTCATAGCCTTTATTTTCCACGAATTTCTTATTATACTCTACAATCTGTTCTATCATCCTGTGTAACCTCCCATTTGATTTTCGCAACGATATTTCATAAAACAGATTATAGACTTTTTTTCTCTGTAAGTGCAAGGATTCTTAATGAATTTTAATGATGTTTTTTCTTCCAGTACTGAAAAAATGCCTCTTCCTGCTCTGAGCGGATTCCATACTTTCTTCTCGCAATGTAGAATTTGGAATTCCACCCTGAAGTCTTCACCGGAATCGTCACCACATTATGCAGCCGCACGATATCCATATACGGCAATACGGAAATCCCGAACCCATTCTCCACAAGTCCTGTGATAACTTCAATCTCTTCCGCAGCACATACCGGCTTTACCTTAATTCCTTCTTCTGCAAAAATCTGCTCCTGCAGAGTACGGAAACCGCTGGTCTTGGAAAACATGATCTGTGGGTATCCGGCTGTCTCTTTCAGACTGATCCGTTCTCTATTTTCAAGCGGATGTCCCTTCGGAACCACTACTGCGATATATGAATCCCGAATCGGATAATATTCGATCTCATCCGATTTCAAAAGATCCGAGCAAAAGCCGATATCATATTTTCCATCCAAAAGTCCTTCTGCAATCTCCGGTGTCATCCGATTGTAGATGATAAATGGAAATGTCGCCCCAAACTCTTTCAGCATATGTGGAATCGTCCCCGGTGCCAGAGGATACACACTGCCGATCCGCACCGTTTTCTCTTCCGTCCGAAGTCCTACCGCCCGCTCTTCCAGACGAAGATACGCTCCCAGAATTTCATCCACATCCTTCATCAGCTCTTTGCCGTAATGACTCAGGCTCACATTTCGCCCTTCTTTTTGAAACAGCGGAACTCCGTACTCTTCTTCCAGCGACTTGATCGCATGACTGAGTCCCGGCTGTGAAATATTCAGTGCCTTTGCCGCCTTTCCGTAATGCTGGATTTTTGCCAGCTCTGAAAAATATTTTAAATATTCGATATTCATATATTCCCTCTGTTATCTTCCGCAGTCATCTTATTTTTCAAAATCAACTCTTTACTCGCCATTATCTTAGCATATTTCATTCTATTTTAGAATCAGTTCATTCAAAATAATCATTTGTTTTTATCAGTTTTCTTCATTATAATGAGAAACAGCTTAAATATAAAATTTTTGTAAATTATTATCTATCAGGAAAGAAGGATTTGTACCTATGAATAAGAAAAAATTTCATCTGGCCGGAGAAGTCGCTCTGCTCATCGTCCTGCTGATCAATTCACTCGGCGTGGATCTGATGTCAAAAAGCGGATTCGGGATCTCAACGATCTCCTCAGTGCCGCTTGTATTTAACATCGCCTTCCCGGTGTTCAGTTTCGGAACATGGAATTATATTTTCCAGACACTGCTTGTCATTACACTGATGATCCTCAAGCGTTCATTCTGCCCTGGCTACCTTTTCTCTTTCGTAGTCGGGATCGGATTTGGAAAAATGATCGACGTACACAACGCATGGATCCAGGCTCTGCCGAACTCCCTGCCTCTTCACACGATTTATTTCCTGGCAGGATTCTTACTGGTGTGCTTCGGTATCTGCCTTGCCAACAACTGTATGCTTCCAATCATCCCGACAGATATCTTCCCTCGCGATCTGTCCGGTATTGTAAAAAAGAACTATAAAATCGTTAAGACAACCTTCGATCTCACCTGTCTGACGACTACTGTGGTTCTTTCCCTTGCAATCCTCCACGGATTCTACGGCATCGGAATCGGCACTGTCTTCTGTGCATTCCTGACTGGAAAAACCGTTTCCGCCATCCAGAGTTTTCTTGGAAAACACGTGGAATTCTACCGTGCAACTGGGAAGAAGAGAGTTGCTCTTGAAAAGAATATGAGACATGCATAAAAGAAAAAAGATTTCAATTTTGATACATACCAGATCGGATACATCAAAACTGAAATCTCTTTTGGATTCTGTAGCCAGTATTATTTTCTCAACTCCTCCTGTCGCATTGACAAACCTTTTTCCCATCCCGTATACTAGAAGCAGACTAATATCCTGCAAGGAGGCTTAACTACTATGATTATCAAAAACGGACTTGTCATCGATCCTGCTTCCGGACTTTCCGAAAAAATGGATCTTCTGATTGAAGATGGCATCATCAAAGAAATGGCATCCCTGATTACAAAAGAAGGAGAGGAAGTCCTTGACGCAGCCGGGCTTGTGGTTGCACCGGGACTGATTGACACCCACGTTCATTTCCGTGATCCGGGATTTACTTATAAAGAAACCATCCACACCGGCGCACTTGCCTCTGCAAAAGGCGGTTTTACTTCCGTGATCTGCATGGCAAATACTTCCCCGACTGTGGACTCTGTTCCGGTTCTCAAAGACAACCTTTCGCGTGCTTCCAAAGAAAAGATCCGTATCTTCCAGGCTGCTTCGATTTCCTGCAACCTGAAAGGGCAGGAAGAAACCGATATGGACGCCTTAAAAGAAGCAGGCGCATGTGGATTTACCGATGACGGGATCCCACTTCTAAACGCAGAATTCTGCTTCCACGCAATGGAAAAGGCGGCAAAGCTTAACGTACCGGTCAGCCTTCACGAAGAAGATCCTTCTTTCATCCGCAACAACGGAATCAGCCACGGAAAGGTATCCGATGCGCTTGGCATCTACGGTTCTCCTTCCATTGCAGAAGAATCTCTGGTTGCAAGAGACTGCATGCTGGCACTGAAATCCGACGCCGATGTTGTGATTCAGCATATCAGCTCCGGTATCTCTGTCGATCTGGTTCGTACTTATAAGAAAATGGGTGCAAAACTTCACGCCGAAGCCACACCGCATCATTTTACACTGACGGAAGACGCAGTCCTTGAGCATGGAACACTTGCGAAAATGAATCCGCCGCTCCGTACCGAAAAGGACCGTCAGGCGATTATTCAGGGACTTGCAGATGGAACCATCGACTTGATTGCCACCGACCATGCACCGCACAGCAAAGAAGAAAAAGCAAAACCAATCACCGAAGCTCCAAGCGGAATCATCGGTCTTGAGACTTCCCTTGCCCTTGGCATCACAAGCCTTGTAAGACCGGGACATTTATCTCTTATTCAGCTTCTGGAAAAGATGACCATCAATCCGGCAAAGCTTTACCACCTTCCATACGGACAGCTCGCCGAAGGAAAGGCAGCTGACCTTGTGATCTTCGATGAAAACGAATGTTGGACTCCAACCGAGTATGCATCCCTTTCATCCAACTCACCATTTACCGGAACGCCTATGTATGGCAAAGTGAAGTATACGATCTGTGGTGGGGAAATCGTATATCATGATTAAAAAAATCCACGGACTTTGAATCTTCTAAAGTCCGTGGATTTTTCCATCTTCTTATTTTTCTTCCAGCATAAAGTATTTCATACTTGTTCCGCTTTCCGCCACATCCGCAAGATTGATACAACTGTTTCCCATACGGTCGATCAGATGCAGGATATTAGTAAACGGAGCAGTAAGGCTTGCCTTACATTTTCCTTTATTGACACGCTCAATATGAGCTTTCCGCATCTTGATATCCAGATCAAGAAGCTTATCCTTTCGCTTCATCATCTTGCCTGGTTCGATACCATCATCTCCCTGCAGTGCCTTCAGAGAATCACAGAACATCTTATTCAGTACCTTCAAACTCTTCTGCAGCTCATCCATCGCTTCCGGTGTATATTTATACTTCCGGTCTGATCTTTCCAACATACATTCTGCCATTTCCACACTTAAGGTTCCCATACGTTCCACATCGCTGAGTACACACATGAGGCTCGCCGTCTGCGCTGCCTGCTGCTCGGTCAATGAACCCGAAGAAAACAAAGCTGCAAGATATTCGGTAATACACTTTCCAAGACGTTCAACCTGTTCTCCGTTTTCTTTCAGACCGTCAATGGATTTCACTTCTTCATTTTTCACAAGCTCAATCGTTTTCTTCAGAATATCTCTTACCTGGTCACTCATACGGAAAATCTCTTTTGCCACAAGCTGCAGCGCTGCTGCCGGCTGACTGATGATATTTTCATCCAGATAAATCGGGCTGCCTGGATCTTCAACACCTTTTTTGCCATCTGGGATCAGTGTCATGACAATCTTCACCATCAGTTTAATCAGGCATACCCAGATCAGTGTCATTGTGATGTTAAATACAGTATGTGCATTTGCAATCTGTCTGGAAATCGCTTCAATCTCCGGACCTTTCGGCGAAATGTTCTGGATCAGTGCCGCAAATGGTTTTACGAACCAGATAAACAAAACGCAGCCGGAAATATTAAAAATACAATGCGCCACAGCAGTTCTCTTCGCATCTTTTGACTGTCCGATACTGGCAAGGAGTGCTGTGATCGTTGTACCGATATTATCACCTAAAAGAATCGGGATTGCTCCTGCAAGCCCAAGTATACTCGTAACCCCGTCCGGTCCTGGCTGGGAAGCGAAGTTCTGCAAGACTGCGATCGTTGCACTACTGCTCTGTACAACCAGCGTCATAAATGTACCAACTGCCACACCAAGTACCGGAATATGTGCAACCCGTCCGATCAAGTCTGTGAATACCGGACTGGATGCCAATGGTTTCATGACATCTCCCATTGTTTCAATTCCAAGGAACAAAAGACCAAAGGCAAAAATCGTCTGGCCGATACTTTTTACTTTCTCTGATTTTGTTACAAATGAAATCAGAAATCCTATAAAAATAATCACATAAATATAGTCACTGATCTTAAACGCAATAATCTGCGCTGTCATGGTTGTACCAATATTTGCACCAAAAATGATGGAAATTGCCTGTGGCAGGTTCATCAGTCCCGCACTTACGAAACCGATCGCCATAACTGTCGTCGCACTGCTGCTCTGGAGTACCGCGGTTGTGAGCGCACCGGCAAGCACACCCAGAAGCGGATTCTTCGTCAGAAGTGCAAGAATGCTTTTCATTTTATCGCCCGCCGCCTTTTGCAGACATTCACTCATCATATTCATTCCATAGATAAAAACTGCCAGACCGCCAAGCAGTCCGAAAATGATCTGAATTTTCTCGTTCATGTTAATTCCTCTCTCAATTTACCCTGTGTTTGTTAATATTTTTTAAACTTACTTTTTACAATGATGCTTCCCTTTCAGCTCATTTTCCATTTTATCTGTGGTCTATGCAATTCCAATCAAATCTATGTTAAGTTTAGGTTAAATTTTCTTTCTTCTATCATTTTTTCTTTCTCATGATCATAATTATGTAAAATCACATTAAGAAAGATTGCGCATCTCCGGCACGCAGTGCCTTTTGTTTCATAGGAAGTTTCTTCGGAATTTCCTATGAAACAAAAAGAGAGTTACCCTCTTACAAATCTTCAAATTTGCAAAAGAATAACTCTCCTGTTCTATCTATAAATCTATCCAATCCCAAGCACACCATATCCAACTATTCCAAACACCGCCGCAAGAATGATCACCTTCGGTACTGACCAGTTCTTCTTCAATATCAGATAGAACATCACCACTCCGATCCCGCACCCAAACCAGTCAATCCTCGCATCCGGAAAATAATTTTCCTGCATCAGATCCAGAATCACCGCAAGGATCATTGCGATGCAGATTGGCTTGATCACATTTAACATACAGCTCATAATATCATTGCCACGGAACTTTGCAAAGCACACCGCTACGCCAAGCGTCAGCGTATAAGCTGGCATCAGCACGCCCATAACCGCTGCAATCCCACCCAGAACACCTGCCGTCTGCATCCCGGCAAAAGTCGCACAGTTAATCCCAAGCGGTCCCGGTGTCATTTCTGCGATAGCGATCAAGTTAGTCAGATCCTCCGCCGTCATCCACTGATTGACCTTCATCTCCTGCATAATAACCGGGATCATCGACATTCCGCCAAAGCTGGTAAATCCGATTTTTATAAACGCTGTAAAAAGTCTGAGATAGATCATGCCGTCTGTCCTCCTCTTGTCTTTTTCACCGCTCTTATAGAAAGCGCCAGTATCACTCCCGCTACGATCATCACCACATTACTGATATCCGTAAATACACAGAGCGCCAGTGCTAACGCACAGATCGGGATTGCTGATTTTCTGCGGAACGCTTCTTTCCCCAGTGAAAGTGCCGCACTTCCCATAATCGGAACTACCGCACAGCGGATTCCGCGAAGTGCCGCATAGCACCAGACATTACTTTTCAGCACCTTATAAAATGCAGTAACAAACGACAGGATCAGAACCGCCGGACAGGTCATTCCGAGTACTGCACAGACACCTCCGAACCAGCCACCTACATAATAACCAAAGAGCATACTGATATTGGTGATCATAATTCCGGGAACTGACTTTCCAACTGCAACCATATCCAGCAGTTCCTCTTTTGTGATCAGCTTTCGTTTATCTACAAACTCCTGCTCCATCTGCGCCAGAATGCTCCATCCGCCTCCAAATGTAAAACATCCTATCTTAAAGAAAAATGCAAACAGCATCAGTCCATTTTTGATTCTCTCTTTACTCATCTCTTCTTCCTCCTGTTTCTTTACTTTATCATCTCTATTGACATTAGTAAAATATATGTTTTATTATTAAAAATATAGTTTAAACCTATGGAGGATTTTTTATGAACTGGAATCAGCTGCAATATGTCATCACCATTGCCGAAGAAAAAAGTATCACCAAAGCGGCGCAGAAGCTTTATATTTCCCAGCCTTCCCTTTCCTTAAGCATTCAGGCTCTGGAAAAAGAAACCGGAATCCCTCTTTTTGAACGGAACCGTGGCGAGATGAAGCTTACCTATGCAGGCTCCCTTTTCTATGAATGGGCAATTTCTACCCTCCACTCTCATACCCAGTTGGAATGGAAGCTTGGTGATATCGTTTCCGGCTCCCGGACACTGATCCGACTGGGTCTCAGTCCCCACCGAAGTGAACGGCTTCTGGCACCGGTTCTGGAACGCTTTTATTCCATGTATGAGAACTGTGATATCCAGATCATTGAGCAGCCGACCTATATCCTGCGGCAGATGCTGGAAGAGGACAAGCTGGATCTGATTCTCGATATTTCCAGCCCAGATACTATCAATTTTGAGAGTGAGCTTCTGGTAAAGGAAAGTTTTGTCCTGGCAATCCCTGACTCTCTGTGTCCTTTTTCCGATCCATCACAAAAAGAGGAGGACATCTCTGCCACTCCTCAAATTCATTTGCCTGCGTTATCTGCAATTCCATTTATTCTGCTTTCAGAAGATCACGATCTCGGAAAGATCAGCCGGAAGATCTGCGATACTGCTGCCTTCCATCCAAATATCCGCTGCATCTGCACCAGCAGTAATACTGCCTTTTCTCTTGCAAGACGAGGGATGGGGATTGCCTTTCTTCCTGAAATTTATGCACGGACTACTTCCTTTCCGGACATTCATTTCTTTACCCCGGATCACTTTCATGACACCAGGGACATCTGTGCTGTCTATCGGAAAAATATTTATCATCACGCACAGTTTCAGGTGCTTCTTGCTCTCCTTCGCGAGATCGTTCCGGCAATCTACAGGGCAGCTTAGTCTGCCCTGATCCGTACCTTAATTCTCTTATTTTCTGCCTCTTACTCTACATTTTTCAGTGCCTCATCCATCGGCACATGTTTAATCCTTCGATATTCTATCATTGCCACAACTGCATAGGTTCCGATCCCGATCAGAAACATTTCCACATAGATCTTCGGATCGATCCAAAGTGCGATCCAGCCGGAAATACTGGTCAGCATCATTTCCCGGAACAGCACATTCATAACTGCTTTCTCAATCGGCAGGCTGAGAAGCAGACAGATGATCACCACGATAGTTGTCGACCAGATATAAAGCCTGCTGATCTCTCCATTGGTATATCCCAGGATCTTCGTCATGGAAATAGCCTGTGCATTTTTCTCAATAATGATCTTGGATAACAGATAGATCACAACCATATAAATACCGATTGCAAATGCGTTGACCATCCCCATCATATTTCCCATAGATACATCCAGCTGTCTCGAAATCTTTGTCAGTGCTTCCAGATCAAGCACCGAACCGATGTATTTTCCGTCAATATCCTTGATCTTCGAATTGGAAAAATATCCACTGAAATAATCGTTTCCCAGATCAAAGGTATCATTCAACTTCTCCTGTGGCATAAAGACACAGATTCCACCGCTGTATTTGTAGATTCCTTTAACCTTGAATGTATACTTTGTCTTTTCATATTTTTCTTTCAACGTGATCGAGTCGCCCGGCTTCAACAGAAACTTCTCTGCATAGGCACTGGAAATATAGACACCCTCACTGTCCTCCAGATCTGCATCGATATATTTACTGTCCGGTTTGATTCCATACAGGATCACTTCATCTGTCTTATATTTGCTTGGCAATGTTTCCAATGAGTAAGCGCTGAACGCTTCCGCATCTTCATTTTCCGTCTTTGTTCCATAAGAGAACTGTAAAAGCTCCAGCATACTGTCCAGTTTGTTTCCGCTCATCGCACTTACCGGAACCTCCAGCATATACTGGTATTTTGCAAGCATATTGCTCTGGATATCCTGCTGATAGTGCGAAAGTACTGACGGCAGCAAAAGTCCAAAGAACAAAAGCAGATTCGCAAATATGATTCCAATAAAAAGTACGATGTAATTGCTCATATTCTGGAAGATCACACGCAGTCGGAACCGATGGAAGATTCCAAGCTTCGGACTTAGCCGGACTGCTCTTTTCCGCCTGCTTCCAGAAAGATCTCTTCTCAGAAATTTCAGCGGTGAAAGCCTCAGCTTGTAACGAAGGATTCCATAGTTGACCACCAGCATGATCAGCACCGGAACCACCGTTGTCATCCAGAAAGCATCTGCATTCCATGCTGTCACATAGGTCGGCAGACTATAACTTCCATAATACATCCCCGCACATACCTTTTTCAGTGCTGTATAACCCAGAATATTTCCGATCACCGCACCAATCAGTGTGACGATCACCGGAAGTGCCATGTAATGTCCGATCAGTTCTTTTCTTGTATAACCGGAAGCCCGCAGAGTTCCGATCACGCCTGCTTCTTTCCGGATCGTATTGCTGATCGTGATTCCAAATACAAACGCAATGATCACAATGATCATATAGAGGAGCATTATGATCATTGCACGGTCACTCCCCATATCATCACCGGTAAATGTAATTGCCTGGTTCAGATACTGTGGCACAAAAGACTCCAGAATGACTTCTTCCCCCAGTGCTTCCATCAGATCTTCCGACATCTTTTTTTCCTGTTTTTCATTTTTCGGTTCTTTGTCATACACCCAGGAATAACTGTACTGAATCTTATCCTGATTCAGAGATTCAAACTCTTCCGGTGTTACAACCGATACCCCGAATTTGATCGCATCAAACATGCTGTCATTATTATTCTGGAACAAGCAGCTATAGTCAGACAGTGCCACAAATCCTGTGACTTTCCACTTTTGTGAACCACTTTTCAGTGTATCTC
>OHAC01001259.1_pt1 | contig 23863 bp, 16 predicted proteins | sample 1577051 | NCBI WGS metagenome assembly OHAC01 (sample SAMEA3541499, study PRJEB24748) | human gut metagenome | biome: human gut; feature: human-associated habitat; material: faeces | place: China | collected 2012 | reverse complement strand
CGAACGACTGAAAATCGTTAGGTCAGCGGATCGATGCCGCTCGGAGCCACCATGGCTTGAAACCTCGGAAATCTCCGAGGTTTCTTTGTTTTTGCCCACACGTATGACGATTGCGGCCGTATGTCTAGCGCCAAGCCACTGATGCCGGCTGTTGGTTGAATACGCGCTCGCATTGCGGGTAAGCCCCCTAAAATGGTCGACGCAAGTCATGTTGACTTGCGAGTTACTGAGAAATGACTAAGAAAACCTCCGTTAGAGGGGGAGTCTGTCTGCTGTTTGGCTACACTGGAACACCGTAAGGCAGTAACAATGGGGGTTTGTGGGCAGAGTTATGCCGTAACCCCGTTAAGGGAGTATTCGCTGGGGTGGCGGCATGGAAGTGCTTCTGGTCGGCAACACCGACTTCATTACCAAGCAGTGGATTCAGCATTCCTTTCCCCGAGACCATGTGGTGATAGCGGAACGAGAAGGCACCGTAGACGGCAATGACCGTCTCAGAATCGTCAACATGTCTGACGCCAACACCCTTGCCGAAACTCTTACCACATACGAATTCGATCGCATCGTATTCTTTTCCGAAGGCCTCACCCCGCGAAGTGAGCGTGACGGCGATCTCGGATATCTTCGCAGATTGCTGCACGCCATACGTAACAGATCCACGCAAATGCTGATGGTATGCGGACCGGAATCCGAATTCACCTATCCGGAAAACGCCGACGTACGTGATACCAGCAAAAGTCTGATGTCTCGAGCGTCGGAAGAACTCTGCCTGTATTACGCGCGCACCTACCGTCTGGAAGCGAAAATCATTCGCTGTCCATACTTGTATGCACCCGAGCGCAATGGAGCAACCGCATATTTCGGCAGACTGTTCGAACAGGCATCGGCAGGATCGATCTCATTCTGCGAACGCAAACAGCAACAGACATGCTTTCTCTGCGCCGACGATCTTGCCGAACTGATCTACCGCATGTTCGACGATTGGACCGCCGAAAGCGAAATCTTCCATGTGCCCAACGTGTTCGACTTCACATACGGTGATTTGGCTGATGCGATCAGCGCGGCATTTCCCGGATTATCGGTGACTTTTGGCGAAGACAGACCCCAACATTACCCAGCAGACGATCATGTGCTGCGATTACACTATGGCTGGTCGCCGCGATATTCGCTCAAACAGGATCTTCCCCCTGTGCTTCAGCGCTGGAAAGAAGCGCGTGCTCAGGAACAATCCAAGAAGCACCCGGTCTGGGATTTTCTACGCAACCATTCGAAACCATGGATCGCATTCGAAATCTGCGTCACGTTCATACTGGAGGAACTGCTTCGCACCGCGGTACAAGGTAACAGCCAGTTGGGAACCGTGGATTTGCGCCTGTTTTTCGTGGTGATCGTCGGCACGATGCACGGACTGAACGCAGGCGTGTTCGCGGCCGCGCTCGCATGTGCCGGCATGGCGTTGTCGTATGCATCGAAGGGCGCTTCATTCGCTCCGCTGTTTTACGATACGTCGAACTGGATTACGTTTGTGGTGTATTTCGTTGCGGGCGCAGTATGCGGGTATGTGCAGCTGCGCAATCGCGAAAACCTGCGATTCATGCGTGACGAAAACAGTTTGCTGCGTGAACGACTTGCGTTCCTGCGTGACCTGTACCACGATGTGCTCGATGATCGTCGTATGTTGCGCGGGCAGATTATCGGCAGACGCGACAGTTTCGGCAAAATGTATGCGATGACCCGTGAATTGGACGAAGTACAGCCGCAAAAGCTGTATCGTGCGGCCATTCGCATTATGCAAGATACGTTGGGCGGCGATAGTTTCGGTATTTACCGAATCGATAATGGTGGTCGTTTCGCGCGTTTGATGGCCGCAAGCCCGCAGACTGAATCTTTGTTCAGCAAATCGGCGTTGCTTGAGAATTATGCCAACGTTGTCATTGCTTTGGATCATGGCGGATTGTGGGTAAACCGCAATCTCGAACAAAACCTTCCGATGTATGCGGCAGGCGTGCATGCCGATGGCAAGCTGGCCGTGGTGATTGTGCTTGCCAAAGCTCAGCCCGACCAAATGAATCTGTACTTCCAGAATCTGTTCACCATCATGTGCGGCTTGGTGGAATCCGCTATGGTGCGTGCTTTCGATTATGAGAATGTTGCACGGCATGCGATGCTGGTGCCCGGCACCGAATTCCTGAACACTCGGGCGTTTCTGCCTAAAGTGCTTGCCGCCAACGAACTCAAGCACGTCCATATGGGCGATCACCTGCTGCTGCGTGTGGATGATGCTTGGCAAGACAATGGCAGCCGTCTCATGGGAGCCATTCGCCAAACGGATGAGGCCGGTGTGCTGCAGGACGGCAATGTGTATGTGCTCATGAACCAGGCCGGCAAGCATGAGCTGCCTATCATCAACAAGCGTTTGGCCCAAGCTGGATTGCATGTGACACGCGTTTCCGGGCAAGAGGAAGATTCGTTGCTGACTGAGGCTTCGGAACAAGTGGCTGTCGAATCGCAAGCGGATGAAACGCTGCGCAGGAACGTTGCGCCGAATGATTCTGCATCGCATGAAGGCGGCGCAGTGTGAACGCGACGGTGATGGCGATGCTGCTTATCGCCGTGCATGTAATGATATGCGTGCTGATGTGCGTATTGTCTCGCGTTGGCGTGCTTCGCGTGGAGGGGCGGCTGCTTCCTTTCATGCTGCTGGTGCCATTGTGGGGGCCGTTATGCGTGCTGATGCTGCATACGCGCACGCTGATGCGCGCTGGCGAGCACACGGCTCCGGGGCTTGAGCAAATGCGTGTGGATGATGAGGAACGTCGAAGCATCCTGGTTGAGGAACGAGCTGATTTCGCCAATACCGTGCCGTTGGAAGAGGCACTGATCGTCAATGATTCGAGTCAGCGGCGCAGTCTGGTGATGTCCATTCTCAACGACAATCCCAGCCGTTATATCGATGTGCTGTCGCAGGCCCGACTGAATGAGGATGTGGAAGTCGTGCATTACGCGGCTACCGCCTTGGCACAGATCAGTGCCAAGGAAGATCTTGCATTGCAGCGCTGCCGCAACGATTATCTGCAGCATCGAAATTCCGAAACGATGTTGGAACGCTATTGCGATGCGCTGGAACGATATATCAATTCCGGTATTGCGCAAGGATACGCATTGCAGTTGCAGAAGCAGCGATATGCCGAAGTACTGCAGGAACGACTTCGTAAACATGGCGATTATCACGTTGCGTGCCGTCTTGCGCAAATGCAGATTGATCTTGGACTCTTTGATGATGCCGCGCACACCATTGACGGCGCTATGGAACGGTGGCCGGATCAAGGCGATGCATGGCTGATGCGTCTACGGCTCGATGCCGCACGCAATGATGGCGATGCGTTGCGCCACACCGTTCAGCAGATCGAAAGCAAGCATATTTATCTCGGTGGCCAAGGAAGACGCACGCTGCGGTTCTGGACTGGAGCCAAGGAGGCTGAACGCGCATGATCAGAGGATTCCTGTCAGACGTGTTGGCCAAGTGGAAGCGATTCCGCTGGCAAGGTCTGGTCAAGGTCTGGGCTGTGTTCATGGCCATCGCATTGGTGTTGCTGGTGGAAAGCTTGGGCGTGCATTACGGTGCCACGCGGTTCGACATTACGTATTTGGATCGAAACAAAGCCATTCCTGCTGCCAATGCCATCGCTGGCGAAAAAGCTACGAATCTGTTGGTGGTCGACAGTTCGCAGGAGGGTGTCAGCGATGCCGAAGCCATGCTTGACCAGATTCTGCTTGATATGAAAGTCCCCACCACTACGGTTGACGTGGCTGACGAAAACGCTGAATTTCCAGCGTTGACTCACTACAGCACCATAGTGGTGGCCATGCCTAATCTCGACCGTCTGGGCGAGCATGTGCTGCAAATCATGCAATGGGCCAAAAAGGGCGGTGGCGTCATGTTTGCCATGACTCCGGAGAAAACCGGCTATTTGGATGTGATCGGCCCGCAGATCGGCATTGAATCGTCCACATACGAATATGTGGCGACTGAGGGAATTACACCGTCCGAGGATTTTATGTTGGGTGGCGGTCAGACGTACACGTTCAGTGACCCGTTCAAATCGTCGCTGAGCGTCGCATTGGATGATCGTGCACAGGTGGAAGCGGTCAGCAGCAATGGCAGAACGCCATTGGTGTGGAGGAACGCGGTGGAGTCAGGAACAGCTGTGATGTGCAATATCGGCATTTACGGCAAGGTGTTTCGAGGATTTTACGCTTCGGCGTTCAGCCTGCTCGGTTCTGCCACGGCCTATCCGGTGATCAACAGCGCAGCGTTCTACTTGGATGATTTTCCCTCTCCGGTACCGTCCGGCAATGGCAAATACATCAAACGTGACTACAACATAAGTATTGCTGAATTCTATTCTCAAGTATGGTGGCCGGATTTGGTGCGTCTTGCGGAACGGTACGGTATTCGTTTCACCGGTGTGATGATTGAGAATTACGGCGATGACACCAAGGACGATCCGGTACGGCAGACGGACGGCGCACAATTCGAGTATTATGGGGGATTGCTGCTTCGGCAAAACGGCGAAATCGGATATCACGGGTACAACCATCAGCCGTTGGTGTTGCCGAATACGGATTACGGCAACGAATACACGTACGTGCAATGGCCGAATCGCAGAGCCATTGTGGCATCATTGCAGGAACTGATCGCATTCCAGAAAGACGTATTGCCGGCCGCAACATCGTCGGTATACGTGCCGCCGTCGAATATCCTCTCCCAAGAGGGACGAAAGATCATAGGCGAGGATGTGCCGCAGATTCGCGCCATCGCCAGTACGTATATGCCTTCCGACAGTTCCTTGCCGTACATACAGGAGTTCGGTGTTGCGGCCGATGGCGTGGTGGAGGCTCCACGTATCGTGTCCGGCGGCATGGTGGGCGACACGTACATGCGTCTTGCCGCGGTTTCCGAACTGAACATGCACTATGTGAGCACGCACTTCATGCATCCCGACGATCTGCTTGATGAAGATCGTGGAGCGAAAGAAGGATGGAAGAAGTACTACCAGGGATTGGAAAACTATCTTGACTGGCTGGAATCGTCGGCACCGTCCATTCGTATGCAGACAGGCACGGAATGTGCCGCAGCCATCCAACGTTTTTCGGGATTGACCGTTTCGATGGAAACGTCCGACGATAGTTGGGATCTGAAACTTGGCAACCTCACCGATCAAGGATGGCTCATGTTCCGTGCCAACAATGGCACGCCTGGCAGGGTTCGTGGCGGAAGCCTCACCAAGCTGACCGGCAACTTGTATCTGCTCAAAGCCACGAACGCCACGGTTCATATCAAACGCAAGACTGGGGGAGAGGCATGAGAATCTGCCTGGTTTTGGAAGGATGCTACCCGTACGTGCATGGTGGAGTGTCCACGTGGATGCACAGTTATATCGAAGCGATGAAAGAGCACGAGTTCGTATTGTGGGTGATCGGCGCCAAAGCCGAAGACCGCGGCAAATTCGTATATGACCTGCCCGACAATGTGGTGGAAGTGCATGAGGTGTTCCTCGACGACGCCTTGCGTCTGAGCGGTGAACGAGCGCAAGTGTCGTTCACCGAAGAGGAATTGCGGTCATTGCGCGAACTGGTGAATCTTGGCAGCCCAGACTGGGATGTGCTGTTCAACCTGTTCCACACCAGAGGCGTGCATCCGCTGTCGTTCCTGCAAAGCCGTGAATTCATCGACTTGTTTACGAAAATCTGCATGGAGGAATATCCGTATGTGGCCTACGCCGACGCTTTCCATACCGTGCGCTCCATGTTGCTGCCGGTGTTGTACTTGATGGACTGCGAAGTGCCGGAAGCGCAGATCTACCATGCGATTTCCACTGGATATGGCGGATTGTTGGCCTGTTTGGGCGGTTCCATCAACCATGCGCCGGTATTGCTTACGGAACATGGCATTTACACGCGCGAACGTGAAGAGGAGATTATTTCCGCCGAATGGGTGTCGCCCGCTTTCCGGCCGCGTTGGATCCGTTTCTTCTACATGCTTTCGGAACAGATCTACCATCGTGCGTGGCGCATCACCAGCTTGTTCGGTCGTGCCCGTCTTATCCAAATTGGCATGGGTGCGCCCGCCGATGCCTGCCAGGTGATTCCCAATGGCATTCAATACGAACGTTTCTGCGATATTCCTTCCAAACCCGACGACGGTTGGGTTGATATCGGCGCGGTGGTGCGCATGGCGCCCATCAAAGATGTGAAAACCCTGATTCACGCGTTCCATGAGCTTTCCTCTCGCGTCGACAATGTGCGCTTGCATATTCTCGGCGGTGTTGACGATCAGGAGTATGCCGACGAATGCTATGAGCTTGTGGAACAGTTGGGTGTGCGCAATCTTGAGTTCACCGGCCGTGTGAACGTGGTCGAATACATGCGCAAGCTTGATTTCACCGTGTTGACCAGCATTTCCGAAGGCCAGCCGCTGTCGGTGCTGGAATCGTTCGCAGCCGCACGCCCCTGCGTGACCACTGACGTCGGCTGCTGCCGTGAGCTTTTGGAAGGCGAGGAAGGCGACGATTTCGGCACGGCAGGCTTCTACGTGCCCCCGATGTACCGCGAGGGCCTGAGCCGAGCCATGGAACGCATGTGTTCCAGCCGCGCGTTGCGTGAAACCATGGGGCAGATCGGACGCAATCGTGTGAACGCCTATTACCGGCATGAGCGCATGCTTGACGATTATCGCAAGCTGTATAGCGATACCGCGGATCAGTTCGGATTGAATCAGTTCGGATTGGAGCGCTGATATGGCCGGTATTGGATTTGAACTGAAGAAACTGTTCCACCGTAGAGGCTTGATGGCGATGCTGCGAGCCTACGGCTATGCCGGCGTGATTTGCGCTGGTCCGATGCTGCTGGGCGTGCTTCTGCAGTTCGGCGTGCTGATCGTGAGCAGCTGGTGGCAGGTGGGCCGCCCCGACCGCGATCTGCTCGTATGCATGATCACCTACACGCTGCTTGCCTCGTTGGTGTTGACGAGTTTTCTGTCGATGCCGGTCACCCGTTTTCTGGCGGATATGTTGTTTGATCACGATGAGAAGATGATTCTGCCGTCGTTCTGGGGGTCTACCGGCATCATGCTGGTGGTGGGCGCGGTGTTGTACACGGTGTTTCTGCTGTTTTCCGGTGCCACGCTGATGCAGGGCGCGTTGTGTTTGTGGCTGTTTCTTGAAATGATCGTCAACTGGAATGCGATGAGCTATTTGACGGCCATCAAGGATTACAAAAGCATTCTGTATTCTTTCGTGGCTGCGGTGTTGATGGCGTTCGTTACGTCATGCGTGTTGCTTGCGTTGGCCTGCCCTCCTGTGGAGTCGCTGTTGTTCGCAGTGGTGCTTGGCTATGGTGTGATGCTGGTGTGGGATGTGCTCTTGTTGCATCGTTATTTTCCGCAAAGTCGTAAGCATCCGTGGCTGTTTCTGCAGTGGGTCGATCAGTTTCTGCCGTTGGCGTTGACCGGATTGCTGACCACCATCGGCCTGTTCGCCCATTTGGTGATCACATGGTGCGGTCCGCTCGGCATCAAGGTGAAGGGCCTGTTTTATGGCGCGCCATATTACGATGTGCCCGCCATGCTGGCGTTTTTGACGATTCTGATCACCACGGTGAATTTTGTGGTGTCGGTGGAGGTCAATTTCTACCCAACATATCGGTCGTATTACAGTCTGTTGAATGATGGAGGCACGGTCAAAGACATTACCGTTGCCGAAAACGAAATGTTGGCTGTGCTCAATCGAGAATTGCATTACACGGCGTTGAAGCAATTGTTGGTGACCGCTGCCGTGATTTCATTGGAAAAAACAGTGCTGAACGCGCTTCCTTTAGGATTCAGCGATGCGATGCACGGATATTTCCGTGTGCTCTGCGTGGGGTATGCCCTTTATGCGGTCGGCAACACCGTGATGCTGATTCTGCTGTATTTCACCGATTATTCCGGTGCATTGACGGCGTCGGCATTGTTTGCGGGTTCGACGGTTGTGTTCACAGTAATCGGACAGTTCTTCACTACGTCGCTGTTCGGTTTCGGTTTTCTGATGGGGGCATCGCTGTTCGCCATATATGCGACATTCCGGCTCGCCTCATACACCGACAATCTGCCATACCGAGTGCTGGGGCAGCAGCCGATTGTGGCGCAAACGAAACGTGGACGTTTCACCGAACTGGGCATACTGCTTGAACATGGCGAACAGCGGGTCGACCAATCATTGCATCGCTCAGGGCATGCACGGTCTTCTGACAAGGCGAATATTGCAGAAACGGATGTCATAATCGGGAGGAATCGTAAATCATGACATGGTGGAACCGACGCAACACAAAAGCCATTACCACGCTTGTCAAGCAAATAGCGGCATTGACGGCAATGCTGACGGTGCTTTCCTGCGCCGGATGTGCGACTTCATCACCCAACGATAATGAACAATCGCAATCATCGGATTCGTCACAGACGCATGAGCAAGTCAAGAAAAGCGCTGAACAAAGCATCGACGGCGCACACTTGCGCGACAACGAATCGTTATACAAGGTGTATGACGACAGCGGCGTCGAAACCATGTATCTGACGGTATCGCGCGGTAATTCGTCGGAAGGCACCGACCATAGCTGGAGTGAAATCAACCAGTATTCCGTTGATGACTATGCGGCCATGGGCGTTGGACGCTACAAGGTCAATGGTTTGCTGCAGGTCGGCGACGAACAAGGACCGGTTTCCGGGGAGCTTGGTTTTGGCGAAAGCGCGCCGAACGCCACCGTGCAGATACGTGGCCAGTCATCGAGCAAAAACGAGCAGAAGAACTACAAGATCGAGTTGAAAAGCGGCAAAGGCAAGTGGCGTGGGCAGCGTACCATCGCATTGAACAAGCATATGGGCGAAGGTCTGCGTTTCCGTAACAAAATGGCGTACGATCTCATCAAAGGCATCGACCAGATGATGGGACTGCGCACGCAATTCGTGCACTTGTACGTGAAAGACGAGACCAGCGGATCGGATTCCTTTGACGATTACGGGCTGTATACGCAGGTCGAACAGCTCAACAAAACCGCATTGCAAGCGCACGGACTTGATAAGAACGGCCAGCTGTATAAAGTCAATTACTTCGAATTCCATCGAGACGAAGACGTGATCAAACTCGCCGACGATCCCGACTACGATCAGACAAAATTCGAAGAAAAACTGGAAATCAAAGGCGACAACGACCATACCAAACTGATTGCCATGTTGAACGCGCTCAACGATTATTCAGTGCCGATGAGCGACATTCTCGGCAAATATTTCGATACCGAAAATCTCGCATACTGGATGGCATTCCAGCTGTTGACCGGCAATATCGATACGCAAAGCCGCAATATGTACCTGTATAGTCCTACGAATTCGGATACGTTTTACCTGCTCGACTGGGACAACGACGGCATGCTCATGCGCAAGGAATACGAGATCAGGCAACGTTCCGAGGGCCAAAGCTGGGAGAACGGTGTCAGCAACTATTGGGGCAACATACTGTTCCGACGTTGTCTGCAAACCAAGTCGTTCCGAACCGCGCTCGGCAAGGCCGTGAAAGACGAATACAAGTATATGAGCGCCGATCGCATCAATTCCATGGTGCGGCGGTACCGTTCCATCGTTGAACCATACGTGCGGAAGATGCCCGACTCCATGCATGAGCCTCTGACGTCAAGCCAATACGACACGGTGGCAAACCAATTGCATAGCGAAATCGAACAGAACTACCAGACGTACCGAACCGGGTTCAATAAGCCCATGCCGTTCTATATCGGCAAGCCGACTCCTACCAACGGCAAGCTCAAACTCAGCTGGGATGTCTCCTATGATTTCAACGATGAGGATCTGCGCTATACCGTTACCGTGGCCAAGGATTACGAAGGCAAAGACGTGGTGTTCACACAGAGCGACCTCGTATTGCCGGAAGCCGTGATGGATATGCCTGGTGAAGGCCAGTACTTCATCAAGGTGAGCGTGCGCAATGCATCAGGCGAGACGCAGGACGCGTTTGACTACTACGTCACCGACGGCAACAAGATCTACGGCACCAAGTGTTTCTATGTGAAAGCCGACGGCAGCATTGTGGAGGATGCCAATGTGCAGTGATGGTGGCAATCGCGGAACGTCGCTGCTGCAACGTATCAAACATCGCGTCGGCGAGGAATTATCCGTTCCACCGCGCACAGCCAAGGAACGGTTCCGTCATGAGCTCAAATATCTGATCTCATACGCGCAAAAAGCCGACTTGAACGTGCGTATGGCGCCGCTGCTTGGCCTCGACAAGCATGCGAAAAACGGCGGCTATATGATTCGCAGCCTGTATTTCGACGATTATTGGAACACCGCATATCAGGAAAAAGTCGACGGTGTGCTGCTGCGTAGGAAATACCGTATTCGCATCTACGATTACAGCGATCGTGTGATCAAACTGGAACGCAAACGCAAAAGCGACAGTTGGATCTACAAGGAGGATGCACCGCTCACGCACGAGCAGTTCGACCGTATTCTTGCCGGCGATTACGAATTTCTGCGTGACAGCGAGTATCAGTTGTGCCGCGAGTTTTATGTGGAATGCATGTGCAATGTGATGCGCCCTCGCGTGATCGTCGATTATGAGCGCGAACCGTGGATTCTTGACGCCGGAACCGTACGCATCACCTTCGATATGAACGTGCGTGCGGCGGTCGGCGGATTCGATGTTTTCGACTCCACACTGCCGGTACTGCCCGTGCTTGAGCCGGGCAAGCTGGTGATGGAGGTCAAATTCACCGAGTTCCTGCCGCAAGTGGTGCGTGATCTGCTGCCCGGCAAGGCGCAGGAGTTGACATCGGCTTCGAAATACGTGCTCTGCTACGACAAAGCCTCGTATTTGCGGGGATTCGACTACTGGCAGGAAGGCTGGAGCGTGCCAAGCCTGTAAAGCCAAGCCTGTAATCGGCTGGCATGTTGACTGGCATTCCAGCAAAAACAAACGTTACGAATCAAGGAAGCAGGAGAGAAAGAAACCATATGAGTGTCAATGACATGATCAAAAAGTCGGTGCTGAAATCCTTCGGCCAATACAATGTGCCCAAAATGGCGCTGGCGTTGCTGGTGGCGTTGATCGTCGGCATCGTCATTTACTGCGTGTACCGCCGTTTCTACACGGGTGTGGTGTATTCGCGCAGTTTTGCCGTTACGTTGGTGGGCATGTGCGTGCTCACCTGCATGGTCACGCTGGCCATCAGTACGAATATTGTGATTTCGCTTGGTATGGTCGGTGCATTATCGATTGTGCGCTACCGTACCGCGGTCAAGGATCCGATGGATCTGTTGTATTTGTTCTGGGCGATCACGTCTGGTATTGCGGCGGGCGCCGGCATGTATGTGCTGGTGATTGTTGCCGGATTGGTGATGATCGGCATGTTGGCGCTGTTCTACTCGCGTCAAGACAAGGGGCGCGTGTACATTGCGGTGATCCACTATGTGGGCGATGTAGTGGGAGATGAGATCACGCGCGCGTTCGGACGCACCAAATTCTTCGTAAAGTCCAAAACCATGCGTGGCGAACGCACGGAAATGGCGGTTGAAGTATTCTGTGATGATAAGGACATGACGTTCGCGGAACGCGTTCGCGCCATTGAGGGTGTCGAAGACGTGACGCTGATACAGTACAACGGTGAGTATCATGGGTAATCAATTCGATGTTGCCGCAGGCGCGCGGCTGGAATCCACGGGCAGGGCGCCCAGCAACGACGAAATCGTACCCAGATTCTCTCTTGACGACATCAACCAGGCGTTTGACAACAACGAATTCTGCTTCTACCTGCAACCCAAATGCAATGCTGAAACCGGTGCGATCGTGGGTGCGGAGGCATTGGTGCGTTGGAATCATCCGGAATATGGCTTGGTGTCTCCCCGCGAATTCATTCCTCTGCTTGAACGTGAGTCAATGGTCACGCGGTTCGATTTGTTCATCTGGCGTTCCGTGTGTGAAATGCTGTCGCGTTGGGATGGGGAGGGGCGCAATCTGGTGCCGGTGTCCGTCAACGTGTCGATGACGGATATCGAGGCGATCGATGTGGCGCGAGTGCTTGGCGACCTGCTCGATCGGTTCAGCATCGATGCTCGCCTGCTGCAGGTGGAGATCACAGAAAGTGCGATCGCGCAGAACATGGATGTGGTCGAAGAGACCATTCGGGACCTGCATGCGCGAGGCATTGCCGTGCTGATGGACGATTTTGGGTCGGCGTATTCGTCACTCAACATGTTGAAGGACATCAACGTCGATGCCATCAAACTCGACATGAAATTCGTTGACCTGAATGCTGACAATGCGGCGAAAGGTTCGAAAATCATTGAATCCGTGATCGACATGGCCTACCAGCTGAGACTGTCGATCATTGCGGAGGGGGCGCAGACCGCCGAACAGGTGAGCAAGCTGCGTGATCTGGGATGCATGTACATCCAAGGATATTATTTCTACCGTCCGCTCACTGTGGGAAAGATGGAGGATTTGCTGGAACACCGCCCGGATGGCCGGCATTTCTGGAATATCTCCAAAGATCTGATGCATCGCGACTACCGCATGTCGACGAACGGCCGCAGCATGCTCGAATCGTCGTCATTGTCGGCGCATATTTTTGAAATCCTTAACAAGGGCGTTGCGGAACTGTCCCGACTGAATCTCATCACGGGAGAATATCGCACCATCAAACGCGATCCGAAACTTCCGGACGTGTATGCGGATGATTTTCATGATTACTGCCATGCATTGGTTTCAAAACGGATCATTCATCCAGATGATGCCGGAGAATTCCTGAAACACACGCGATTGTCTGATTTGCGCGACCAACTATTCAGTAAGAAAAAATCGGAATTCACATATTTTAGAAGCGAGGTCGAGGCGAAAACCAGCGTGATCGCATTCGGTATGCTGGTACCCCCTGATTGCAGTGAGGCCAATCCGTGGGCCGTGGTGCTGATCGGATTCGACCTGTCGCTCGACCTAATCGCCAAGAACATGAAGGAAATCTATCGGCAGGACTCCTTGACGGGATTGCTCAACCGCAATGCATACGACAGCGATGTGGAGCAGCTGCGGAGCGCCGACATCGGGGCGGTGGTGTGCGTGTATGCGGATATGATCGGCCTGCACGAGGTGAACAACCATCTCGGGCATAAGCAGGGCAACCGCATGTTGTGTGAGTTCGCGGACGCGGCGCGCGCGTTCTTCGGCGATGACCGGTTGTATCGCATCGGCGGCGACGAATTCGTGATAATCAGTTCCGCGCATACGGAAGCGCAGACACGCAAGCAGCTGAACTACATGCGTGAGCGCTTGCATACGCAAAGCTGCGAGATATCAGTGGGCGTAGCGTCGAGCGAGTCGACTTCCGATCTGCCGAAAATCATCGAACAGGCCGAAAACGAGATGCGCCGCGAAAAGAAGGAATACTACGTGCGAGGCGGCAGCAAACGCCAGCTGCGCGGGCTCAACAAAAAACTTGAGGACATTCTGGTGCGTAATCAGGATATGGAATCGTTGCTGCGGCATTTGAACGGACGCTATTCAATCGCATGCATGGTGAATCTGCGTACTGACTCACAGCGTGCGATCATGGTGCCCGACTATTTCCAGAAGATGCTTGACGCGCATGACGGTTCGTTCAAAAGCGCGCTGCATGACTATTGCGAACGATTGGTGGCGCCGTTCTGCAAAGACAGTTTCTCCCTGCTTATGGATTACGACTTCATTCATGCCCGCGTCGAGTCGGTCGGCGTGTTGCAGTACGGGTACACGCGAAACGACGGAGAGAAGTTCCTGCTTACGATTTTCGCCGATCGACGTTCCAAAGACGAGACCATGTGGGTGTTCTCCAAGGATGATCTGCCGCAGGTCGAGCTGGAATTATTCGAGTCATAAGGCCGTATTGTCTGGTTTTATGCGTTTTTGTGTGATGCGTTCGCATATTTTGTGAGAACGCTCACAGAAAAGGTTGTGTCGATTTCCAGCCGAATCGCAAAATGGGGTCTATGATGAGAATCGTTGGTCATGGCAACGGTTGCTATGACACGGCGAACAAGCACAGTCGCTTAAAGGAGACATCTATGGTCTATCGCATGATTTTCAACCAGACTGCATACTTCGGTCGCGGCGCCATCAAGGAGATCCCGGGCGTTGCCAAGTCCCATGGCTTCACCAAGGCGTTCATCGTCACCGATCCGGTACTGCTGGAAACCGGCACCGTCAAGAAGGTCACCGATGTGCTTGATGAGGCAGGCATGCCGTACGAGGTCTTCGACAATGTCAAGCCGAACCCGCCGGTCGAATGCATTCAGGATGGCGTTGCCAAGTTCGCCGCATCCGGTGCTGATTTCCTGATCGGTCTGGGCGGCGGCTCCCCGCAAGACACCTGCAAGGGCATCGGCATCATCACCGCCAACCCGGAGTTTGCCGATGTGCTCTCCCTGGAAGGCGTTGCCGACACCAAGAACCCGTCCGTGCCGATCTTCGGCGTGCCGACCACCGCAGGCACCGCTTCGGAAACCACCATCAACTATGTGGTCACCGATACCGCCAACAAGCGTAAGTTCGTGGCCGTCGACCCGCACGACATTCCGATCGTCGCCTTCGTCGATCCTGATCTGACCGACTCCATGCCGCGCGGCCTCAAGGTCGCCACCGGTCTTGACGCCCTGACCCACGCCATTGAAGGCTACATCACTCCGGGCGCCTGGAGCCTGTCCGACTGCCTGAGCATGCAGACCATCCGCATGATTGCCAAGAACCTTGCCAAGAGCGCTGACGGCGATGTTCCTGCAGGCGAGCAGATGGCCTACGCCTCCTACATCACCGGCATGGCCTACTCCAACGTCGGCCTCGGTCTGGTGCATGGCATGGCCCATCCGCTGGGCGGCCGCCTCGGCGTTGCCCACGGCGTTGCCAACGGCATTCTGCTGGCACCGGTCATGGAATACAACAAGGACTTCACCGGCGAGAAGTATCGTGACATCGCCGACGCCTTCGGTGTCGAAGATGCCTACACCGGCGATCTCGAGACGGTTCGCGAAGAAGCCGTCCAGGCCGTGCACAAGCTCACCGTCGACCTGAAGAACCCGACCACCATCTCCGAAGTCGGCGCAACCGAAGCCGATCTGGAAGCACTGGCCCACGACGCCTTCAACGACGTGTGCACCCCGGGCAACCCGCGTCAGGCCACCGAAGAAGACATCCTCGCCATCTACAAGAGCCTGATGTAATGCGAAACTCTCACGAATCGGCAATCGCATGCAGCGAATCTGCAGTGAAACCCGATTGTGAGAGAACATCGCTGAAAGCATTAAAAATCGTGGTGCGAAACTTCACAAAGCATTCGCACCACGATTTTTATATCTGCACATATATTACGGATTAATCGAAATAATGTAAACAATAATCCGTGATTACCAATCGCAAGTATTGGAATTACTCGTGCTTTTCGCTCCACTCCTCATCGGTGGGAGTGTCATCGTACCATTCGCGGCCTTCCTGCTCGGCCAATTCCATCTGCTCGTTGATCCACGCCGCCTCCGCAGGATTGATATCGGCGGTGTCAAGCACCTTCTGCCATACCGGATACAGCAGATGCATCACCGGATATAGCGCGGTGAGCAGAATCTCCGGCTTATGCTTGCGCGAATGCTGTGGATGCGCGTCGAACGTGTTCTTGAAACGACGCATGTAATTGTTGAACGACGTGAGCGACGTGTCCATACGGCGGGCGCTGATGCCGGCGATCATACGCGGGCAGTACACGGTTTTCAGATCCTTGCCCAGCAGATGCAGCGAAATATCGATATCCTCATGCATCACATCGGCCTTGTCTCGGCACACTTCGTCAGAAATTTCGCGCCAAGCTGAAGCGCGGACCGCCATATTCGAGCCAAACAGCAACGGCTGGCCGCCATCGGCCTTGTAAATACGCTTGCGTGTGGAATTATCCCCACGCAAACCAAAATGGCGGCTCGGCAGATCGTAATACATCACCGGACCAGTGGCACCCATGGCCTCCGGGTCCTCAGTGAAAATGCCGGACACCACTTCGACCCAATCCGGGCGAATCATGCAATCGGCGTCGAAACGGCCCAGAATGTCGCCGGTGGCGTGGTTCAAACCATAATCGCGCGTCGGAATCAGCCCCTGCTCCTCATCCTGATGCAGCAGACGGACGGGTGCTTCCGGGTGGTCTTTGATGAACTGCTCCACCATGGCCACCGTCGAATCGGTGGAACGATTGTCGACAACGATCACTTCATGGGGCATCACGGTCTGCCTAGTGGCATTCAACAGGCAATCGTTGATACGCTCCTCTTCATTCCAAGCGGGGATGACAATTGAAACGTTCAGCATAACTACCACAATAGCTCAGCCTGTACACGACGCCTATCGCTACAATAGGGAGCCATGAGCGACAGCGAACAGCGAATGAACAATACGCAGAGCGAAAACGGTGCGAACACCAGCGAACAGCGATGGGACCTCGGCACCCTGTTTCCGGCCAAAGGAGATCCCCGAAAACCACCGGAATGGCTGGGGCGTGCGCTGCTATACATCGCCATAGCCATTGTGGGGTTTACTTTCTGCTGGCGCAGCTGGGGCAAAATCGAATATCTGGTGATCGACATCATCGTCTCGCTGTTCATCGCGCTCGCGGTGGAGCCGGTGGTGGTGCCGCTGGTCAAGCATGGCTGGAAACGTTCGTTCGCGTCGCTGTTCTCGCTGCTGATGCTGGCCGTGATGCTCGGCGTGCTGTTCACACTGTTCGGCAACCTGTTCGTGCAGCAGATGATCGCCTTGGTGAACGGTCTGCCCGACCTGTATGAGCAGATGTGCCAGTTCGCCAGTCAATACGCGAATTTCCAGCTTCCTGAGATCAATAATCTCGGCAATGAGATTCTGAAGAACATTCAAACGTCGTGGGTCACTGATTTCGCGGGTACCGCGCTGAATACGGTGTCGGGATTGTTTTCGTTCCTGATTAACCTCATGACGATAATCATGACCACGTATTACATTTCAGCGGCTGGTCCGAAACTGCGTCGTGCCGCATGCCAGTGGATGGCTCCGGCGGCTCAGCGGCGATTCCTGTTCGTATGGACGGTGAGCCAGAGCCAGATCTCGTCGTTCCTGTTCTCCCGCGCCATTCTCGCGTTGCTGAACGCGTTCTTCACAGGAATCTGTCTGATGCTGCTGCACGTGCCCTACTGGCTACCGTTGGCGCTGTTCTGCGGTGTGGTTTCGCAGTTCATCCCTATGTTGGGTACGTATATCGGCGGCGCGTTGCCAGTGCTGTTCGCATGGGGTAGCTGCGGATTGTGGCAGGCCGTGGCGGTGCTGGTGTTTATCTGCGTGTATCAGCAGATCGAGAATCTGATTTTCGCGCCGAAGATCTCCCAGCGCACCATGGATGTGAACGATGCCGTGGCGTTCCTCGCGGTGCTGGCGTTCACCTCGCTGTTCGGCGCGTTGGGCGCGTTCCTCGCATTGCCGGTGGTTGCATCCGTGCAGACGATCTTCCGCACCTATACAAAGCGGTACGAGCTGGTCGATTCCCCGCTGATGGACGATCCGGTGCCTGAAAAGAAGTCGAAGCTGGTGGAAGGTGCCGAAGTACTCAGCGAGCATCTGCACAATATGCCTCGCGCGGTGCAGGGATCCAGTGCGCATGTGCCTATTCCCGACGAAGTGCGGCAGTTGCAGGAGCAGGCGTACAATATCACCCGTTCCGAGGAATCGCTGGAATCGGACGAAACCGTCGCCATTCCGAAGCACGTGTTGGACAAAACGGAACGCAAGCCATTGCAGGGTCTTGAGAGTGAAAACACATCTCAGGAATCCAACGAAAATCCGGAATCCGGCAATGAACGGAAGAACGGCGAGTCGCGGGAAGCTGAAGGAAGTACGAAAAACGCGGATGACAATCCAAGAAGTAGGTGGCGTTAATGGTACTGCTGAGCGTACTTGACATTCTGCTGGTCATCGTCGGTGGCGCAGGGGTGGTCTATCAGGCGGTGTGCATTCTCATCTCCCTGTTCACCAAGCCGATCAAATTTCCCGACGCGCCGATGGACAAGCGTTACGCGGTGCTGATTTCCGCACGAAACGAGGCGAACGTCATCGGCAACCTCATTACCTGCATCCAAACGCAGACCTACCCGACCGAACTGGTCGACATTTGGCTTGTCGCCGACAATTGCACCGACAATACCGCCGAAGTGGCGCGCAATATGGGCTGCCATGTGATCGAACGCTTCAACAAGGAGCTTGTGGGCAAAGGCTACGCGCTGACGTATCTGCTCGATCAGATGAACGATTCCGGTGCATCCGACCTGTACGATGCGTTCTTCGTGTTCGACGCCGACAACAAGCTCGACAAGCATTACGTCGAAGAGATGAACAAGGCGTTCCAGTCGGGATTCAAGATTCTCACCAGCTACCGCAATTCCGTGAATTTGTCTGACAATTGGGTCTCTTCCGGTTCTGCATTGTGGTTCATCCGTGAATCTCGATTCCTGTCGGCCTCGCGCATGTGGCTCGGCAACAGCTGTCATGTAGGGGGTACTGGCTTCATGTTCTCGCAGGAGATCATGCGTCGCAATAATGGTTGGAAATTCCACCTTTTGACCGAGGATTTGGAATTCACCATGGATTCCTTGCTGCACGGCGACCGCATCGGCTACTGCGGTACCGCGATTCTGTATGACGAGCAGCCTGTCACCTTCGCGCAGAGCTGGCGTCAGCGTTTGCGTTGGAGCAAGGGCTTCCTGCAAGTGTTCCGTTATTACGGGCCGGCTTTGGTCAAACGCGCCATCAGGGAACGCGATTTTTCCGCCGTTGATTTCACGCTGCTGTTGTGTCCGTTCACGGTGATCGGTATTGCGCGCGTTCTGCTGGGACTGTTGTTCGCGACCTGCGGATTCGTGACATGGCAGAGCCAGTTGAGCTCGTTGACCGGTTGGACGTCCGGCATTGTGACGTCGGTGATCGGCATGATGGCGTTGGCCGCGTTGACGATTATTGTGGAACGCGATCAGATTGGCGCCACCAACAAGGAGCTGTTCGCGTATGTGCTGAGCTTCCCGATCTACATGTTCAGTTATGTGCCGATCTCGTTCCAGGCGATGTTCGCCAAGTCCGAATGGAAGCCGATCGAGCATAAGGGATGACGTTCGTTCGCTGGCTTGCGCGTTTCCTGCCTTTTCGTTTTCATTTCGATTTCCTCTTATGACTGGAGTGTTGTTGTTCCATGGATGATTCGGCTGAATACCGGCATGTGAAACGCCGTCGATACATCACGGTGGCGCTTTCCGTGTCGCTCACCACAGTGTTGTGCGTCGGCTATGTCGTGGCCGACATTTTCGACAAGTTGCCGGGTGTTCTCACATTGCAGGAAGTCGAGCATGCCACAGCCAAAACGCCGGGCAATGCCATTGCGGCCGCGACGATGGTCGGAGGGCTTGACGCTTCGAAAACCGTGGATGCCGTTGCGGCAAAGGCTCTGATCAGCCAGTTTGAGACGGCTGCCTCCGATTTTGGCGGTGAATACGCCATCGCCATCGCCGACGCGGCTGGCAATGTGGTGGCCGAGCAGAATCTCGACACGCCGTATACGCCGGCGTCCACCATGAAAACGCTGACGGCGTATGCGGCTGCGGCCACGCTCGACATGGGGTCGACGTTGGAGACGCAGACCTATTTGGAGCAGCGCGAAGATGGCACTTCGCGATTGGTGCTCAAAGGCAACGGCGACATGCTGCTCGGCGTCGGCGAATCTGATTCGGCGCACATCAATGGGCGTGCCGGGCTGGGAACGCTTGCGGCAAACACGGCCCAAGCGTTGCGGCAGCGGGGCATCACTTCCGTGACGCTCGTCTACGATGATTCCCTGTTCGGCAACGACCGTTGGCCCAACGGCATCGCCGAACTCGATCCGGACCACGTGTACTACGCGCCGACCGCATCCATGGCCGTGGATGGCGGGCGAAACTGGAACGGTGCTAATCCTACGGATCCCGATACGTTCAGCACATATCCCGTTTTGAGCACGCAGCCGGCTCGCGAGGCCGCGCTGGTGTTCGCGCAACGCCTGACTGAGCGGGGCATTGCGGTGAACAGTTCCGTGGAACAGGGAGCCGTTCCCGACGGGACCAGCCCCATTGCGACGGTGAGCTCCGCATCGCTGAACGAGATCATGGCGTTCATGCTTCGGCATTCCGACAATTCGCTGGCCGAGGAATTCGGCAGACTGCTGGCTTTGCACCTTAACGCCGGCAATTCACCGGCCGGAGCGGTGCAGTCGGTTGAACAGGTACTGGCTCAGCGGGGGATTTCCACCGAAGGCCTCACCATGGTTAACTGCTCGGGACTGGCTGAGGATTCCAAACTCACCGCGCATACCCTGCTTGACGTGCAGCAGCGTAATCTGACGAGCGGGTCCGGTTCCGCCGCCGCTGAGGGGCTGTCGATTGTAGGATTTGTAGGCACTGCTGCGAATCGTTTGAACGATGCTGACGAAGCTGGTCTTATCCGTGCCAAAACCGGCAGTTTGGGAGATGTAACTTCCATGACCGGCAATGTGTCGCGCCATAATGGCGGTGCGTTGAGTTTTGCCGTGATCGTCAACGATCCTGATGATTCCGAAGCCGCGAAATCCGCTATCGACACATTTGTGGCAGCACTACCGAAGTTGTGACGCCATGGTGTATTCGTCACGTTTGCGCAAGGGAATCGGCGAGCTGCGCGCCGCGTTGGAATCGGCCGGTTTGGGATTGCAGGATGCCCGTTTCGCCCGTCATGGCGAGCACGCGCCCGATGTGGACGCTCCGCTGATTATGGTGTCCTGTTCCGGTGGGCGCGATTCGATGGCGTTGGCTGCGGTTGCTGCGAAAACGTGCGCTTCATTGGGATTGCGATGCGGGGCGATTATCATCGACCACCAGTTGCAGCAAGGCTCTGCCGGTGTTGCGCGGGCAACCGCCGATCGTTGCGTTGCGTTGGGTCTTGACCCAGTTCGCGTTCGTGCGATTGACGTACCCGACTCCCGCGGCATCGGTGTTGAGGCAGCGGCGCGTGAAGCACGCTATCATGCGATTGTCGACGCATGCTCCGACGCTTCGGCCGTGCTTCTGGCTCATACGAAAAACGATCAGGCGGAAACCGTGATCATCGGTTTGTTGCGTTCCGCGGGCCTCGATGCGGTTTGCGGTATGAACGGTTCCTTCATACGAGACGGGGTGCGTTTTCTACGCCCATGGCTGAATGTGACCCGCGAAGAAACCACCGGCATCTGCGAGGATCTGCGGCTTGCCTGGTGGGACGATCCCACAAATGGGCCGGATGTGGGAGATTCGGGTGGAAATGAGCCTCTTCCCGCGAACTATCCGCTGCGATCCCGAATCCGGCACGATCTCATGCCATATCTTGCATCATTCGCGGGAAGCGACGTCGTGTCGAAACTTGCGCTTGGAGCGAGGCTTGCCGAAGACGATCGCGCATATCTTGACGATGTGGCGCAACGCGTGTGCGAGCAAGGCGTAACCGTGAACAACGGCGAGATAATCATCGACGTGCGTGCGTTGCAATCGCAAGACATTGCCATCAGAAGACGGGTGATTGTGCGCTCGCTTGCAGAAGCAGGCATTTCGTGCATGGCACGGCAGGTTGAAGGGATCGACAGGCTGATCTGCGACTGGCACGGCCAGAAAGGTGTGAATCTTCCCAGCGGATATTCAGCATATCGCCAGAAACACGTCATTCGCGTGTGCCAAGATGGTGGGCATGCGAATCGCTGACGTACAAGAAGATATTGATCACGAGCTGATCAGTAAAGAAGAGATTGCCGACATCATCAACCATGCTGCAGCCCAGGCCAGTGAAGACTACCGTGGCAAGAACCCGCTGCTGGTTTGCGTGCTCAAGGGTGCGGTGAACACGCTTGCGGCGTTCTCGCAGGCCATGAGCATCCACGCGGAGATGGATTTCATGAGCTTGTCGAGCTACGGTTCCGGCACTCAATCGAGCGGCAAGATCACCGTGCGGCAGGATCTGTCGACCGATGTTCGCGGTCGTCACGTGCTTATTGTGGAAGACATCATCGATTCGGGCGTCACGAGCTCAAAAGCCGTGGTGCCGCTTCCGTGGAGATTTTTGCGCTGTTGGAAAAGCCGGCGCGCCGTAAGGTGGATGTTCCTGTGAAATATAAGGGACGTGAGATTCCCGATGAATTCGTGGTCGGTTTCGGCTTGGATTATGACGAGCGATACCGCAATCTTGATTCGATCGCGGTGCTGAAGCCGGAAGTGTATGAAGGAGGTCAGGCATGAGTTTTCCTGGTCCGGGCCAGTCGCCGAATAACAACGGCGGCGGCAATAACCCGTTCACCAATCCGTTTGGACGCAATAATAACGCCGGCAATGGCAACGATTCCAACGGCAAGGGTGACAAGTCCAACGGCAACGGATCCAATGGCGGTCCGCGTCCGTTCTGGCAGTCCCCATGGCTGTGGGTTGTGGTTGTGGCATTGCTTGCCGTGACCATGTTCCAGATTTTCGCCGGAACCGGTTCCCAGACCATCGACACCAAGGACGGTCTGCAGATTCTCAACGGCAACAATGTTGAATACGCACAGATCGTAGACAACACCCAGCAGGTCAAGCTCAAGCTTAAGAGCGACTACTCCGCTACAGACCCTGATACCGGGCGTATGAAGAACTACGGCAAAAACGTGCAGTTCTACTACACGTACGCGCAGTCCGCAACCGTGGTCAAGGCCGTACAGAAGGCTGATCCGGTCAAGGGCTGGACGGCGACCATGCAGCAGAGCAGCATTTGGACGTATCTGCTGACCTCGCTGCTGCCGTTCCTCATTATCTTTGGTCTGTTCTGGTTCATGATGAGCCGTATGGGCGGTGCTGGCGGCATGTTCGGTATGGGCGGCAAGAAGAACAGCGGCAAGCTGCTCGAAGGCCAGACCCCGACCACCAAGTTCGCCGACGTGGCCGGCGAAGAGGCTGCCGTGCAGGAAGTCGAGGAAATCAAGGACTTCCTGAAGGATCCGTCTCGTTACAAGGCTTTGGGTGCCCGCATTCCGCGTGGCGTATTGCTCTACGGCCCTCCAGGTACCGGTAAGACGTTGCTGGCACGAGCCATCGCAGGCGAAGCCGGTGTGCCTTTCTACTCCATGGCAGGCTCCGACTTCGTGGAAATGTTCGTGGGTCTTGGCGCCTCCCGTGTGCGCGATCTGTTCGATGAGGCCAAGAAGAACGCTCCGGCCATCATCTTCATCGATGAGATCGATGCCGTCGGTCGTAAGCGTGGCGGTTCCGGTATGAGCGGCGGCCACGACGAACGTGAGCAGACGCTGAACCAGCTGCTCGTTGAGATGGACGGCTTCAATAACGACACCAATCTGATCATCATCGCCGCGACCAACCGCCCCGACGTGCTTGATCCGGCACTGCTTCGCCCGGGCCGTTTCGACCGTCAGGTAGCCGTCGAAGCGCCTGATTTGGAAGGCCGCGAGGCTATTTTGAAGGTGCATGCCAAGGGCAAGCCGTTCGTGCCTGATGTCGATCTGCGTATGATCGCCGTGCGTACGCCGGGCTTTACCGGCGCTGATCTGGCCAATGTGTTGAACGAAGCCGCATTGTTGTGCGCCCGCGCCGGTGCGCAGCTGATCGACAACCGCGCCATCGACGAGGCCATCGACCGCGTGCAGGCGGGCCCGAAGCGCCGTTCCAAGGGCATGGCGCTCGACGAACTGCGCAACACCGCATACCACGAGGGTGTTGCGC
>OHAC01001242.1_pt1 | contig 24004 bp, 21 predicted proteins | sample 1577051 | NCBI WGS metagenome assembly OHAC01 (sample SAMEA3541499, study PRJEB24748) | human gut metagenome | biome: human gut; feature: human-associated habitat; material: faeces | place: China | collected 2012 | reverse complement strand
CCGGCATCCACAAAGATTTGGGTAAACTGGTGTTCATTCAAAAATTTTAATCCCATTGTAACCGGGATTGCCTTCCAGTCTCCTGTGCATATTTGTTTTATGATTTCTGTTTTTGTATCGTCCATGGGTATTCTCCCTTATTTATGGTCTTTTATCTTTTGGAAATCATTTTTCAATCGTACTCTTTCCGTTACAGTTCACAAGTCACCCTGCAAACTGTAACCGCTCATTTTGGCAGTTTACCCTTCCTGCTTCAATCTGCTCATCGCTGATTGAAACTCCCCTCTCGGATCAGCAATTAATATCTCCAATTCATGAGACGTTCTCCAGCAATTTACAGCTTCTACAACGTCAAGCATGATCTCCAATGCCTCACGCAGCTCATCCACTGTCACAATAACAAAATTATCTCCCGGATATCTTGCATCATAATAATAGTCTTTGAGTAATGCCAGATCCTTCCTCTCTAATTGCAAGGAAGTATCCACCCTTTTAATCTCATCGTATAAGGCGCGCAAATTATGGGATGTCATTAGTTTTTCAATTCCAGTACAAACCAGTTCTGCCACAGATTTCAACATTTTTTCTGCAATTTGCTGTGCCGAAGCTGCAGCCGGATTGCAGTATACCGGTGACACTGCATCCCTTAAATACCAGAATTCATTGCACGCAATAGAATAATAAGAATTTGCCTTTATCATATTTTCAACTCCTTATAATCTCTTCTTAACTGTTGTGTAAACTTTGAATTATCATGTTCGAAATACTGCGGTGTTACAAAAACCACATCTGCATGCAACATCTCGAGTTCTTCCCGCAAGGCTCCCATCATCCATCTTTCCGGTTTTTCCGGAACTGCTTTTTATCCAGAATGTCGATTCCCCTGTAAAAAATCTGCCCTTCCGGCGACTGGCTGATATTCATGATACAGCGGGCCGTCGTAGATTTTCCGGAACCGGACTCGCCCACCAGCCCCAGGATCTCGCCTTTCCGAAGCTCAAAGGAGACATCGTCCACCGCCCGGAGCACTCTTTTTCCGGTCATGGAAAAGAGCTGGGTCAGGTGTTTTACCTCCATAAGCACTTCTTTTCCCGGCGCTTTCCGGTCAAATTCCGGGTGATATTTGATCTCCTCCAGCGTTCCATCCAGCTCTTTTCCCTGAGTCATTTCGGCTTCGATCTGTTCCCTGGCCTTCGCCGCCCGCTCGTCCAGAAGCCAGGTTGCCGCATAGTGCGTGTCCGTCACGCGGAACATAGGCGGCTGTTTCTCATAATCGATGGCCAGGGCATAAGGATTTCGACAGGCGAAGGCATCCCCAACCGGGGGATGGATCAGTTTCGGCGGCATGCCCGGGAGACAGTAGAGCTCCTTTTTCCCCCGGGAAAGGGCCGGCAGAGAGCGGAGAAGGCCTCTGGTATAAGGATGTTTCGCGTCCTCGAAAATTTCCCCCACAGTCCCGGTCTCGCAGATTTTTCCTGCATACATGACAGCGACCCGGTCTGCAGCCGCAGCTACCACACCGAGATCATGGGAAACCAGCACGATCGCCGTCCCCAGTTTTCTCTGGATCTCCCGAAACAAAGCCAAAATCTGGGCCTGGATTGTCACATCAAGGGCTGTAGTCGGCTCATCCGCCAGAAGCACCGCCGGCTCCGAGGCCAAGGCAATGGCAAGCACGCTCCTCTGCCTCATTCCCCCTGAAAAATTCCAGGGATACTGGGCGGCCCGCTCCTTCGGATGGTCGATACCCACCAACTCCATGAGCTCCCAGACCCGGCGGCGCACTTCTTCGCGGGAGAACTCCGGCCGATGGATGATGACAGCCTCCGCGATCTGCGCCCCCACCGTCATAGCCGGATTCAGCGTCGTCATGGGGTCCTGAAACACCATGGAAAAAGAGTTTCCCCGAAGCTTCTGCATCTCCTTTTCCGTCAGGCCGGTGATCTCTTTTCCACCAAGCAGAACGCTCCCGCTCTTGATCTGCGCCGTTTTCGGGAGCAGCTTCATAATAGACCGGCACAGAACGCTTTTTCCGCAGCCGGACTCGCCCACGATCGCCAGCGTTTCCCCTTTTTTTACAAAAAAACTCACGTCCCGCACGGCTTCCGCTTCGCCGTCGGGCGTGTCAAAACTGACAGACAGATTTTTTACCTCCAGTAATTCCGCCATCTTGCTTCCTTTCTTTAACGCAAACAGCTCCCCCCGGTCTGTCGGAGGGAGCATTTAACCTCATTCTTTACTCTTCGATCGTCCACTCGGTAATGTTCCAGAAAATTCCCACGCCATGGTGGCCCATGATCGTCTCCTCATCGATTCCCTGAATGGAGGATTTTGCCACATAGTTCGCGTCAATATAGCAGATGAAGGCATACGCCGGATCCTTTGCCAGCTCTTCCTGGAATTTCGCATAGGCTTCTTTCCGCACCTCCGGGTCGTCGGACTGACGGGCCTCGGTGAGGTACTGATCCACAAGCGCGTTGGAATAACCGGAATAGTTGGCGCCTTTGTCTGTTCCAAATACTTTGTAGGTGTGGTCGTCCGCATCAAAGGGGCTTCCCCAGCCGATGAGGTAAGCCATCTGTCCGCCCCAGTCCACCTGAGCCGGGACCTCGACCGTCACATCGATGCCGATCTCTTTGAGCTGCTGGGCTGCCGCCTGAGCGATATCCACACGAACCTGGTCTCCCGCGCCAACGCTGATGACAAAGCCCAGTTTTTCGCCGTTTCTGTAATAGAAACCGTCGTCTCCCATCGTACACCCTACGCTCTCAAGGATTTCTTTGGCTTTCTCCGGATTGTAATCGTAGTGCTCCACATTTTCATCGTTGTAAATGTTCCGCTGCAGGGGGCCGTAAGCCGGCATTCCCTCGCCTAAGAGCACCGCCTGAACGATAGCCTCCCGGTCGATGCCGTAGCAGATCGCCGGAATGATGTCTTTGTTCTCGGTCCAGTAGTCGTTGTTGAAATTGAAGAGGATTCCTCGGTAATCGGAGGTCTTCATATCATAACAGGTATAACCCTCTTTATCGGTAAAATTCTGGGCATCCTTCGGTGTGAGGAGCGCCAGATCCAACTCGCCGGAATCCATCTGAAGAGCTTTCGCGTTATCATCGGTGACAATCTTGAAAATAACTTCGTCAATGTTCGGCTCGCCCTTGAAGTAATCTTCGTTTTTATCCAGGATAATGGCCTGTCCCTCGTCCCACTCAGTCAGCTTGTAGGGGCCGGTTCCGATCGGATGACGGAAGAAGTCGGATTCCTGCATGTCTTCCCCTTCCAGGAGATGTTCCGGAAGAACTGCCATGGTCATGTAGTCCAGGAAGGCCACGTTCGGGGCATCCAGCTTGAAGGAAATCGTGTAATCGTCGATGACATCGATCTCTTCCACATCCTCGTAGTTCGGAGCGTTCTCGGAACCGTTGTCCGGATCCATGATGGCCTCGATCGTGAATTTCACGTCATTGGCTGTGAAATCCTCGCCGTCGTGCCATTTGACCCCTTCTTCCAGATGAAACGTATAAGTACAGGTATCCTCGTCAAACTCCCAGCTCTTCGCCAGGCCCGGAACTACCTGATTGTCTCCGTCATGAGCAGTCAGTCCGTTAAAGATCAGAATGTTGATTTCCCCATGCTCATCCATGGCCGGATTGATCCTTGTATAATCATTGCTTCCATATACCAGGGTGGAAGCGTCCACATTCACAGAAGCGCCCCCCAGCACGCAGGCCAGAGCCGCCCCTAAAAGTAAACCTTTTTTCAAAGTTCCGTTCTCCTTTTTGTTTTCATAATATGTCTGTGTCACAGTGACGTTATTATAACAGGCAAGCAAAGAAATTATAAGCCACGGTGGGGGATGTTTTTTTAAAAAGATCTGAAAAGTTCACTCTTTCTGTAACAGAGCAGAAAAGAGAACATTGCTAGCAGCCAGGTCATCGGATATACCATTGCTACCATGGACAGGAAGGTCTTTTTTAAGCCTCTTACCACACTCCCTGTCAATTCCATAATGGAATAAATAAAGTAAAAAGGAAATGTGATATGAATAATCTGGCAGGCAACAGAAATGACATCTGGATCCTTACAAAAAATGCCCGTGAATTTCCGGTCAATACAAAGGAGCAGAGCCGCCAGCCCTCCGGCGCCGTTAGCAGCTCTTTTCTGAGTTTGTCTATGATTTTTTCCAGATATTTTTACTCTTCCACGAGCATGTGATATAAACCTTGCAATTTTTCATTCCTCTCTTTCTATAGAATTGGCTTATTTGGATTTTTTCAGATATGCAGTCATGCTTAGTTTGCAATGTATTTGACTTGATTTAGGGCTTTTAAATTTGCAGTCAACTCAACCCTTCATTTTCCTTGACCTATTTTGATATTTTGCGATATGCAGTCAATTTACTTCTCAATATGGGTGACTTAGATTTAGAAAAATAGATTTGCAGTCATTACCTGCCAGATATGAAAACAAGAAAACTCAGAAATCAAGCAACTTCTGTCAAAATAAAGGCTCGAAAGATATATTTGTAAGAGAAATCTATCATTTTTGCTGCTTCTATTATAACTGTACTTTATATAAATGCCCAGTTTAATTTTGCTTTATCCTGTTTTTCAGGATGAATCGCGCTTCCAGATTCCTTTTTCAGCACTGTTTTACTGGCGCAGAAGCAGCTCTCACAATTCTAATCAGAAAAGCTCGGGCCACAGCTCTAAAAAGCCACGGCCCACGCCTTCTCGATTCAGTGTGTTCCATCGACCACTTCAATGCCTTCTTCTTCCAGCATCTCCATGATCCTTGCCACGTTCTTGCAGCGCACACCTTCTTTGTTTTTCGTGCAGAGTCCCACATGGACGGTCTCCACACCTTCCTGTTTCATGCGTTCTACTTTTTCTTTCATGCCGTCGTCTTCGTCGGGATCGTTTCCGCAGCCGTTGCAGCGCATAAAGGCTGCTACTTCCACATCCATTCCTTTGTATCTTTCAAAGCTTCTGATCCGCTTATTGAACGCGGTAAAACAGGCTGCCCCCGCACAGACTTTATTGGAATTGAGGCAATTTAACATAGCAATTTTTTTCATTATGTATCCCTAACCTTTCTTTTTTGCAGACAAGTCAATATGGCAGTTACTTAATATTCACTGTACAAGGCGCCTTTTCCCAAAAAGCGCCCTCCTAATATCACCTATGAATTGCTCCGCTGCTACGCAGCTCCCGCAATCCGCCAAACATTCGAAATCCGCTGATTTACTGCGTAAATCGCTACTATCTACACTCCGTTTCGGTCGGTGCAAAACGAACATTCACTGGATGTTCTGCATCTCATATTTGGCGAGGCCCAAGCTCAAAAGTCTTATCGTGCAAGCAAGAACGACTTTTCGAGCTTTTGCCCCTGGTATCAATAGAATAAAATATGCATATTTCCCTTACTGTCCTCCACGATATCGCTCTCCACCTCGTAGATCTCCCGGATCAGTTCCCGGGTCAGGACCTCCCGCGGGGTACCCTGAGCGACGATCTCACCATTTTTCAGCACATAGATCCGGTCGCAGAACATGGCCGCAATATTGAGGTCATGGATGGCGGAAATTACCGTGGCATCCAGTTTTTTCACGATCTTCAAAAGCTGAAGCTGATGGGTAATGTCCAGATGGTTCGTGGGCTCGTCCAGAATGAGGCAGGGGGTCTGCTGGGCCAGGGCCCGGGCAAGAATCACCCTCTGCTGCTCACCGCCGGAGAGCGTCGAAAAGCTCCGGTCCGCAAACTCAGCCATTCCAACGGTCTTTAAGGCTTCCGCCACAATCGCGTAATCCTCGGCATTATCCCGCTCCAGCGCTTTCTTGTGCGGGGAACGGCCCATGAGGACCACTTCCCGCACAGAAAAATCAAAATTGTAATAGTTGTGCTGGGCTACCACGCCCAGGCTTCTGGCGGAAGTCTTGTAATTCATATCCTTCAAAGGCTTTCCATCCAGAAAAACGGCTCCCTTGTCCGGGGAGAGCACGCGGTAAACGCACTTCAAAAGCGTGGATTTTCCGCTTCCGTTGGGGCCGATCAGGCCCACAAATTCCCGGTTTCCAGCCTCCATCGAAACACCTTTCAGGATTGCTTCCGCTCCGTAGGACAGTTTGATGTCTTCTGCTTTTACATTCATCCTCTGCCACCTCCGAATCCGTAAGACCGACGTACCATCAGATAGATAAAGCAGGGCGCACCGATGATGGAAACCAGGATACCGATGGGCATCTCAGAATTTTTCAGGATGACACGACAGCCTACATCCGCCCAGATGAGGAAAATGGCTCCCACCAGAGCGCAGAGGGGCACCAGTCTTCTGTGGTCCGTTCCGAAAATCATCCGCACCGCATGGGGCACGATCAGGCCCACGAAACCGATGGTTCCCGCCGCATAAACGGCAAAACCAACCATCAGGGAGGACAGGATCATATAGAGGTTTCTCGCCCGGTGAAGGTCCGTTCCCAGTGTGATGGAGGCCTCATCTCCCAGAAGCATCAGGTTCAGATTCCGGAACTGGGACCAGAAAATCAGCGTTCCGATGAACACCACCGGAAGAAGCACGCCCACCCGCTGCCATTTGGCTCCGGCCAGGCTTCCCATCGTCCAGAACATGATTTCTGAAGTGGCGTTTTTATTATTTACAATATAAATGGCAAAATTTCCGATCGCAGAGCAGACGGAGCTCACAGCCATTCCGGCCAGGATCAGCTTGCCCGCATTGGATCTTCCGCCGATATTTGCGATAAAAAGAACCAGGAAAGACGTTCCCATCGCTCCCAGGAACGCCATTACACCCACGGAATTGGCTCCAAAAAGGGCTCCGAAGCCAAAAAGGACGCCGATCGTGGCTCCCAGAGAAGCGCCGGAAGAGATTCCCAAAACATAAGGATCTGCCAGCGGGTTTTTCACCACGGCCTGCATGACCACGCCGCAGACTGCCAGTCCCATACCCACACAAAGGGCAAGGATCACCCGGGGAAACCGGATGATCCATACCACGTCATGGACAGCTCCTTCTGCAAAATCTGAAAATTTTCGAATATGAAAAAGTTCATAGGCAACGACGCTGTAGACTTCCTTCACAGAAAGATCGGCATTTCCGAAGGTGATCGAAGCCAGAACGGAAAACACTAGCAGCGCCAGCAGTACGATGAGGACTGTGGTAAAACCGACGGTGGAAAGGCCCACCCGTCTACCGCGTCCGCTGTCACTTTTTTTCACTTTTTAACTCCTTACTCGATACCCAGATCGATATCCGGATACAGACCCTCTGCAAAGTTCACGATTCCGTCTTTGGTACGGGTTGCGCTGGCATACATCTCACTGAGCATGATCGGAACCACACGGCCGTTCTTTACGGCATCCAGGCTCTGATAAGCTTCATCCTTGAGGAGCACATCCAGTTTCTCCTGCTTTACGGTCTCCGGATCATCTCCGGAATAAGGCATATAAACGACGAAGATCACATCCGGATTTGCTGCGATCACATCTTCTTTTCCTACGCTAGAAGCATCCGGGTTTGCCAGCTCGCCGCCCAGCTGAGTCAGCATATCGCCGCCCAGAGTTGCACTTCCGTAATTGGTAAAGGTATCATCCCAGGATTCCAGGATCAGGGCAGTCGGCTTCTCTTCAATGGATGCAGTTGCCTCTGTTACCTTTGCAATGGTATCTTTCATATCATTTACGATTGCTTCTGCCTTGTCCTGTACATCAAAGATCGTTCCGATGTTCAGGATATCTGTATACTCATTTTCGAGTGTGCGGGCATACTTTACATCACCGGTACCGGGACGGGTATTCGTATTGATGTAGGTATTGGTTCCTTTTTCCACCCAGCCTGCTGCATCACCCAGCGTCTTGTCTCCGAAAAGAGAGCCCCAGGAGAAGATCATATCCGGCTCAAGCATGGTCACGGTCTCAAGCGACGGTGTGAACTCATCCAGATAATCTGTTTTGGAAAATGCTGCTTTCTGATCTTCGGGAACCTCATTGTCCAGTCCTGCGGTTGCCACGATATGATCCTCCAGGCCCAATGCCAGAAGGGTTTCGATACAGCCCTGGTAGACTGCCAGCACCTTCTCCGGTGCTTTTTCATAAGTGGTCTCAAGTTCCAGTCCGTCACTTCCATAGGTTGTAATGGTAACCGGATACTCTGTCTTTTTCTGTGAGTCTGAAGCCTCTGCTGCTTCGGTCTCACCCTCGCTCACTGCTTCCGTTGCCTGATTCTCCTCTTTGATGGCCTCTGCATCTTTTCTCTCAGCTGCGAAAGATACACTTCCGAAGGTCATTCCTGCTGCCAGGATCAGGGCTGTCATTTTTGCTGCGACTACTTTTCTTTTCATGTTGCTGCTCCTTTTCTTTTGTTGCAGATGGCACAGAAAATGTTTACCGGCAGCCGCCGTCTCTTTTCCGTTCATCTGTTTTTTGATCGTGCGGACCGGAACGCCCCATCCGCCATGTTTTTTCGAGAACGGCAATCGAAAAGTATCCTTCTTATAGACAGAAGACCACTGTTACGGGAGTTCGCTTCTGTCGGATCTGAGCAGGTTTCCTGACTCTGAGTATCTTCACCTGGATCCCGTCTTCTCACGGTAAGACCGCAATGACATCCGTAGGATCCGGCTCCTCTCTTACAGTGACCAGTTCGTTCAGGATTTCCACCTGATTCCCTCTCCCTGCCGGAATGTTCTCGATATCCGGCAGTCACTCAAATCCCCTGTTCCATTGTCCTAATAAACTTAACATAAACAAGGAAGGTTTGCAATGAGTTTTTCATATGGAAATCCGCTTTGATCTGCCGCTTGCTTTCTCTTTTCGACTCATGTAAACTATGATCGTGGAGATCCGCTATTCCTCCATAAACCCATATGCATCAACAGAAAAGAGAGGTATTTTCCATGACAGATACATCCGCTCCCCATACCGATCCCGGTCTTGAAGGAAATGAAAAAATCGAGGCAGCCATTCTGGCCCTCCAGCAGGAAGCCAGCCAGGAGCTTCTGGCCCATGCACTGACCGTACTTCGCCGCCGCATGCGGGAGAACGGTCAGCTGATCCTGGCTGTAGAGCCGTCTGCGGGAAAAGAGCAGCTCGCTCTGAAAACCATTCAGACACCGGATGGCAATCTCTGGTGGGTGGCTTTTACCAGTTTTGAAGAACAGAACCGGGGCGGCGGCAGCGTCATGTCCGGTTTTCTCGCAGATATGGATCAGCTCTTCCCCTCCGCCATCCCCACCGATGGCATCCATGGCATCATCCTCAATCCCTGGAACCGTACCCTGATGTTGGACAAAATACTGCTCCAGATCATTCTGGGAAGTAATTAAAAAAGGAGGTTTTTCTCATGAGTATTTCCTTAGATCCTGAAAAAACACTGAAACTTGTCCGTTATGATTATCTGAACAGAACCGTGGTTCCCGGTCAGATCCTTTTTGCCGGATCCAGCCTGATGGAGCAGTTTCCCGTCCACGAATTTCAGCTGGGCGCCGGTCTTTCTTCTCTGATCTATAATCGCGGCATCGGCGGTTTCACCACAGCAGAAATGTTGGAACATATGGAAACCTGCGTTTATGCACTCCGACCCGCCCGGATTTTCCTTAATATCGGCACCAATGACATGAATCCCGACGATTATCGGAAGGAAGAACTGATGGAGCGCTATGAAAAAATGGTGAAAGAAATCCTCGCTCATCTTCCCGGCGTTCAGCTCACCCTTCTGGCATATTATCCCGTCAATCATGAAGCTGCCTGCGATGACAGCTGGTTCTTTTACCGGACCAACGAACGGATCTGCGAAGCCAACGAAGCGGTAAAAGCTCTGTCTCAAAAATATAGCCTGGGTTTTCTCGACCTCAATGCTCCTCTCATGGATGAAAAAGGCAGGCTGAAAGCAGAATTTACCATCGATGGTGTCCATATGTATCCCAATGGCTACCGGGAGGTATGGAAACAGCTGGCTGGTATTTTACAGTAAAAGTCAAAATTGTGTAACTTTTCATCAAAATATCGGTAGAACTTTCCAAAAGAAAGCATTATACTGCAGAAAAAGGAGGTTTATACATTATGATTTCAAGATTTTCCTACGGCCATGTCATCGAGACCGAGGCCATTCTTCAGAAACCCGCTGCTGAAAACGGCGCTCTTCCTTTCCTGACTGTGGATGAAGCTTCCCGTTCCCTCACCTATTCCATGGACGACAACGACAAGGTCTATGGCCTGGGCGAAAATGTCCGCGGTATCAACAAGCGCGGCTGGATTTACCAGAGCAAATGCTCCGACGAACCGGAACATCTGGAGGACAGACGTTCCCTCTACGGCGCTCACAACTTCTTTGTGATAAGCGGCAAAGAGACTTTCGGTATCTTCATCGATTATCCTGGAATCCTCACCTTCGACATCGGCTACAGCCATTACAGCGAAATGAAAATCACCGCTTCCGACTGGAACCTCGACGTCTATGTCATTACCGGCACCGATGTAAAGGATATCGTTCACCAGTTCCGCCAGCTCATCGGCAGAAGCTTCGTGGTTCCCAAATGGGCCTTCGGTTACGGCCAGAGCCGCTGGAGCTATATGTCCGAGGACGAGATCCGGGACGTGGTAAAAAAGCACCGCGAACTTCAGATCCCGCTGGACAGCGTTTACCTCGATATCGACTATATGGAGCGCTACAAGGATTTCACTCTGAATAACGAAACTTTCCCGGATTTTGCTGATTTTAATAAGGAAATGAAAGATGAGCACATCCATCTGGTGCCCATCATCGACGCCGGTGTGAAGCAGGAAGAAGGCTATCCCGTCTATGAAGAAGGCCTGAAAAAAGGCTATTTCTGCACCAAAGAGGACGGCTCTCCTTTTGTGGCCGCCGTCTGGCCCGGCAAGGCGCTTTTCCCGGATATGCTCAATAAAGAGGCGAGAGACTGGTTCGGCGAACAGTACAAATTCCTGCTGGATCAGGGCGTGGAAGGCTTCTGGAACGATATGAACGAGCCTGCCATCTTCTATTCCGAGGACCGTCTGAAAGAGGTTCTGGACAAAATCGACGATTACAAGGGCAGAAACCTCGACATGAACGAGTTCTGGGGCTTCACCGGTCTCGTGAACAGCCTTTCCAACAACGTGGACGACTACACCAGATTTTATCACAACAAGGACGGCGAACGCATCCGCCACGACCGGGTCCATAACCTCTTCGGCTACAACATGACCCGGGCCGCCGGGGAAGCCTTCGAGCGCCTGGAGCCGGACAAACGAATCCTCATGTTCTCCCGTTCCTCCTACATCGGCATGCACCGCTACGGCGGCATCTGGATGGGCGACAACAAGTCCTGGTGGTCCCACATTCTTCTGAATCTCCACATGCTCCCGTCCCTGAATATGTGCGGTTTCCTCTACACCGGCGCAGATCTGGGCGGTTTCGGCGCGGACACCACGGAAGATCTGATGCTCCGCTGGCTGGCTCTCGGCATTTTCACCCCGCTGATGAGAAACCATTCCGCCATCGGAACCCGCCGCCAGGAGCTCTACCGATTTGAAAACATCAACGGTTTCCGCCATCTCATCAACCTGCGTTACCGCCTGCTGCCCTATCTCTACAGCGAGTACATGAAGGCTGTGTTAAACGATGAGATGATGTTCCGTCCTCTGTCCTTCGATTATCCCGAGGACAAACACGCCGCAGCTGTGGAGGATCAGCTTCTTCTGGGCGACGGCCTGATGATCGCTCCCGTTTACGAGCAGAACGCCGACGGCCGCTACGTTTATCTGCCGGAATCCATGAAACAGGTTCGTTTCCACGAGGACGGCAGCGTGGAGGAGACCATTCTCCCCGCAGGCCACCATTTTGTGGAGATTCCCCTCACCGATGTGGTCATTTTCATCCGTCCGAATCATCTGCTTCCCCTTTCCAAGGGTGGTCAGTGCGTGGACGAGGTGGATTTTGAGGATCTCACCTACCTTTCCTATGTCACCGAAGGAAACGAGGCCGCTTATACCTATTATCACGATGACGGCTACGAAAAGGATTACGAGAATCCGGCTCATCTGACTGAGATCCGTATTTCCTCCGACGGTATCGTAACCAAATAAGAAACACGCTTAAAAAAATATCCTGCACAGGTTTTCTCACAGCCTGTACAGGATATTTTTTTAACCGTAACTGTTCAGTACCTTCACAGGAATAGCGGCTGCTGAATAGTTACTTTTAACCTTCCTTTCCGAAAAAAGCCACCGCCACAGCGTTTGGCCCCACATGAGTTCCGATCGTGGCCCCGATCGTACAGATCGGAAGCTCCTCCGTGTAATCCTTCCAGAGCACCTCGCTGTCCTGGATGTATTTCTGAAGAAGGGCATCGTTGATTCCCGTATACCCGAGCCAGAAGGGCAAGGAAAAATCGATGCCGCCGGCGTTCTGGATCTCTTTTACCAGGAGATTGTTTCCGTTTTTGGAGCCCCGGGCTTTTCCGAGGACTGCCACCACGCCGTCCTCCACAGTGACAACGGGCTTGATAGAAAGCATGCCGCCGATCATGGCCACAGATTTGGAGATCCGGCCGCCTTTTTTCAGATATTCCAGAGTGTCCAGAAGGGCGATCACATGAACCTTTTTCTTCGCAGTCTCCAGTTCTTCCGCGATCTCCGCCGCTGTTTTTCCCTGATCCTTCAGCCGCAGGGCGTAATCCACGAGGATTCGCTCACCCACAGCCACGCTCTCGGAATCCACCACGGTCACGTTATCATAATCCGCAGCCGCCACCATGGCGCTCTGGTAAGTGCCCGAAAGCTTCGCGGAAAGGACGATGACCACCACCTGCTCCCCTGCTTTCTCCGCCTTTTCAAACTCATCGGCGAAGGTGCCCGGCGAGATCAGGCTGGTCTTCGGCAGCTCGTCGCTCTCAATAAGCATGTTGTAAAATTCCCGGTGGCTTAAGTCCACCCCGTCCAGATATTCTTTTTCCCCGAAAGTAATATGCATCGGGAGCACCGTCACGTCCTCCCTCTCTGGCGTTCCCATATCAGAAGCCGACTCTGTAATAATCCTGATTTTTTCCATTCTAAAATGATTCCTTTCCAACTCTATTCTGTAAACCATTGATTTTTTCTATCTGCAAAACAACGTATACTTTAATTCAATTTTGTTGATTTGTCAACGTTTTTATTATCAAACTTTTTTTGTCACCATGCGATTCTGCCTGAAAAGCTTTTTGTGTGACAGGTATTTCCACCGAATTTTCCTGTTATACAAAAAAAATCAGAGACCCTTTCGAGTCTCCGAAATCATTTACATCTTTATAACACCATATAATACCACAAATTCACGATCTGATTTTTTAACCGCTCAAAACTCCAGGTCTCACCGCTCCGGACAAGACTGTTGGGATCGTTCACCGTGAAGGAGCCATTCGCATAACCCGTCAGCACGATAAAATGCCCGCTGGAAGTGAAATCCCCCGGCCCCATGCTGGCAATAATAGGATGACCTGCCGCCAGCTGATTGGCCATAGCCGCCTCGTCAAGCCCAAGCTCCGTTCCGGTGATCCCGTATTCTTCAGCCCCGTAGGTCATGAGATCCCAGGAGGTATCCCGGCTCTCCGTGAGAAAACCGTTGTTTGCACTGTAGGAAGCCACCTTCGCCGGAGTAATGTCATTTCTTCCGGTCAGACCACAGGCCACCATGGCAATGCAGGTGGGGCCGCAGCCACTCACCGCCACAATTGTGCTGCTTCCGTAAAGCGCATAGCCCCAACGCCTGTCCCACTGGATCAGAAGTGGAACCACGCCTTTTGTCACATCTCCCACCGTAGACGCCGGTTCCGAATCCTTTTTCTCCGGGTAATCCACTGCAAAATTCAGCGTCTCCTCATTCTGGCAGACCATCCGGAGCACATTGTCCGGATATTCCTCTTCCCGGTCCAGGATCTGCCGGTATCGTTCATCCGAATCCGCCAGACTCTGCAGCGTATCCAGATAACCGACTCTTGCCTCCGGATCAGAAAGCATCAGCTGCCCTGCATTGCTTCCGGCCTCATCCTGATAAGCTTCCTGCCACATCTCCTCTGCCTGCCGGTCCTGAGACCAGCGGATCACTCCCAGACCAAACACCATGACCAGGAAACCGCTCAGGATTCCTCTTTTCAGCCGTCTTTTTGTCCGTTCCACCTGTCGTACACGTTCCAGCTGCTTCCTTTTTCTGCGTTCGTTTGTCAGTCTCTCTTTATCTGCTGTCAGATCACTCGTCATATCATTATCCTCTTTTCCGGATCTTCCAAAAAAATCCTTCTCTGACACCATTATAAAAATCCCGCCTGTCAAAATCCTCGCTGAAATGTAATCCTTTTGTAAACATAAAATCAGGGGGCTCTTTTTGAGCCCCCCGGGGTTTCCTCGAAGGTTTCTTTTATCTTTTCAAAGCTTTCTCTGTCTGTAAAAAGAATGGCAATAAATTCATCACCACCGGTACGATATACTTTTCCGCAGCTGTCAAAGCATTTTTTCATGCAGGAAGCGGCTCCCTGGAGCAATTCATCCCCGGCAGCATGTCCCTGACTGTCGTTAACAATCTTCAGTCTATTGACATCCATGCATCCATGGAAACGTAAATGAATTCTTCCTCCTCAGACAGCGCCAGTATATCTTTTTCATAAGCCCTTCGCTTATAGCCGCCGGTGAGAGAATCCGTATTGGAGGTATGGAGCAGTTTTTCCTCTTTACGCTTTTCATTATCAATGCTCTGGATCGTAAAGATCATTTTCACAGGCTTCTTTTCCAGATCCGTTTCGATGGATATAAAGGCAGCGCGGAACCAGCCAAGCTCCCGGCTTACAAACTCCCCGGAAATAATTTTCTTTCTTTTCATGCGCTGTGCTGCGGTGTGAAGGTCCACAAACAGATCGGTCTGTTCCTGGTACGCTTCTATGGCTGTATTCTTCATGATCCGGTGCATGGTGTCATCTGCATTTTTCTGCCATTCCACGTTTTTCTCAGTTTCTTCCCTGCCGGAATACTCCATGACAGAATCCTTTTTCAGGTCCATCAGATACATCCGATGGTAAATTTCTGCCATAGACGCCAAACGTCAAGAGAAACCCTTACGATTTTCTGCGATTTGCCCAGCCGTCTTTCCCTTATTTTTCTTTCCTTTCAAAGCTGTCTCGATAATCCGACGGCAGTACCCCTTTCCGCTTTTTAAAAGCCCGCCGGAAGGTATGGCTGCTGTTGTAACCGCAGAGCTGCGCCGTTGTTTCAACAGAGTCTCCTCGTTCCAGAGCCTGGCAGGCCTTCTCCAGCCTCAAAGTCTCAAGCATAACAGAAAAAGTACAGCCAAACTGCTCCCGGATAACCCGGTACAGATAAGATTCGGCATAGTCAAAATGCAAGGCTGCATCATAAAGGGTAAATCCGCTGTCAGAAAGATTTTCCTGTACATATTCCTGGATGCTCTTTTTAAAACGGGACTCTTCATCCGCTTTTTCATCCGTTGCCCGCTGACAGGCAGCAGTCAGACGATCCACCACTTTTCCTGAAATCTTCTGACCTTGATCCCCTGCATGATAATTCAAAAGGAACTTACTTTCCTGAGACAGTTCATCATCATGAAGACTTTCACTGATCCGAAGGATTGTCAGATACATCTGCTGGTTCAAAAGCTGAAGATCTGTATCCCGTAAATCCCCGTATATGTCCGTTATCAGAGTGGATAAAAGCCGGGTCTGCCCTGTTGTCGCAAGATTGATCAGACGCATTTCCGTTTCAATGGGGAAGACAGCCATATGGGGTTTTCTGTGCTGAACGGCATCATAAAAGACCACGCCTCCGTCTTTTGCTGCATATTCACAATCCAGCATGGATACCACCCGTTCAAAAAGCTCCGATACCTCATCCAGGCTTTCACAGAAGCCTCCGCAAAGATAAGACAGAGGACAATGCAGCTTTTCTCCCAAAAGCCCATGCACGCGTGCCACCGTCTCCTCCAGCTTCTGACAGCATACAGCGGTATCCTTTTCCGGGAAAATGAGCAGGAAGGCCGATACCTGTTGATTATACTGTGTGCCATAAACCTGAAAAGACTCTGTCTGGGAAAAGGTAGACAGGATCAGAACATTGGCACTTTCCAGTTCATGCACAGACTGAGAATCCATCCATTCTCCATAACCAGTATTTCTCACCAGCAGCACAGCGTACTTTCCACCTGTAAGATTCAGGGAGAGATATTCCGAAAGACTTTCTTTTTGATTCTGGGATATGGTTCCCCGCAGCAGCTGCAGAAGGAAATCCGACTGGATCACCATGGTCTGCCGCTCCAGTTTTTCGTTAAGTTCACTGTAATTGTTCACCAGGTTCGAAACCGTTCCCTTCAGGAAGTTGTAATCTTTGGAAGCATCCCGATTTTCACCGGACTGCGGATCCAACATTCGGAACAGATCCAGGATAGGCTTCGCATTTTTACAGGAAAATTTCCAAGAAAAGAGAAGTCCCAAGATCAGATCTGCTGCCAATATGATAATGATCCAGCCCCGTAAATTGTGAATCCGAAAATAAACCTCGCTTTTGGGGATATAAGCCACACAACGCCGCCTGCTGATAAGGCTTTGGGAATCAAACCGGAGGAATTCTTTTTCCGGAAAATTTGATTCCTGCAGGGAGGTCAGTGTTTGCTGTCCACCACTGATCTGGAATAAAATCCTACCATCATCATCTGTAATGCAGGCAATACCTGTGGAACCTAGATTCATTTTCTTAAGCTTATCCGCAAATTCAGCCGTGTCAATCACCGCCGCCACACAATCGGCAGAATTCGAGCGGTATCCAGCTAGAACAGGCTTGATGAGTAGGATGGCATTGTATGCCTGGTCATATAATTCCACATCTGTGGCAGGGCAGATGAATTCCTTGCCACTGTGTTGTTTCAGAACATCGGAAATTTTTTCTGTACTTCCAGGCAGCGTAAGAATATCATCATAATACTTCATACGGGAGAAGGGTGCTTTGCAGGAAACCAGGCAATCACTGTTGCCTGCATAGATCAGCATATCTAGGATCCCGGAAGCCGCATATACTTCTTCATAATCTGCCAGACTCTGGTATGCCCTTTTTGCCCGGATAAGCAGACTGGAGCCTGTATAAGTATACGGAACCAGAAATTCCTGGGTGGTCCGGCTAAATGCCAGAGAATTCATGCTATCATCTGCCCGGCCAAAAATCTCCTCTGTAGAGGACATACATTCATCCAGCAGATACTGATTGTACGTCTGAATTTCTTCTTTAATAATGATGGAAGCAGCACCATAAGTAAATAACAATGCCAGTATAGGGAGTATAAGCATTGCGCCGTAGGAAAGGAACATCATCCGGAATATGCTGTTTTTTGAACGTTCTCTATGCTTCATAGTTCTTCGCCCCCTGTCTGTACTGCATGGAAGCCACGCATTTGCAGTCTGCTTCCATGGGTACTATTTGTCCATGTAAATATGCACTACGCTATCGCATTATTTACCTCTCAGTATAGCAAATTTTGTCAATAATACAAGGCGAAGAAAGGATTTGTACCTTTTTTTAAAAAAGTCCCCTAGGCAATTTCCTGCGAAAATCATGGGATTTCGAAGGTACTTTTTTCAGAAACCAGCACTTTGACAAAATAAACCTTGAAAACCCATCGTCACCTGTGCAATATTTAGTAAAACAATTCCTGACCCAAAGAGTCAGTCAAAAAAATGTATAGTTTCCAGAATATCCACATGGGAAACAGGAGCGAAATGCCTTATAAGAAAAAAATAAGAGCGGCAGATTTCTGGAAGCTATATACATAGCAAGGAGGGTATATGAAAGTAAAAAACAGAAATGTGAATGCAATCAATGGAACCGAAAAAGGAAGAATCCGTCGCAGGATATGGCAGGATCGGCAGCTTTATCTTATGATTTCCATTCCTCTGATCTTCCTTTTCCTTTTTAGCTACTGGCCGATGTATGGAGTACTCATTGCATTCCAGAAATTCAGTCCCACCCGAGGAGTGTTCGGCAGTAAATGGATAGGCCTGGCCAACTTCAAGCGATTCTTTTCTACTCCATCGGCCACAAGAACCATCGCCAATACCTTTCGTTTAAGTCTTTATTCGCTGATCGCCGGAATTCCGTTCCCCATACTTTTGGCGATCCTGCTAAATGAGTGCAGAGGCCTCCGTTACAAGAAGGCGATCCAGATGATCACCTATGCACCCTATTTTATCTCCACTGTTGTTATGGTAGCTATCCTGTTCCAGCTTCTGGATCCCCGTACAGGACTGGTCAATATATTCCTGAATAAATTAGGAATAGGTCCTGTGGATTTTATGACTGACCAATCGCTGTTCCGCTCCGTTTATGTATGGTCCGGAATATGGCAGGGGGCCGGCTTTAATGCCATCATTTACATATCCGCGCTAAGCGCCATTGACCAGGAACTGTATGAAGCAGCAAGAATAGACGGGGCCAACCGCCTGCAGAAGATCTGGTATATTGATCTGCCCAGCATCCTGCCGACATTCACGATCATGTTCATCATGAGCTGCGGATCTATCATGAGTGTGGGATTCGAAAAAGTATATCTTATGCAGAATTCTGCCAACCTGGCAGTTTCTGAGGTCTTATCTACTTATACTTATAAAATGGGACTCATCAATCTGGATTACGGATATTCATCAGCGGTAGGACTTTTCAATTCCGTCATAAATACCGTCTTTATCGTCCTGGTAAACTTTATCAGCAGACGTACCAGCGAAACCAGCTTATGGTAAGGAGGCCACAATGAAAAGAGAAAAAACGCAAAAACAGAGCAAAAACCAGATCCGTTCCCGGGGTGACAAAGTATTTGATGCCCTTGTATATCTGCTTTTAGGACTTGCCGGGCTGACCGTATTATACCCGCTTATTTACATCATCAGCGCATCCTTCAGCACACCAGCTGATGTAATATCCGGCAGAGTGGTTCTGTTTCCGGTCAATCCTACTCTCCTAGCATACAAGCAGGTGCTCAAAAACAAGAGCATTATTTCCGGCTATGCCAACACACTCCTGTACTCTGCCGCAGGTACGCTGGTAAGCCTGACCGTCACAATTCTAGCTGCCTATCCGCTCTCCTGCAAAAAACTGGTGGGCAGAGGATTATTTTCCAAGCTGTTTATATTCTCCACCCTGTTTTCCGGAGGACTTATCCCCTTCTATCTGGTGGTAAAAAATCTGGGACTGCTCTACACCCGGGCAGCAGTGGTGCTTCCTGTGGCGCTGAACGTATTCCATATCATTCTTATGCGCACCTACATACAGACATCCATTCCCACGGAAATGCTGGAGGCTGCTGAGATAGACGGCTGCAGTCATGTTGGAAAGCTGTTCTATATGGTACTGCCTCTGTCTGGTTCTATTATTGCCGTACTGGTCCTTTACAACATCGTCGGTCAGTGGAATTCTTACTTTAATGCTATGATGTTCCTGAAAGATCAGGATATGTATCCTCTTCAGATCATCCTGCGGGATATCCTGGTGATGAACTCGGTATCTTCCGATATGACGGTAAACATTTCAGAAATGATCCTGAAGCAAGGATTGGCGGATGTGCTTAAATACGCACTGATCGTGGTATCCAGTGCACCGCTTCTTATGGTATACCCCTTTATTCAAAAACACTTTGTAAAGGGTGTCATGATGGGTTCTATGAAGGGTTGACCTCCTTCTAAATCAATACACAAAACAAAACATAAGAAAAGGAGACAAAACAATGATGAAGATGAAAGCGAAATCAAGCCGGGCTCTGGCCGCACTTCTGGCCCTGTGTCTGCCCCTGTCCCTCCCCGTCGCTGCGAACGCAGAAGAAAGCGATGAGAAAGTCCTTCATGTGGTGGTAGGAAAACCTTCTGTTGTGGAGGATATGAACACCAACGAGACCTCCATGTGGCTGGAAGAAATCACAGGCATTCATGTGGAGTATGAGCAGATTCCTCTGGAGAACATCAATGAAAAGGTCGCAATGATGTTGGCTGGAGGCGAACTGCCGGATGTATTCCTGAACTGCGGTATCACAGCTGCACAGATGGCACAGTATGGTGTAGAAGATCAGTACCTGATCCAGCTGGATGATCTGATCGATGAATATGCCCCCAATCTGATCAAAGCCATGGAACCTTTTGAAAAACAGGGTGGTATGAATCTTCTTCGTGAAGTAGACGGACACATCTACAGCCTGCCGGAGATCAACCCCTGCTTCCATTGCACCAGAGCTCTGAAGATGTGGATAAACGACGAATGGATGAAGACGCTCGGCCTGGAATATCCCACCACCACAGAAGAATTCAAGGAAATGCTCATCGCTTTCCGTGACGGCGATCCCAACGGCAACGGGCTGAAAGATGAAATTCCTTTGAGCGGAGATATTGATGGCTGGTACGCTCAGGCAGCGTACTTCCTTCTGGGTTCCTTCCTTCCCATGAGCGCTTACAGCCAGGGATTCGGTCTGGATGGCAATACCGTAGTAAATCTGTCCACCGATGAACGCTTCCGCGAAGCACTGGCTTACCTCAATGATCTGTACAATGAAGGTCTGCTGGATCCCGGAACTCTGACTCAGACGGATGATCAGCTTAGAAAACTGGTTGACAATCCGGATGCTCCTCTGATCGGAGCTACCACTGCCGGCTACGGTGGCGTATTTACTTCTGAGATCGGCGGAGACCGTTATAAGCTCTATCGTCCGCTGGCTCCTTTAAAAGGACCGGAAGGTGTTCAGTACGCCTACAGTGCCCCCTATACCCCCAGCACCGGCAATTTCGTTATCACAAAGGACTGTGCTGATCCAGCTCTGGCCATGCAGTGGGCCAACGCACTTTACACTGACGAGGCCTGCTCCACCATCTTTAACGGTGTAGAAGGAAAAGCCTGGCGTTTTGCCGAAGACGGCGAAGTTGGTTTCGAAGGACAGCCGGCTCTCTGGACAGCTCTCATTGCTTACGGCGGAGATGTAGGAAGCACACGAAATGACTGCTGGACTCAGATGGGTATTTATAACTTCAGTGCAGAATGGCGTGCCGGACAGACCGTTGATCCGAATGTAGACCTCTACTCTGCAGACGGCATGGAATTCCTGCTCTATAAGACTACAAAAGAGCTGTATGATCCATATAATATGGATGAGTTTGCTCTTCCTGCCTTAAAACTTACAGAAGACGAAAACTTTATGGTTTCCCCACTGCGCACGGAATGGAACAATTATTTCTCCGAAATGTTCTTTAACTTTGTAACCGGCGCATGGAATCTGGACAGTGACTGGGAAAATCATGTCAATAATGTAGAGAACATCTACAGCATGTCCCAGATGACAGAAACTTATCAGACAGCATATGACCGTCAGTATGGCAGTAACTGACATACATAGAAACCTTTTATAATAAGGAGAAAAAGGAGATATCTGGCCATGGAAAAAAATTTATTTGATCTGCAGAAAGATTTCGTAAATATGCGCTTTGGAATGTTCATCCATTTCAACAGTGCCACCTTCCAGTTTCATTCAAATCCTGATGTGGTAGACTGGGAATACGACCATGAGAATAACGGAGAGCCAAGACGCTTTCCCTTTGACCCCCAAAGCTGGAATCCAACCAAACTGGACTGCGCTCAATGGGCAGAAGCAGGAAAAGCTGCCGGAGTGGAATTTGCAGCCCTGACTGCCAAACACCATGAGGGTTTCTGCATATGGCCCACAAAATACACGGAACATTGCATACGAAATTCTCCAGTAAAAACAGACGTAGTCAGAGAGTATCTGGATGCTTTCCGTTTGCAGGGCATCAAAGCCGGACTGTATTTTTCCATTCTTGATCTGACCCAGGGCATTAACCGAAATGGCTGCAGTGCCAAAAACAAAGAGTACATAAAAGGGCAGTTAACAGAGCTGCTTACCAACTATGGTGAGATCCCCTTTATCATTGTGGACGGATGGAATTCTCCCTGGGGCGGCCCAAGCTATGAGGATCTGTCCTTTGAGGAACTGGACAGCTGGGTAAAAGCCCTGCAGCCAAATTGCCTGGTGTTGAACATCGGCAGCCTGGATGGTCTGAAACACTCTGATATCGTCTTCCATGAAACCTCCGCAGGACAAAAGATCGAAAACAGCTTTGCTGGTCCCGGTGCCAGCTGTCACACCATGACAAAGGGCTGGTTCTGGCGTAATGGTGATGGAGAAAAGGTTCTGAAACCGGTAAACTGGGTGCTTGACTGGATCAATCGTTCCAATAAAAACAATACTTCTTTTATTTTAAACAGTACACCGAATATCTATGGACTGCTCGATGACAATCTTGTAGAACGGTATCATCAGATTGGTGAGAAGTACCACAAGCCTGCTCCCCTGGAAGAGATTCCGGAGGGTTGGGCTGTCAGATAAGAGCGCAACGCTTTTTTGAAAATCACATACAAAAAGCCCGGAATTTCATAGGAATGCTGAAATTCCGGGCTTTGATTTTGCACTTTTTCCATTGGATTTTTATTTTTAATCAATAAAAAGACATTCCTCTGCTTTCTTTGGTATAATGAAATCCATCAAAACCATACAGGGAGGTATGATAAAATGGTAAAACCGATAATAAAAGACATTTTTTTCCTTTCCCAGAAGGCTGAACCTGCAACAAAAGATGATCTTACGCTGGGCAAAGATCTGATGGATACTTTAGCCGTCCACCGAGAGGAATGCGTTGGCATGGCAGCAAATATGATCGGCGTCAAAAAGAATGCCATTATCGTCAGCATGGGCTTTGCAGATGTAGTGATGTTTAATCCGGTGCTCCTGCACAAGGACACGCCCTATGAAACAGAGGAAGGCTGTCTTTCTCTGGAAGGGAGCCGAAAAACGCTACGCCACGAAAATATTGAAGTGGAATTTTACGATATGTCATGGAAAAAACAGCGTCAAAAATTTAACGGCTGGACGGCACAGATCATCCAGCATGAGCTGGACCACACCCAGGGAATTATCATCTGAAACGGAATGACTGGATCCGGCATACCGGACATACATGGAACCTGCATTATAATGATGCCAGGGTCAAAAGCTCAAAAAGCCGTTCGTGCTTGCACGATAAGGCTTTTGAACTTGGGACCCGCCAAACATGAGGTGCAGAACATCCAGTGTATGTTCGTTTAGCACCGACCGAAGCGGAGCGGAGACCTTGCGAGAACTGCTTTGCAGCGGAGCAATTCGTAAGCATCAGTTGGGGGCAAAAAACCTTTTGACCCCAACATCCTTCTTATTAGCAATATAGAAAGGAATCCTTTACCATGCTGAAACATTCATCTGGATATACATTGAAAAAAGTGGGAAATTCCTGGTATCTTCTCCCCTTTGGTCAGCAGGTGGCCGACCAGCACAAAGCAGTGGTTCTGAATGAGACCGGCGCCTTCCTCTGGAATACGCTGGAGCACACCTCCGATCTCGAAGAACTGACCCACCATCTGGCCAGGTATTATGAAGTGCCGGAGAGCACCTGTCCGGAGCTTCAGGAAGATGTGCAGACCTTTTTCCGGCAGCTTCTCTCCTTTGGGATTCTCGAGGAAGACCTGGCTCCGGAGCGTCGGGACGATACGCTTAACCTGGAGATTGCGGGCCTGCTCCTGCGTCTGAACGGTCCGGCTTCCCTTTTTCCAAAAGAATTTTCTGCCTTTGCTTCCGAAAAAAGCGAACTTCCGGATCAGGAAATTGACCTTGTTACGCTGCCGCCCTCCCCGAAAGCAAACGGAACTGTTCTTCTTCGCAATCCGGAGCTCACGGTGATGGAGGCAGCGGACCGATATGTCTTTCTTTTCCCGACTATGAAGAACATCCGGGAGGCCTCCATGACGAAAGACGGCTCCTACGTCCGGATTTCCTGTGCTCCCACATCCACGGAAGAAAATCTGGCCAATCTTTTTCACGCGATCCGGCTGTTTTTCCTTTTTCTGGCTCAGAAAAGAGGCCGCTTTGCCCTTCACTCGGCTTC
>OHAC01001237.1_pt1 | contig 24081 bp, 34 predicted proteins | sample 1577051 | NCBI WGS metagenome assembly OHAC01 (sample SAMEA3541499, study PRJEB24748) | human gut metagenome | biome: human gut; feature: human-associated habitat; material: faeces | place: China | collected 2012 | reverse complement strand
AATGTAAGGTCGCTGGCGCTGTTGTTTCTAATAGTTGCCGAATGTACTGTTACTAGTTTTGTTGCATTTACAGTACCTGTTAGTATAGTATCGATTCTTCCATTCAATGTTTTATTATCATTTTTTAATTCAGTTTTAACTTTGTCCATGTAAGTTTTATTACTGTTAATATCTTCTTCTAAATCAGCTTTTATACTTTCATAAGTAGACAGTGATACATTATCAGTAAATAAATAATCAGATGGTTTTTTTCGTCTGTTAACAGGTATAATCATTTTTTCAAATGCTTTGTATTGTCCACCGGTTTCACTGCATAGATCAACATTTAAGTTTTTACCAAACTGTAATATAGCATTAGGTACATCACAGGTAATTACTCCGTCAGATAGTTTGGATTGTACGATTATAGATTCACACATTCCAAAACAAGAAAATGCTAAGACAGGAGCTACATCTATATCTAAACCACTGATAGTAAATTTCTGATTAAGATCCCACTGGCTGACAGAATCAGTCGTGTATGATCCATAACTTTTAAATTCTGCTTTAATCATTATAATCTTCCTCCTAAATTTTCTCGTGGGGAGTTTTTTCTACAAAGACCTCCCCCTGTACCGTTATCCCCTAGAGGTTCCGTAGAATTTTGACCACCCCTACCCTAACAGCACCACAGCCTCATACATTAACGAAAATTCGTTAATCAGTACCATATAAGGCTACATAATAAAAACGTCTCTAAGAGGCTCTTGTGCGTTCTCATCACTATAAACCTTTAGGACGTTTCTTATATTTCATTCTTCTTTTAAATCGTTTATGTCTTTTATCATGACAATCATGACATAAGGATCGAGTATTATCATAATCCAATCGCTTATCCCATCCTTCATCAGTCTTAATCTCTATGATGTGATCAACCTCAGTAGCAATACCACCGCACCAGGCGCAACGATAATCATCATCTTGTAATCTCTTAGCTGACAATACTTTCCAAGGTGTACTATTATAAAAGCGTACATACTTCGGATCTCTCTTCTTATTGTATGCTTTATTACTCTTTGCTCTTGACTCTTGTATCCTAGCTTCTCTCTCTGCCTTAACAATAGGAGTACATATCTTACAGTATGTAGATCCATAGGGTATAAGGTTGCCACATCTATTACAGGATTTAAGTAACATAGATATACCTCCCCTCTAATAGGCGTTACATGAATCGAACACGTGACACATGGCTTATAAGGCCACCGCTCTAACCACTGAGCTAAACGCCCATATATATTTACCCATCAGAAAAGACCCGGGATAATTCCCAGGTCTCATACTTAATGGAGGCTTTAACCGATCGGACGACCTTTCCTCAGATCGCCACAATACAATAATACACCTCATTTCCGTATTATGTAATGTCAACTTACTGCTCATTTAATGTTAACAATCTGACACCCTCACTATATAGTCTATATACAGTTCTGATATTACATGGAATTGCTTCGGCTATATCCTCCGGGTTCATACAATCGATAAAGAACATTTCTAATATTTCAGCGTGTTTTACTTCATCTAACGTATCTATCTCTTCTAAGATCTCTGATCGTAATTTCTTTCCTTTTGTCTTTAGTCTCTCGATACGTTCCTCGAGTTCAATCTTATCTGATACAAGATCCTCGGTTGTAATAGGAGTACCGCCTCGAGGCATATCGGACAATTTAGGAGACCTTAAAGATGTGATTCTATTATCTAAGAGATTGAGCTTTTCCTCGAGGCGGTTTACAAGCGCCCTATTTTTTTTGTAACGCTTAAGCGAGCGTTTCTTCTTTTCAATCTCCTTGATCTCTAAATCTTCCATAATTGTTCCTCCCGAATTTAGATCATAACAAAATAACAAAAAAAAATCGTAATTCCTATATACATACAACATATAACATTACTTACTATATATATTTATATTTACTCTTAATTTAAGTAATAATTATGTTATTGTGTTATAGATATGTATATATTTATAGTTAATCGAAACACGTTTTTACTTTTCGAAAACAGTTTTTCGATTTAGGAATAACAAAAACTATAACACAATGTTTTTTTAATTTTGTTATATACCTGTTTTTGTTATCCCCAATTTTTTAAAATTTTTCAGTTTTTGTTATGATCCATGATTTTGTTATGATTCTGTTATGCTTTTTGTTAATGCTTATTTATTCTTTTTAGTAAGTGTACGATAAAGAGCGACGATCAAAAGTAATATAAAACCAACAACGATGATCTCACCCGCTAAAAGAATTAAACTAATCAGTCCATCAAATAAAATTTTTACCATTGCGTTTTACCTCCATCCTGTCGATCCGATACCACCGCGTGAGATTGCATTTAAATGATCAACCTCAATCAATTCTACCGGATCCATGTTCTTAATGATTCTAAACTGTGCGATACGATCACCTTTCTTAATAATAGTACTACGGATCGCCAACGCCGGAAATCTCCACTCGTCGGTGTTGCCTGAATAACTGTTATCGATCACCCCGATTGAATTACTTAGAATCACACCGAACTTAGACGGTGTGGATGATCTAGGCGCTACAATCGCTTCGTAACCGTCAGGTAAGATCATACCTACACCTAAATGAATAAGCTTATAATCACCAGCGTTAAGTTGCACTGTTTCCGCAGATCTTAGATCAATCCAATCTCCTTTACTGATTTTCTCTAACTTTTCGATCTCTTTGTCGAAATATTTTACTTTAATTTTCTCCTTACAGTTTCCTAACTGAATATTAATCTTAATTCCCATTACTTTACCTCTTTTTCTACTTTTAATAACAAACGGCGGACCAATTTAATGTTGGATTTAATAATTGAGTTCCTAGGATCATGAGGGAACTTTTTACGATCTATAAAGCACCAATAAAAAGAATTTTTTTCTTTTGCTAATGTTCTAGCTTTTTCGTATTCTTCCCGGCAAGCTTTGTTATATGCTCTCTCTTCGTCGATTTCATTTAATAGATACCGTATAATACTAAGTTCTTTTTCACCTGGAATCTCTGTTTTTAATTCATCCATCTTACCCTCCTTAGTAAGCAAACCAGTTTAGATCATTTAGATTTCCTGTTAAGAGTACATCCTCAATCTTAATTAACGTACCTGATTTTTTAGCCTTAATATGTTCCATGTTGTCGTTATAAGCTTTATCATAATACGCTAGTTTTCTTTTAAAATTTTCTGATCCATTAACAATAACCTCTGGTCCTGAATGACCCTCTGTACTAATTTTTACAGCCATAAAAGCTCGTCCTCTGTTAATACCATCTTCTACAATTGCTTTAAATTCTGATTTTGTCATAATATTACCTCCAATATTTCTTTAGTCATAGCTTGTTGTAATAATCTTATCGTCTCCTCTACTAAATAGGTGATATCTTCTTTTTCTAACATTCCGTTAGTTACCATACAACTACACCCTATTTTTACACCTCTATATAACATCCGTACATTAATATCGCGAGCGTTAAGAAAACGATCATCATCTATACACATATCGCTAAATGGATATATAGCGTACCATTGTTTTTTTAACTCCTGTTTAAAATCTTCCATAATCGTTTATCCCTCCTCTAATGGTCCAAACATTTCACAATATTTATCATAGTCATTATTCATCAAGTAATATTTAGCTGTTATTTCTTTAACCACTTCGATATAATTTTTACCATTGTCAGCGGTGGACGTGATAAAATAAGCACCTTTAGCGGTCTTATATAAATCGGTATCTCGATAAGGGTACAATGTTCCTAATATCGTTTCACTTTTCCACTGTTTGCTAAATGTACATAGTAATTCAGCTTTATCAGTATCGTATAGTTTATCTTTAACAATAAATCTCATGATTTCTTCTCTCCTATAAATGTAATACTCTGTCTGCAATCTCCTGTGTACGTCCCTGATTCCAGTAATGTGTACCAATATAACCACACGTACGACGTGCAACGTTCATTTTATCCTGATCACGATTACCACAGTTTGGGCACTCCCAAACCAATTTACCAGACTCATCTTTTACAATCTTAATCTCTCCCTCATATCCGCACTCTTGACAGTAATCAGATTTAGTATTTAATTCGGCATACATAATATTGTCGTAAATAAATTCGATTACAGATAAGACAGCCGGTATATTGTCGTTCATGTTTGGTACTTCTACGTAACTAATCGCTCCGCCTGGTGACAATGCCTGAAATTCAGATTCAAACTTTAACTTAGTAAACGCGTCAATTTCTTCTGTTACATGAACATGATAGCTATTTGTAATGTAGTTCTTGTCTGTAACACCTGGAATGATACCAAAACGTTTTTGCAAGCATTTAGCGAACTTATAAGTCGTGGATTCTAACGGAGTACCATATAGACTAAAATCAATATTTTCTTTCTCTTTCCAGCGATTACAAGCGTCGTTTAATTCCTCCATAATCTGTAAGGCGAATCCTTTACCTCCTCCGGTATGACTTTCACCTGTGATCGCTTTTACAGCTTCGTAAAGTCCAGCATAACCAAGTGAGATCGTACTATAACCACCGTGTAAAAGTTTATCGATCGTTTCTCCTTTTTCTAATCTAGCCAACGCTCCATACTGCCATAAGATCGGCGCTACGTCGGACGGTGTACCCTCTAATCGTTTATGTCTCGCCATAAGGGCGGGATAACATAAGTGTTCAAGTCTATAGTCAAGAATATCAAAAAATGTTTTTCTGATCAGGCTTGGATTATATCGATGATCATTGTAACTACCTACTAGTTGTACAGTCGTAAGAGCAACATCCACCAAGTTGATCGTTACAACACCCTGGTTAAATCGACCGTAATATTTTTTACCTTTCTTCCAGTTTTTCGCTTTTGCAATATTCTTAGTTGTACGATCTGGTGTAAGAAAAGATCTACATCCCATACAAGTATAAACATCACCTTTTAGCTCTCGCATGATCTTAGCACTAATATAGTCAGGAACCATCCTTTTTGCGGTACATTTAGCGGATAACTCGGTTAAGTAATAATATTCAGATCCCGGTCTAGCGTTGTTTTCATCCAGGCAGTAGATTAATTTAGGAAATGCCGGTGTGATCCATTCTCCAACTTCATTTTTAACACCTTGGATTCTCTGCTTAAGCACCTCTTCGATAATGATCGCTAAATCTTTACGTACCTGTCCATCTTCTACTTCGTTAATATCCATGAACACTGTAATAAATGGAGCCTGTCCGTTAGTAGTCATCAAAGTTACAACCTGGTATTGAATTGTTTGTACACCTCTTACAATATCGTCTTTCACTAATTGTTCGATGAAATTATAATAATCATCCTGAGTCATACAGCTAAGTAACTGACCGTAATCTTTTCTGTACTTTTGTCGTGTTTCATCTACAAACGGAGCTAAATGAGCTAATGTTATCGACTGTCCACCGTACTGACTACTAGCTACTTGTGCAATGATCTGAGTCGTAATATTACAAGCTGTACTGAATTTATGAGGTTTCTCGATCATCGTACCTGAGATAACCGTACCGTTTTGTAACATATCTTCAATGTTTACTAAATCGCAGTTATGTGAATGTTGGGCGAAATAGTCAGCATCATGAAAATGAATGATACCTTTATCGTGAGCATTGACAATTTTTTTTGATAACAATTTACGTCTTGTCAGGTCTTTATTAACTTCCCCGGCTATGTAATCTCTTTGTGTTGGTATAATTGTAGAGTTTTTGTTGCTGTTTTCCTGTTTGATTTCCTCATTGTTACATTCAATTAATGTTAGAACCGTATCATCTGTCGTATTACCTTTACGAGCTTTTTCGCGATCATAACGATAACGAATATACTTACGAGCAACCTCAGGAGATCGCGATAACATCAATCTACGTTCTACAGCGTCTTGAATTTCTTCAACACTCACGGATCTGTTCATAAACTTAAAAGTATTAGTAAGTCCGATCGCAATCATTTCAATCTCTCTAACAGTTAATTGATCCATTATATTTACTTCTTCATTCGCGGATGAAATGGCATTTTTGATTTTTTCAGGAGTAAAGTCTACCTCTACTCCATTACGTTTAATCACTTTCATTATCGCCACCTCCTAACACTGTATCTAAGATTTCAGATGTACGTTCTTTTACCGCTTTAGTTCTAACAAGCTTATTAGCTAACTGTTTACCAGCTTCTTCTACGATCGCGTCTTTATGCTTATCAAACAATAATGTGACTTCTTTTTCTACAAGTCGACGAATTACATTTTCTTCTGAATAATAACCTCTATCTACTCCTAACTCTTTTTTTGTTTCTTTTACTACTGTTTCCGATGCTTGTTCGACAATTCTTTTTCTTATTAAATCATCGTCCACAGTTACACCGAATTGTATAATATGTTCCATTTGTGCCACCTCTTTATATTTTTTCGATAAAATATCTTTTTCCGTCTGCTTTTTGCTTTGGTTTCTCCTCGAAATCAAATTTACTTGCTACTTCCTTAAAGAATGTCTTTTTACCTGTTACATTAGATGTCTTTATGCCGGACACTTTACACCAGTCGACAAACTCGGAATATAGTACATCACGTGGATTGGTTAAGAAATAATCCTCATTATATTCTTTATCGTCAATCCAAGATAATACGGTAGAGTTGTCAGCTTTATAAGATTCAAGAGCTTCGATCACACATCTTGGTTCTGTAAATCGTCCACGATGTATAAGCCTTTGCGCGCCCCTGATTCCAATATTTAATAAGTAAGATAACGCCGTTGGTTCTGTGATTTTATCCTCAATCATTGGATCATAATCTTCATCGTCTACTGTAAACTTGGCTTTGAACGGGATGAGTAACCAACGTCTGTAAAATCCCTCAGACTTATCAAACGATCTCGGAATAGAGTTAGCGCTATAAATATGTGTCGCGTAAGGTTCAATCATATACGGACGTTCACCTTTACGTTCAACCATTATCGCGTTTCCTGAAAACAGTTTTTTCAACGTTCCCGTATCTTTCAGCGTTACATTATCCACGTCGTCACCGATGTTCGCTAATTTGTTCTCTAATTCTGCCGTATTGAATCGATCTGTAACTTTTTCTAACGCTAAAGCCGAATAGTTTCTTTGTCCTAAGAAAGTCTTAACGAGATCTAATATTGTAGATTTACCGTTACTACCTGATCCGTAAAACAAAAACGCTTTCTGATAACGGTTATGTTTAAGTAATGTCGCTCCCAACATTTCCTCAAATAAATTGATAACCTCACGATCTCCACAAAAGACACGGTTTAGCATCTTGTCCAGATCAGCACAGTAAGCAGATGGATCATATACAACCGGGATACGATCAAACTCGATCGCGCTTGGATTAAATTCTAAACATTTACTAGATCGAATATCCAAACGTGTATTTTTAAGATTAATGATGTAAGGATTAACCTTTAATTCACTCGCCTGAACGTGTGTTTTAATTCTTATGTACGCCAACACTTCGGTTCGCTGTCTTTGTAAGATTCCAGGATATAACTCAATCATTTTATTTTCTATAATCTTATCGTCAGCCTGGTAATAACCATCCTCATAGACATATAACGTACCGTTTACTTCGATAATATTAAATTCCTGAATGAGCTGATCACCAAACTCGTTATGACTAAATCCCGCTTTTTTATCTTCTGCTTTCGCTATTTGTTCAGCGATCACATCGTCAGGCTTAAAAGCTTCGTCTCTACATATCGTAGATATCTCAGTATCAGGTAACGGATCCTCTAATACATAATCATTTATTACTTCGATTGTTTCACGGATTTCGTCTCGGTTAAATCCTTTTGTCTGTAAGTAAACTATGTAATTAAACAATTCTTGATTACGACCTGATCCCTCACCCATTTCTTTAAAAGCAAATTTGCCGGACGGCGCAGATACAGAATATAACCATTTAGGTACTACCTCGATATCATCACTTTTAACTTTTCGGATCCATTCTCTCATTTTTCCGTCTTGTTTTATCTTAACGTACGCATTACGCCCTCCGGCTTTACGATCGCAATATATACCGACGGCCAATCTATTTTTTATAAAGTTTTTCGGATTATCTTCGGGTGATTTAAACCAGCAATGAATCCCTCGAGTAGTTTTCATAACCTTACATTTAAGGTCCAAACCATCTACAATCTTTAGCATGATCTCCGCATCTGAGGTTATATCAAAGTCTAATACAACATATCCTTTAGGAACTACAACAGCTACATTATCAAATATCATAGCCTCAGATTTAGTTTTTGTACCTTTACCGTCTTTAAATTCATGCGTTGGTTTTTTACCGTCTAATATTATATATTGCATATCCTTATTACCTCACTTTTCTATATTCTTCTAGCTCCTTTTTATAAGCTTCTGTATTTACATATCCGCATGATTTCATTTCAGGACAAAAGCCACGATAAATACATTCTCTAACCATAACAGATGCTAGTACGGGATCTGCTTCTTTTACTCCCGTCTTAACTTCTAGCCAGGCCTCCCTAGTTTCTGGTGAAGCTTGGTTACATAATCGTTTACGAGAAATATTTATAAGAGCCTGAGCGTTAGCCTCACATTCATGTGTAACAGGTGTATCTTGTGTACTCTTGTCTCTATTCACACCCGTACGATCTGTACGCTGTGTACTTACATAATGTAAGATTCCTAACCAGTGTCTTACAAAATGTACTGACACCCATGATTTTAAATTTGTCCATTTCCATGAAAATTTTATTTTTCGAATTGGACTATGTTCAGCAAGCAAAATCTGTTTTTTCCATCGATCCGATGGATATATACCGCTACCATCCTTATTAATAGTTGTACGAGCAGATCCTTTTACACTTAACCAAACGTCGTCGTACTCAATCCATTGGATCATTATAGAACCTCCTTTAAGTGTTCGATATACATTAGAGCGTCAATGAGTTCTTCCTCGTAATATTCCAGGCGTTCCTTGATACTCATACCTGTATTATCTTCTAAGATCTGTCCATAAGTTTTAATACCTTTCTCGGTTTGTCGTTTTTGAATCTCTGTAACTCTGTCCCAATATTTCATGTTACGTTTTTCATTTTCTTTTTTAATCACTGGGGAAAATCCCATAGCTTTTCTGATATTATTAAATGTATTCTTTTTAAGTACACCATTACACCATCTGTTTTTCCCGTCCTCATATCCTTTCTGATATGAATCATATAATTGTTCATTTTTCAATGATTTTCTGAAAATTGCAAATATATTTTTTTACCTCCATATCTTCCCGGTTTTCTTATCTTGAAATGTAATACGTCCATCAATTCGAAAACCAGCTAAATCACAAATATAAAAGATTGTTGTAAGTAATTTTTCCAATCTTACTTTATCTTTTTCTTCTCTAGTTACATTTTGCAACGCCTTAAAGGCTGTCATATCTTTACAACCGGAAGCGTTTAATTTTCTTTTATCCATATTAATTCCTTTCCGGTCGTCCTCTCAGTTTACCGCTCATACACTACACCAGGCTTTTACTTTTTTATACGGTAAATGTTTACTATCTTCCGTATAATATTCTTCGTTATCGATAGTGCAATATCCATTTTTATAAATAGCACCGTCTTTCATCAATATATTTATAGGTAACGATAATCTATCATACATAGGATCTTTAAGCGGTATATCCTCCTCGATGTTAATCCACTCTGTCATATTTAAATACCTACAATCTTACTAGCAATCATATCCGCTGTATGTGTATATAAGACGTTTGGATATTCTGCGATAGCATTACCGTAATAATTCCATAATCTAGTATCTTTCTCATATGCTCCCATGTGCCAACGAATACAAGCGATTTCTTCGTCCGTCAATGTAAGATATTTTTGAAGAATAATAACGCTTCTTTCTCCATGACCTGGTAGTATTAGATCATCGTTGATTTTATATTTATCGGTTTCGATATCATATTTATATAAATCACATTTACATAAATCGTGATACATACCAACAATATAAGGACTTTCCGGACGCTCCCACTCTAAACCTAACTTATTTGTAAGATATAGGAGATGTTTTGTAACCTCGATCGAATGATCGAATAAGCCACCTTCATAAGCTCCATGAAATACAGTTGATGCCGGAGCTGTAAAAAAGTCTAACTCATCTAATTCTGTTATTGTCATCCTATAATCCAACGGCATAATGCTGTGATATAATCCCTCTCTCTTTTCTTTATTTGTATCGTTGCAAATCATTTTCTTAAATCCTCCACTATTTTTATAAATTCCTCTAAGGTATAAGGCGAATAATGTAATCCTCCGGATCTTTCGATCCGCCGTTTATGAATCTTTTGATCGTCTTGCATATCGTTAGATCCGACCTTTAATTCAAACGCTACAAAACGACCGTTTATACAAGCTAGGAGATCAGGCTTTCCTTTTCCAGAAAAGCCGTCTCCGTATAAATTTAAGTGATAGATTCCTTTACTTTTTAGATACTTAATCGCGTTATCCTGTAATTTCGTTTCAGGTTTGATCGCCATTTATAAATCCAGATCGTCCAGGTCGTCCTCTTCGTCAGCCGGTTCATCTGCTTTAGTATCAGAATCTCCAAATCCACTCGCTGTAGTATAATCATTCAGTCTTACACTTGTACCCTCAGTACCGGCTTTATCACCTTTTGTACGTATGTAAGTCTCATGTTTAACTGTCGCAGTAATGTAGCACCCTACAATATCCTGTGTGTCGATCTCATCAACGTTGTAATTGTTCAGGCAAGTACGAGCAAAGTAAGACCACGCTTTTAATACACCCTCGTTAAGTTCGCCATTGGATTTAATCAACGTAAATCTTTCGATATGTGTTTCTCCCTTAGCTGTCTGTAACTTGACTTCCAATTTACCGTAATCTTCGTATTTCTCGTCATTTACCTCCATGACCTTAAAAGTAGTAGTTCCCTCAGGAATCAATGTAAATGTGCTTTCTGCTAATTTCATTTTTGCCATGTTCTTAGTTCTCCTTTTTGATTCTATTTATTTTTAACGGGCACTTAGGATTCACAGTCTTTTTCGTAATGTCGATACCTCTATCTTTCTGCGGTAGAGCTTTACAGTAACTACGAAAAGATACATATCCAACACCCTTGGTTACACAATGTTTACAGTCTCTACATAACAACATCGTTGATCTCCTTAAAATACGCTTTCAATAAATCCGATGACTTCCTCACCTGAGCGATTTAATACAAGTAAGTATTGTGTGTTTTTATCACTCTCTTCAATTTCACCCTGAACTAAGTTAATATCAGATTTTTCAAGTAATCCGAAATCACAGTTATTAATACCAATTTCGATATGATCACCGATCATATTTTCTCCTGTAAATACTCTAATAATGTCGCTCGCTTTACCGTCAGCATGATCCAAAACCGCTTTGGTCAGTTCGACTTTATCGTCTGTATCAGCTTTAATTAATGTTTCTACAAGAGTTTCAACGCGTTCTGGTACTTCTCCAACACCGAGCAAGTTACCGATTCCCTGAGGTACTTTCATACCTACACCAGCGCAGATAAGCCAACTATCACCGTTATCTCTTGTATAAATCTGTCCGTGTGTTCCTGTCTGCTTTAAAAACTTTTCAAATTTCATAGTTAAACCTCCCTAAAACATATCTTTAAAATATTTATTCATGCGTTTATTGGTCCTATTGTGACTTACAATTATACTTACTACGATTAATACGTATACCGCTAAACCTATAATTTCCGGTAACAGCACCAACCACCAGGACCATTCGATCTTTCCTAACAGCTTCATAGTTACAAAAATAATCGTTAAAATTTCACTAATCCCCATAATTACACCTCCACAGGGGAGATCTTAATAGAATAAGTATCTTCTCCTCGTACAGCGTAATCTTCGTAAATATTAGCCTCTCTCATAGCCTTTTCATCAGGTTTACGCTTAACGTTTACCGTTTCGGTTACATATTTGTTGTATATACCGGCTTCTTTCATCTTCTTATAAGAATCATCCGTAAGAGATAATCGACCTTTAGTTTTTGTACACATATAAGAATATTTCTTACCGTTTAACGTTGATCTTTTACCACCCTCTGGAATTTCTTCACTCATTAACGTTTTAATTTTTTTGTCAATGAGATCTAATTTTTTAATATCAGCCTGATAATTAGCTACTCTTTCTTTTGCTCTAGTTAACTTATCCGCGTCGCGTTCAATTTTCACATGAAGTTTTTCAGATTCTTTAATTAACTGAACTAAATCTTTATCATCTAAAGACTCATCGTCTGATTTTTTCTTAACCGTCTTAGGTAATTTGATTGTTTTAGTACGTAACACTTTGAGGATATCAGCGTCTCTTTTTTCGTCGTACTCAGGCGAAATACCCGTTAATACATTTTCTTTCCAGAATGTCATAGCTGGATCGATGTAAGATTCTTTAAACGTTGGATACGCCTCAGATACTTTAAACTCGACAACAACTGTATTATCTACATTAGGTACAAATGATTCAGGATCTTGATAATCCTTATCCTGTAAGAAACTACAAGTCATAACTACGTTGTCGAATCCTAACAGATAAGCATATAAACAAGCCTGTAATTTGTAATAGATCGGAGGTTCGACATTTCCGTCTGATCCTTTCCAATCTTCAACTCGTTTTGTTGTCTTAACCTCGACCACAAAGTCGTCACCCAGGAAGTCCCACATTCCACCGAGTCCCTCCTGATCATGGAAGAAATCTCCCCATGTCTTTTTAAAATAATCAGGACCATATACATCTGTAGGACTTTTAATCTCCATGAAATAGCGATCTCTTAAATAGTCACAAATTTTAGGCTCGATCACTTTACCAGCGATCGTATATACATTATCTTCAAATGGTTCTTCATATGTACGAGTCATTTCACACCAGGCACTAAATGGTGTACTCCATTTATTAAAACCTAAGATGCTAGCGAATCTTGTAGCCGTTAATTTCTTAGGTTTTTTCGGCGGATCCACCTTAATACGTCCATCTTTTAAAAATTCCATAAAGCCTCCTATTTCTTTTATTGCTCTGTTACTTTTGTACTAAATCCTTTTTTCTTTTTCGATTCAGTATCTTCCACCTTGTCAAGATCCTGGTTACCAATGTGCACAACCTCCGCTCCGATAAAGCTGATTGTTGCACCGTTGTTAAGATCTGTTACAATGTTCCACCCTGGTTTTAACTTGTCTACGCTGTAAGGTAATGTAGTTGTAAAAGCAAGTCTTAAACCGTTTTTTAACGATATGGCGTTAATATACATACTATTTCTCCTTTCTTAACGAATATTCGTTAATTTGTTGTAAAAAAAATTTAGCTATATAATTCCGCGATTGCTAAAGCTTCCATCTTAGAAAGATATACACAATTCGGAGGTAATAAGCACGTTTTCGTACCTTTTACTAAACTTACAAGAGTGTTACCACCCATTGTTAATGTACCGTTATAAACCCACGTGTCTATTTTATTTGTGTTATTATTTACGGTATATACTGTATCACCTACTACCATATTTATTCCTCCGCAATCTTTTTACCGATATCAATTAAGATGTCCTCAGCCTCAGTTTTAGTTACACCAGCTTTTACAGTTCTGGCAGTAACACGAATGTAATTATCATATTTAGCCTCTAATTCCTCAGAGAATACTACTTTATTCTCATCCATGTAACGCGCTCTCAGTTTCTTTAAACCGTTGCTGATCGCAGTACGCTGTGTTTTAGTTGCTTCACCATCCTGGTTAATCAATTCCTGTTTTGTATCTTCTCGTTCCGCTGGTGTCGCTGGTCGGTTTGATTTTTTAACCTTTGTTTTGGCTGATTTTTCCTCCACTTCTACAGGTTTATCCGTTGTCTCTTCGATACCATCACTTTCAATAATATCTAATGCAAGTAGATATAGATATCGTCTAACATACGTCTGGATTGCTCCGACTTTTTGAATTGGATTTTTGATCATACTCTCATCAGGTGCAAGCTGACTCATAAAATCAATCGATTCATCTGGATTATCTACGTTATAGATTGTAAGTGTAGCTACTTCATTACCGAATGTAATAATGTCAGCGAGTCCAACCTCTCTAAAGATTTCCTGTTTAGTTGGAATGATTTCATCTAAACGGAAATACTTAAATTCGGCGTATCTGTTTACACCTTTTTTCTTTACACCCGCGTCAAGAAATCTTTTACGAGCTTCAATAAGTTTTCCATACACGTTCATAACATGTGAATCCTGTGTTTCTTTTGTTGCCATTATAACAACCTCCTTTTTTATTTTGGCGATTTTACGTGATACCTTACTATCTATATTTATATACTTATCAATACGACGTTTCGCCATATCAATATAATAATCTAAATCGAGATCAGCTATCGTAAGCGTATTCTCGTTATCAATAAAACAATGTTCTGAACATTCGGATATAACAGTCTCGGACCATATAGGAGGATCAACTGGATATACATCCATTTTTCCTGTTGTTTTATTTTTCTTACGTTTTTCTTTGATCCATTTACCTTTTACTACCTGTCCATATTTCAGATCTTTTACAGCGTAAATTCTATTTACCTTTTGTACTTGTTCGCGTTTACCATTAATATAATGATAAGATCCTTCATAAGTACCGCCGGTCTTTATGATCTGCTGAAATGCTGTGATATCATCACATTCTTTAATCGTTGTTTCTGGATCTATTCCTTTTACAAGATAATCTACAATCGCTTTATGTATTATCTGTAATGAGTTGGTCTTAAATGTACCTCCATCATACAGAGAGACATAACCACCTTTTGTTTTAAAGTGTCCATCTTTATAAATACCAATATAATTATTTACATCCTTTTGTATTACCTTATAAAAATCATCACGTTCCATTGTAAATCCTGTCAGATCACACCAGGCGGAAACAATTTTTTCTGATAGATCGACTTCTTTACGATCGATCGTAAACATAATACCGTCTGTATTAATGTTTACAAAATCAATTGTCTTACATTGCTTACAAAGATCAGCTATCAATATACTCATAGCTAACTGGTTAGTAATACATACGCTACGCCCTCCGAGACGATCATTAAGACCGTTTCCTTTTGCTAACATAGCTCCATAACACGTATTTATAATTAATTTAAGACTCGATTGTTTAGCGTCATAATCCAAGTATTCAAGAATGTGTTTATATGTCTCTTCATCTGTACTCTCTTTAAGTTTATCCATGTTAAGAAATGTATTACCGTCTGCGTCCTCATCTGAAAACTCATGATACCATGAACCACCTAATTTTTTTTTGATCTCATTATTTACAGCTTTCGCCTGTCCCTTGTACTTTAGTCGTAATTGTACTAGCTTTTTATAAGCGTCAGGATCTTTCATTGACCTAGATGTGTATCCGAAATTGATCATACTGTTAGGGTACAGTGAACCAACATCTTGATTTATAATAACCCGATCTTCTGTTTCCTGAATGGTTACACATGGTTTTGCTCCATGCACACCACCCCAGGCGTAAGTAACCGGACACTCTCCACCTGAACACTTTAATATTAAATCTAATGTCATTCCCTTAGATCCTTTACCAGCTCCGAATAACTTAGCGTCAGGAATGTTCTTATCTCTAATTTGCATAAAAAAATCAAGTACGATTTTAGGTATCCTATCCTGATCTAAATTAGACGGTAATGTGTAATCTCGTTCGTCTGATCGCTCTTTATAAGTAGCTTTTAGTGCTTCGGCTGATAGCCTTGCATTTGTATAGCCAAGTGCATCCATCGGTGCGATGTCGTAAATACCACCCGCTAGAATCTTAGCATCCAGATAGTTCTTTTTACGTTCCCAGTAAAGACGAACTGTAGAGTCTACGTCGTATTTACAGTACCGTATAACTTCCTCTAATTCCTCAGGTGTTAAAGGTCGATCAATATCAAACGGTACAGATGATTCTACTATAGGTAATTTAAGATTTCCCTCGATTGCCTTAAGACTTATACCAGGATCAGCGATATCATCCCTTAAATCAAACGATTTAAACGGTTTCTTTTGATATTGTATAAAAGGAAACTCCCATGGCTTACCACCGTTAATAATAAAATCATTACAGCGTTTTACCTCAACATTCGATCCGCCGTTTAACATTACCATCATCACATAATCATCATAATGTTTATTGTTAAATCCCCCGATTATATCAGGTATATTAGAAAGAAATTCCCGTAAATGATAATTATCATTATGAATTACAGTATACGGAGATCCTTTTTCTGGCTTTCTTGCGACTACAATCCAATCGTCAGAGAAAACCTCTATATCGTATATATAAATATTCATATCAAACCTCCTTATCTAAAGCTAATTGACACGCTATACCACAATCCGGTATAACTTCATTAGCTCGACCTCTATTTGGGTCCAATTGATCTAAAAATATTCCTTTAATACATGAATGTCCTATTTCTCTTTCGATTTCAGCCATACGCTTAAATACTTCTGGAAAATCTTTTCTTATTTTATTCCAATAACCCATGCCACCTTTTACGCAACCAACACAATTATTATTAGAGTAACCAAGGTCATACATTTTAGGGCGTTTAATACCTAGTCTTTCTAACAGAGCATGAGAATTAGATTTAGTAAAGCCTTTATCTATTAAAGGAAACTCATGTTTAAATTCCGGCATAGATTCGAGTAGCCGATCCGCTCTCTTTTTCTCGTTTACATCAAACCCCCAAACGTAAGTAATATCACAATCTCTATACTGATATTCCCATTCCTTACGAACTCGACGTTTTAGAATTTGTGTACATTTCGCTCCACCTGGACCATTAACGTATCTTTGAGATAATATAACATTTTGTACATTACGATATGGAGATTTTAATATCTCTATATCTTTACCTAAAACTTTTTCACAGTCCTTAATAAATCTCATACTATCTTCATGCTGATTTTCTATATCGATATAAATATATTTATTTACGTTCTTAGCTAAATAACCGGCAATAAATGAAGATACTCCAGCACTTAACCAACACACTTTTAATTGTTTCAAACCAACCACTAAACACTATCGTTAGCGTCTGCGGTTAATGTTTTAGATTGCTTTTATACGACTCAATTAGCCTTATAGCCACTGTGAATTATTTTACTAGCCGTCACATCTTTTCTCCACGGCTAAACCTAGTTTCACTAGGATAGGTTTTACTCCTTTCTCATTTCATCCATACATACCTCGCAAATATCGCCGTCGTGATTATCATCCATAATACAACCGCATAATTCACAATATTTCATATCGCCACCTCCAATTTACGAATTTTCGTTAACTTTGGTATAAGAAATATCTAAAGAATATTCTCCAACATAATATAATTCAATGTCATAAGATCCGTATTTCTCTGTAGAAATAGATGCGTTATAAACGTAGTCAGCACAACCAATATTTAACAGATGATTTAATACACGTCTTACTGTTGTATTACGACTACAACGCTCTTCAAATGCGAAATAACCAGTATCAAGATTTACCAGGCTACAATATTTAGCTGTAGCATCACCTCTGTATCTATTCTTGTTATCTCTAAAAGATACGACCATGTATACGTTTACTACTTCTCCATTATTTTTTTGGAAAATCAAAGCACCATTTTTTAAGTGCAATTGTCTTTCTAAATTGTTGAGCTTCTTCGCTCCGTTAATACTAATATGTTTCATCAGTTATCCTCCTTAATTATTGTATGATCTTCTGTAACCCTCCATATATCGCGTAAAAAGAGCTTCGCTAAAATCTGAATAACCAGCTAACGCTCGGTATATATCTACTTCAACTGTCCCTTTTGTGAGCAAGTGGATATAGCTACATTTATTAGTCTGTCCCGTCCTATGTATACGATCGCGACTCTGTTCAAGTGTATTCGATCTTAATGTTGGCTCATAATATATGATCGTATCACTCGCAAAAAGATCTATACCGGCGCTGGCAGTCTGATATTGACAAACGATAACACGGATCTTTTTATCAGTCTGAAATTTTCTCCATATCGTTTTATCTTTTTGATCACCATCTAATGTTACATACTTAATTTTCATTTTCTTAAGTAATGTTCCTATTTTACCGATTGAATATTTAAACTCCGCAAAAATAACGATCTTTTTGTCGTCCTCGTATCCCTCTAGTAATTCTTGTAAGATACTTAATTTTTCGGTTTTTACTTCTTTTATTTCTCCCGTATCTAATTTAATACAGCCTGAACATAATTGACGTAATTTAACAAGACGACTTAAAGGATTTTCTGCCAGTACGTCCAACTCCAATAACGCTGACTCAGTAGCCAACTTTTTATAAAGTGTCTTTTCCGACTGATCAACCTTGATTATTTCATCTGGTAGCTTGTCCGGTAAATCCAAGCAATCTGATTTTTTAACACGATAACTATATTCGTTAATGATATCTTGTAATTCTTTCACGTGTATATAACTACTTGGTTTATGATACATATTAAGAATACAGTATCGATCCTGGAACGTTCGGTATGATCCACCGAATATCCTGGAATATGGATAACCGCGCTCAATATAAGGATCTAAGAAACAATACAAAGACCAGATATTTTCGAGCTGTCCATTCCCAATCGGTGTACCTGTTAAGATATATCTATAATCGGATAATGTTGCAACTTTAAGTAAAAACTTCGATCTACGGCTTGTACGATTCTTTATACAATGTGCCTCATCCAATATGATACATCCCCATTTTTTATTATAAGGACTCTGCTTATCTCCTCTCCAAACCTTGTCGTAGTTGATAAGAGTAATACCATTTTTTAAGATTTCTCGATCTAATTCGTCGAATAGGTCAATATCTCTCTCCCAAGCTCCAAGAGCAGATTTAGGAGCAACTATTAAAGCCGTTTCTATGTATCCAGCTTTTAGTAGGTCTAGGATTCTAAACAGTCCGACTAATGTCTTACCTGTACCTTGTTCCATAAAGAGTGCGAAGTAATTATTAGATCTCATATACGACAGCGCCACTTCTTGATGATGATATAGTTTTATCATTCGTCAACCTCATTTTTAAATAATTCAGTTACAATTGTAGCCATGATTAATGCTACAACAGGTATATATTCAGATCCTGATATTCCCATAGGCCCTAATGTTTTAGCTATGATTTCAGCTGTTTTTTCTTCATAATCTTTACGTGATATGCTAATCTCAGGTTTTAATCCACGTTTAGGAGTCTCTTTACAATCGTCCTCTTTTTCGATTGTATCACTTTCTTTTTCAACAGTGTCATTCTCAATTTTCGCTAAATCCTTAAGCAGTACTTTTTTAAGAGTACCATTAAAGTTTACGATAACCTGATCACTTTGGAAATAAAATTCCTTTGTGATAATACCTTTCTTAATTACTCCATCTTCGATAATAGCGACAGCGTCACCTGGTTTCATTTTTTTAATCATGTTTAAGCCTCCTTTTTTTTATTAATAGTAAAAATCCGTATTATAGATTCAACCGTTAGCGTATATCAATACACATAAATATAAAGCACTAATACCATTAACAATGATCCACGGGATTAAATTTCTATAGATCATATCACTGTCGAGCAATGACACAAACAATAATATATTAGCTCCGGATATACTCGCTAAGATTTTTAAAGTAACATTTTTAATTTTCGTTTTGGTTTTTCTCTTCATTTCGGCTACTCCTACATATCTTTGTAAGTACACGATAAAAATCGTCATTAGATGAGTTTATCTCATAACCTGTTAAATCTTTCTTTATTGTTCCGTCTGCTAACACATGAATTACATTCATCATCTCTCCTCCTCAAATAATTCTTCGAGCGGTAAATCGCTTTTCAGAATATTCTTAATAGTTACAGCTTCTTTAAATGTAAGCGGAGCCTTACCGTTTAATTTAAGACTCAGTGTACTAACAGTACAGTTGATACGAGGATCGCTAGCCATAATAGTCAATGTGGTTTTTGTCCTTGCTTTTTCCGCTTCAACATTCGGATACATACTATCACCTCCTAGTTCTATATTTCGGTTGCAACCCGATTTATCAGCTATAAATTTAATCTGTGTAATTAATAAAAACCCTTAATGATTTTTCGAAACTCATTTTCGAATTTTCGTTAATCACATTTACAAGTATACCCGAATTTTCGTTAATGTCAATATTATTTTCGAATTTTCGTTATCTTCTTAAGTTTTGTATAAAATCATTTTCGAATTTTCGAAAATAGTTATTGAATTTTCACAAACATGATATTATAATATAGTTGAGGTGATTATATGACAATTGAAAATAAATTAAAAAATCTTATACTGCAACAATATAGTTCAATACGTGAATTTACTATTACTAATAATATACCTTATTCTACATTGAATAGTATTTTTACAAGAGGAATTAATAAAGCTACTTTATCTAATGTTTTAAAAATATGTGACGCGTTACATATTAGCGCTGACGCATTAGCCAATGGCACTATTGAATATATTACTAATAACGAACCTATTAAAAAAGAAATTGAAACACATGAAGTCAACGATATTTTAGCTAGGACCAAAAAACAATTATTAACTGATCATGCGTTAATGTTTAATGGAAAACCAGCAGATGAGGAAAGTATTCAATCCATACTGGACGCGATGGAAGTAGGTATGGAAATCGCAAGACGTAAATCCGAAAAGAAATAAAGGGGTGTTTAAAATATTTGATTTTTATAAAATTGTAAAAGATTTGGTACAGAAATATAATACCAGGGACCCATTTAGGATCGCTAAAGAAATGAACGCGATAATATTAAAAGTCCCATTAAAAGGAATTAATGGATTTTATCACACATATTTAGATCAGGATCTAATTTATATCAACGATGATTTAACCGATGAAGAACAAATTATCGTATGTGCTCACGAGCTAGGACACATGGTCTTACATCATGATATTGACAGTGTATTTTTAGATAGTCCGCTGGTAGAACCTGGTACTATAGAATTAGAAGCTAACGCGTTCGCATTGCAATTATTACAAGGTAATCTCAACCTATCCAACGATATACCGTTAATTGATTGGAATATGGATAATTTCGCTTTAAGACGTCGCGTAATATTCGAGTTGCACGATTAACAAAAACCATAACAAAATGTATAACAAAAACTAAGACCATAACAAAAACAATTTTTAAGAATAACAAAACCAAACTTTAGAAATGTGATTTTGTTATGGTTTTGTTATACATTTTGTTATCGAAAATTCAAAAATATTTTTGTAATATTCGAATTTTCATTTTTAAAAATCAATAAATTTTATATATTCTTCTACTACTATAACATAATTATATTTTTATTATTAAATAGAAATAAATATATAGTATATAAAAGTAAAAAAATAAAGAAAAATAATATTTATAAGGAATTAAAGATTTTTTGGTTATTCTGTTATGAAAATACAAAGGAGGTTTTATTATGAGATTTTTAAATGTAGCATTGTATGTAAGAGTATCTACAGATATTCAGGTCGATGGTTATTCGATCGATGAACAACTTGAACGCCTTGAAAAATACTGTGATGCAAAAGATTGGATTATTTATAATAAATATATTGATCCTGGTTTCACTGGATCGAATATCAATCGCCCTGGCTTAACAAAGCTATTACAAGATATACATAAAGGGAAGATTGATCTTGTATTAGTGTATAAATTAGATCGTCTTAGCAGATCACAGAAAGATACATTATATCTGATCGAAGAGGAGTTTTTACCTAACAATGTGGATTTCATTAGCATGACAGAAAACTTTGATACATCTACTCCGTTCGGAAGAGCTATGATCGGTATCTTATCCGTATTCGCACAGTTAGAACGTGAAAACATAAAAACACGCCTGGCTATGGGTCATGTAGGACGTGCAAAAGCTGGCTATTGGCGAGGTGGAGCCAACCCGCCTATTGGTTATGACTTTGTAGATGGTAAATTAGTTATAAATGAATATGAAGCTTACCAGGTTAGACTTATGTATAAAATGTACTTGGAGGGTGAGAGCATATACAGTATATTTATGTATATACGCAAACATTTTACAAACCGATATTCTAGTTACCGTACAGCGAAACAGATAGGTGTAATTTTAAAAAATCGTATATACATTGGAAAAATAAAATATAAAGGTGTTGAGTATGACGGTATTCATGAACCGATTATAGATATTGATACGTTTGAAAAAGTCCAGAAAAGATATAAAGAGATATCTAGTAAATGGTCCGATCACTATCGTTCCCCATTTAAAGGTAAATATTTACTTACAGGTTTATTGTTTTGTGGTAATTGCGGAGCTAGATATTTCGCATCTACTCAAAGACGCAAAGATAAAACCACAGGTAAATATATTAAAAGTACGGAATCTTATGTATATTATAAATGCTATACAAGAGACGGTAATAAAGCAATGCGAAAAGCTGATTATTGTAAAAATCCAACGATCCGAGTTGACAAGCTTGATAAGGTTATTTTAGACGAGATTAAAAAGCTAAAACTTAATCCTGATAGATTAGAACAAATTATTAATAGTGAGTCCGAAAAAAAAGTTGAGGATGTAGAGTTAACAATATTGAAAAATAAACTTGCTGATACTCAATGCAAAATTGATAAATTGATGGAGCTTTATACGATAGGAACTATCCCGATTACGGAGATCGGTGATAGAATTAAACCTTTATATGAAGCAAAGGAAAAGATCGAATTAGTAATTGATATTCGCAAAAAAAAGTTACAAGAGCCTGATAAATTATCTATAAGTGAGACTAAAGATATATTAGATCAGTTCGCTGACATAGATAATCTCAATCATAATCTCAAACGTGAGTTAGTTCAATCTTTAATTAAGCGTATTGAGATATTACCTGAACCCGACTCTATAAAAATCTATTGGAAATTCGTTTAACATTTTTACCCTAATTGCGGGCATGGATTCATGGTGGCGATCAGTTGAAAGTCTGCCGGAAACTTGTGGTAGATCCCATTTCTGGTGATATCGATCGTTCCATCTTCCAATGGCTGTCTGAGTGCCTCGATACATTCTGTTTTAAATTCCATAAATTCGTCCAGAAATAAAATGCCATGATGTGCTAGTGTGATCTCTCCTGCCGTCGGCGTCTTGCCGCCTCCAAGGAATGCGGCTTTCGGGATCATTGGATGTGGCTGGCGAAATGGTCTGGTATTGTCTTCTAAATACCGTGGAATTCCAGTGGCATCATAGATTGCCTGAACTTCCATCTTCTCTTCTTTTGATAGTTGTGGGAGAATGGTCGGAATCCTTCTGGCTGCCATTGTTTTTCCTGAACCTGGGGAACCAATGACCAATAGATGATGTCTTCCAGTGACTGCGATCTCCATCGCTCTTTTTAAATGTTGTTGTCCGATGATATCACTGAAGTCTTCTTCTGACTCTTCCTTCTGATAAGTTGTTGCACTTCTGCAACTTTTTTGCTGATATGTTCCATGAAAATAGTCTAGAACATCCTGTAAACTATCCATAAATACTACTTCAATATCTTCGATCCCTCTTAGAGAATTCTCATCTTCACTTGCCGCAAAGAACTTGTGAATGCCTTGTTTTCTTGCTTCTAAAACGATCGGAAGACAGTTTCCTACACCTCTGATCTTGCCGTTTAATCCTAATTCTCCCATGATACAGATGTCATCTAACTTGCTTGCATCGATTAAATTCAGGCATCCTAAAAAGGCCACGGCGATCGGAAAATCGAACGCGGTTCCGTTCTTTCTTATATTGGCTGGGGATAAATTAACGGTGATCTTCATCGACGGTAATGGATGGCCGATGGAGCGCAGTGCTGATGCGACCCGTTCTTTTGCTTCCATGGATTCTTTGGAAAGATAGCCTACCATTGTAAAATATGGCAGGCCGTTTCTGATCTCTACTTCTACGTGGATGAGCTTTCCACTCACTCCACTGACGATTCCTGTGATTACTTCCTGATAAATAGTACTCAACTCCT
>OHAC01001234.1_pt1 | contig 24117 bp, 20 predicted proteins | sample 1577051 | NCBI WGS metagenome assembly OHAC01 (sample SAMEA3541499, study PRJEB24748) | human gut metagenome | biome: human gut; feature: human-associated habitat; material: faeces | place: China | collected 2012 | reverse complement strand
AGACGCTTTCATCTCGGCAATTGAATAACCGAGGATTCCCGCTTGTTATCCTAAAATACCGCAGGAACAAACAAAATCCATTTCGGTTCACGCGATGCGCAGACAGAAACGGATTTTGCCAATAACTAACTACATATGATAGGGCGCAAGGTTTTGCGCTACGGTCGGACATCCATAATCCAGTTCTGGGTTGTGGATGTTTTTTATTGCACTTCCATACAGAAAGTGCATCCGTGGTACATCCGCTGATTTTGCGCCAGTACACACAGAAAGGACATCTGATTCTTATGAAAAACGAACTTTTTGAAACAACGCCGGTTCCAAAAGCGTATCTCACGCTCGCATTTCCGGTCGTACTCAGTATGATGGTCTCTCTCATCTACAACATGGTAGATACCTACTTCATTGCACTCACCGGCAAACAGGACCTGGTGGCCGGTGTTTCCCTGGCTGTTCCCGTATTCACGCTGATGATCGCCTTCGGAGATATCTTCGGACTTGGCGGAAGCTCCATCATCTCCAGACTGCTTGGCGAAAAAAACGAAACTGCAGCAAAGAAAACCAGCGCATTCTGCATCTGGACTTCCATTGGTTTCGGACTTCTGGTGACGCTCATCCATCCGGGAAATCCACATTTCCGGGACCATGATGTGGGATATTTTTACGATCGGCATTCCTGCTTCCATCACCAACCTGATGCAGAGCTTCATGGTCATGATGACCAACCATTTCCTGCTTGCTTACGGTACCGATAAGATTGCAGCTATGGGTATCGCCCTGAAATCCAACATGATCACTGCGCTGATCCTGGTCGGCTTTGCCTTTGGCGGTCAGTCAATCGGAAATACCCTCGGCGCATTCCTTTTATCCGTATGCCGCCAGGGTGTACTGTACGCCGCTTTCCTGTTTCTTCTCTCTAATCTGTTTGGATACCACGGTGTCCTGTTGTCGCAGGCATGCGCAGACCTGGCAACCGCGGTGATGGCGGTGTGCATTATACGGAATTTATTCAAAAAATGATGAAACCTGCATCTGATGCTTCATCGTCCGAAACAAATGCGTGCAAATGATAACACCCACCATGATTGACAGATAATCCGCCGTCGGCTGCGCATAAATCACACCATCCAACCCAAACAGATGATTCAAAATAAAAATCAGCGGAATAAAAATCAGTCCCTGGCGGCAGACCGTAAGGATGAGGGAAGGCAGCGCCTTTCCCATGCCCTGGATCGTATTGATGCACAGGAACAAAATTCCGATGAACGGGGCGGAAAGCTGCAGCGCAATGACCATCCGGATACCATATTCCACGACTTCTGCGTCGTTGATGAAGACCTGGATCAGGTACTTTCTTGCAATGAGCATAAACAGGGTCAAAATAACTCCCATAACCACTGAAACGGCGCCGGTAAATTTGAATACCTGCATCAGGCGCTTCTTATTTCCAGAGCCGTAATTGTAACCAATCAACGGCTGGATTCCCACACAAAGTCCGATCTGCAACAGCACTACCAGCATATTCGACTTCATTGCCACGCCCATTGCCGCAACCGGCGTATCGCCATAGCCGACCAGTGCCTGATTCAAGATGATGTTCGCAAAGCTCATCAGAATGTTATTCAAAGAAGCCGGAATACCGATTGCCGCAACCGCTACGGCGATTCCATCTCCCATCTTAAAATCTTTCAGATGAATGGACAGCATCGATTTGCCGCGCACATAGTAGGCAATATAGAACAGGCAAGCCGCAATGTTTCCGATCACCGTTGCAAGCGCTGCCCCGGAGACACCCCAGCCAAGCCCCAGGATCATAACCGGATCCAGAATAATATTTACAACCGTTCCAATCAGGTTCCCGATCATGGATTCCCTGGATGCACCTTCGCCGCGCAAGATATTCGCAAATGCGGTCGAAAACATGATGGTCGGCGCACCAACAGCAATGATTGTCAGATACTGTCTTGCAAAATCAATGGTATTCGCGCTTGCACCGATCAGGCGCAGAATCTTTTCCATACAAAGCACGGAAACTGCTGCCACAATGACGCCAAGTCCCAACGAACCATAACAGCAGAAGGAACTAATATGCCATGCACGGTCCTTTCTCCGTTCTCCCAGCGCTCTTGAAATTGCCGAGCTTCCGCCAATTCCAAACAAATGTCCCAGGGCCATAAAGATCATAAATACCGGCGTAGCCAGTGACACGGCTGCTACCTGCAGCGGATCTTTTGTCTGTCCAATGAAAAATGTATCCGCCATGTTGTAAATAACCACAACCAGCATGGAAATCATCGTTGGAATCGCCATCGTCGCCACAGCCTTCGGCACCGGGGCATTTTCAAATAAATCTGTGTTTGCTTTCACTGTCTTTTCTCCTTTTCCTGCGTACCTTCCTTTTCGGAACGTTTCTTCCCAAAATCTTTATGCCGACGTTCCTATTCTTAACGGCATTATGCTTATTGTAGTATTATTCTCATGTAGACGTCAAGTAGATATGAATTAGCTTGCAAAATAGAAACCGGACATCTCGTGTTTGTCAAACGTACTTTTGCTGTCTATCTCACCATTCAAAATCCTGTCTAATGTAGGGCGAGATATATCGACTTTTCAAAAAAACGATCCCTATACCTTTTGATTGACATAGGGATCGTTTTTTGTCTCAAGTCTGATTAGAATCAGCATTGACAATGAAGCCGCAGCTTTCTCTACATTTTTTGTTTCCTAAGCAGCATTTTCCGAATTTTCATCCATGATAATGAAATAATATGGAACTTCCATAACCGTCCGCACAGTTCTATCTCCTGCATTTCCATTTTCTGTTCTGGAAACTGTAATGATCAGACAATAGCTTCCCTCAGAGAGCTTAGTCGGATAAGTACTACTGTTTGTATCCAGCGTTCCCCATATTTCCTCATTACTATTCTTTTTCCAAATCTCCTGTTTTAGGACTCTCAATCACAAGAATCGGTCGTTTTCCATATAGAGAAGACTGTGTGTTCTGCGTTGCTGCATACTTCGCAGTTAATTTTGATGAAGTTTTGGAAAAATCTACCACAAAGCGATAGCTTTCCGGAATCTGACCCGCATTTCCAGAACTTGTGGAAACTCCATAGGTTTCTTTTTTACTTCCCATCCTGCAGAAGTCCGAAAGTTTTATGGAAGAAAGTCCATCTAATGTTTCTGGTTTGTAATACCAGAAATTGCTCAAAGAATTGTCCGGCTTCACGCGTTGCCGCAATGACTGCATTTGCCTTAACGCCACTAATCGTAACTTTAATATTCAGATTTGATGTCACCCCTGTATTCGGTGTAAAATCCAGTTGATAAAGATCTCCTTTCTGCTCTTCCGTTGACTTGTATGTAAACATACAGGTTCCGGTTTCTGATGCTGATGAACCCAACGGTGCTGTCATGGTGACCTGGTATTGTCCTGCCAGTTTCGGATTTCCGTTTACGGATGTATAGGCGTCATTCGTTCCTGCTTTTCTCCATTCATACTGAATGTCCGGTATTGCCTGACTCCAGGTATCTCCGCTATAACGCAATGTTACCGGATGTTCCTTTTTATCATAAACCTGATCGACAGTCTGAAGCGTAACTTCAGCAGTATGTGCTCCACAGCTACAGGTCTGAATAAGACCGGTTTCATTTTTGTTGATGCGATAGGTTAAATTAGCTGCATTGTGTTCACATTTGCTCCATTGTGCATACAGTTTGATTGTTGCTCCATTTTCCTGAGACAATCCGTCCTGGCCACTCTCTGCCGTATTGTAAGATTTTCCCGTTCCATCCATTTTTGTGTTCCATCCCTGGAAACGGTAACCGGTGCACAAATATTGATTTTCTGGAACCGTATAGACTTCGCCTACCGTACACGGCTGATTTGGCATAGTACCGGAATAAGTAACCCCAAGCGGAACATTCGGATAATACATCACCGTATACATGCTTCTGACCCAGATTGCAATCTGTTCCGGTAAAATTTTCATTGTATTGAACTTTATATTCAATATTATTACCTTTTTCCTGGCTACGATGATCAAGATAATGATTATTATCCGTACTTTGAATATCAACCGTGATCTGACCATGGAAATATGGGTTTTTCATGGTTCCATATACATCCACTGATCCACCTTGCACCATGACAGATCCTTTCATGTCAATATTTCCGCCAGTTTCTGAACCTATGCTCACATCACCGCCTTCGACCTTCAGACCATTGCTCTTTACATCCTTGGCTTTATTTCCTGTTTCTTTCAAACAGAAAAACTGGAATGTAGAACCCGGACTATTCAGATAAAAAGCGCCTCCAGAAATTCCAGCCTGGTTTCCGCTGATTACCGGACAGGAACTATGATCATGGCTTTCGAATTCGTCAGCACCGTACTGAAACGCAGTAAATGTTCTTTTGTTTAAATCCAACTTTGGATGAACATCCGCTGTCCCAATCTGCACCGTGATGTTATGGTCCGATCCGCTTTGTGCCGCCATGCCTCCACCAGAAGTATGTGCGTGATTCGATTGCACCGCTCAGCATAACAACTTTTTCATTTGCGTTTTCTGCATTGACGTAAATACCACCGCCCACGCCACCGGAAGCTTTATTATCTGTAATGTTTCCATGATACATGAGAACATTATCATCTTTTACAAAAATACCTCCCCCATTGATCCTGGCCGCATTATATGCAATGCTTCCCTCCTCATCCAGGGTGACATTTCCTCCAGATACATAAACACCACCACCATACTCGGCCGCGTTGGTTCCATTGCTTTCTCCAATCGCTCCGGATGATAACTAAAAGTTACCACCAAGAACTGCAACACCGCCTCCGTAGTATGCTCTGTTTCCAATTATCTGCATCCGGTTACTGTTCTGTGTAAAAGAACCATTCAATCCGCTGGCGTGACTCCTGCGGAACAGAATCGTATAGATGCTGATTATTCTTTCTTATCCTCTGCTTTGTTCTTTTCTTTCTCTGCCCGCAGGCTTTCCAATTCTGCCAGCAGTGCATCGGGATCTTTCTTTCTGCGGCGTTCGTAGACGCCCTGGCGGATGAAGTCAAAACCAAGAAGGATAATGATCGGCACAACCACGCAGTTGATCAGTCCCTGTGTCGTTGTCATATACATAACAAGCCACCGACATCCAGTACTGCATTTTTATTTAAATAGCTTTTTGCGATCAAGGTGCAGTTAAGTATCAGGATTGGTGCCAGTATCACACACAGGATGGTTCCCAGTACTGTGAAAAATTTTGAAATTACGGAAGTGTCTTTCTCTTTTGCATTATTTATAGTTGTCATTACCAGCGAAGCAGATTCTGCTTATTTCGTCAGGTTCTGGTTTCGCCCCGCGCATTGGCGGTTCTCCTTCCCATATCGTTGTTTTCTACCTTTTATTTCCACTGGCTCAGAAGTTTTTCTGCATCATCGTGCACCCACATCTCGGCCTGTTTCCGCGCGTCCACTGCATCTTCAAACCGTTCGTATGATCCCAGATAATATGTTTTCTTTTTGTACTGGATCTGGGCGGCCCATTTTCCGCGTTTCTGAAAGACCCCCTTATAGCCGCTTGTGTTATTGCGATTGATTTTATCGGATAAAACCAGCTTCAGGCAGGTTCCGTCAACATAGCCATTCGTTTCCTGTAGCCGTTTTTCTTTGCCGCACCCACAGCTGACCTGGGCCCCTCTTAAAAGCTGGTTTGCCGGAATTTCTTTTTCTTTGCCGCATAAGTTGCATTTGCATTTCCAGTAGCGGCTCCGATCAGAAGAAATGCGTTCCGTCTCTTCCAGCACCGTCAGATTGCCAAACTGCCTTCCCTTAAGATTTTGCCGCCCGCCTTTGGGAAAGCACAACTCTTCATGGCCCAGATACCGCAGATACGCATTGATACGTACCACCTGGTTGGTGATTGTTCCGGACGCTAAACCTTTTTTCTCCTGCTCTTCCCGCCACTGTTCCAACGCTTCACGTGTTAATACCGTCTTTTTCTTGCCTGTAATCTGCTTTAACTCGCCAAATGCTTTCTGGTATGCCGCAAGTACCCTGCCGCTTTTATGCTCTGACTCTAATTGTTTTAAAAATCCGTCAATTGATTTTTGTTCTATAAGTACCTCAGGCATTGCGATTCTCCCTTAATCAGTAAAGACGTCTCTGGCGTCTCCTCAATCTGAAAAACAAAGTATCCGTCAGTCGCAGAGTTATTTACTCTGCGACTGTATAAAAATAGCCTGTGATCTATTCGCAGGCATGTCGTTTGGATAATTTATCTGTAAATAATGATAAAAATATAAATTTCTTTTTACAATTATACACCTGATTTTCTCAATTAACAACGTATAAACTGTCAAAATACGACAAATTTCGCCAAATTGTCGTATTTTTAGCAGTCAGGTGCGCCGTCTGAATATAATATTTGCCACACACCATTTTCGTTATGTTAATTATGAAAAGTATTTCTGAATCATGTTGAACTACTTTTCGAATCTCGGAAAAAGCAAGGAGGGAACTTATGGCCAAAGGAGAAAACATCTTCAAACGAAAAGACGGGCGATGGGAAGCACGCTATAAAAAGGGCTATGACACAAATCATAAGATCATATATGGGTATTGCTACGGTCATTCCTATCGGGAGGCAAAAGAAAAAGTCACACAGCGAAAAGCTGCCGTCTTATTGAATCCGCAGCCACATGCAAAAAATATGCAGGAAGAAATATTTTCGGAGTTTTGTAATCTCTAGCTGCAACGCCAGATTGATTCCTGGAAACCTTCTACGGTTTCCAAATATGAAGCGATACTCGAGAAACATATATTGCCCGAATTCGGACACTGCCAGTTTTCTGATATTAATACAGCACAGCTTGCTCTTTTTTCTTCTAAGCTGTTGCACGAAAAACACTTAGCAGTAAAAACCGCTCGCGATATTTTGTCTTTGTTTCATAAAATTGTGACAGATATGTCTGTTTGGAGCAATGGGACCACAAAGCAGATCACTGTTATATACCCCAAACCAGAATTTACAAAATTCCGTGTTCTTACCAGTGAAGAGCAAAACAGGCTGACCGACTACTTAAATCATGAGACAGATATTTATAAATTTGCTATTTTACTGTCTTTGACTACCGGACTGAGAATCGGTGAAATCTGCGGACTCCGTTGGCGGGACATTTCTGCAGAATCTAACACAGTTTCGGTAGCCCATACCGTACAGCGCATCAAAAATCCTGATAAAACCGGAGAAAAGAAGACCATTCTTCAGCTTGGAACCCCCAAAACACAGTATTCTAACAGAACAATTCCTTTAACCGATGGAATGGTTGTGCTTTGTAACCATTTTTCAAAAAATCCTGATTTTTTTATTCTCATAAGCAGTTCCAAATACGCAGACCCCCGTAGCTTGCAGAGAAAGTTAAAACTTTACACCAAAGATCTGAACCTGCAGGGCGTCCATTTTCACACACTGCGTCATACATTTGCAACCCGCTGTGTGGAAGTTGGATACGATATTAAAACTTTAAATGAAATCCTTGGACATTCCAGTATTTCCATGACACTGAACCGCTATGTGCACCCTAACCTGGATTTAAAACGGGAAAATATGAAAAAACTGGAGCAGGCCGGTTTTGGCTGCGTAGTCAGATAAATCGTCAAAACATTGAATTATCCCATATTTTACACAACAAAGTATCCGCCAGTCGCAGAGTAAATAACTTTGCGACTTTTTTCTTTCCCATCCTATTCTTTCATTATACATATGTCTTATATAGTAGTCAATTACCCGTTTTATGATGCTGTTGCTTTCTTTTATAATCGCTATAATAGTGATATTATCATTTTTTCGACCGTTTCATCTTTTATTCTACTTTTCTTGCAAAGGAGTTTACCACCTATGGGTAAGAGCAAAATCATTTCATTTGACACCCGCGATCGTTTTACCGACCTTGGCCTGACGATTGCCGCAATCCGCAAATCGCAGGGTATGTCCCAGGAACAGCTTGCTGAGAAGGCAAACATCAGCCGTTCTTATCTAAGTGCTATTGAAGCTCCTAATGTAATACAATCTTTTTCGGTAGAAATTTTATACAATATCGCTGACGCCCTGCACGTCAAGCCGGGCGACCTGTTGAACACGCAGTTTCCAAATATTCATATTCCAAAATAAACAAATTCAAAGAAAGAAGCGAAGAAAATCCTGTCATTGCTTATCAGGATCTTCTTCGCTTCTTCTTTTTGGTAATGTTTACGGTAATGTAACCACATCATCAAACCATTACCGTTTTATTCGTTTGTAATGATAAAATAATAAGGAACCTCCATAATCGTACGGATGCTTTCTCCTTCTGTTTTTGATGCAGTAATCTTCAGACAATAGCTTCCCGCTTCCTGTCCGTTTAATGAAAAATCATTTGTTTCCCCGGACATGTCCAGTTCCTGCCGGAACGCAGTGTTGGTATACTCGCTGCTGTTCTCGTTTTGCTTCCAGATCGTTGCTTCTACTTTATCAACATTGGCATATGTAACCGGAAGCTTTAATACACCATTTTGCGGATACAAGCGCTTTTCTGTTTCAACCTTCACAGATGGAAGTGCCGTCGCATTCCGGACCAGCGTTAACCCGCCCTGTTCTGCAAGCAATTTTCCTTTGAAAGAAGCATCGGTATCTGCAGAGGCTGATGCATACAGCTTTGCCGTTACATTTTGATAGGCTTGCCGCTGAAAATAATAGGTATCTGATACCAGCCGCAGCGTGAGTGATCTTGTATCAGAATTTTTTGAAATTTCATCAAGCGGCACCAGAAACTCTCCGTTCTCGTTTTGCGGATATAGCGTAGTGTCTCCTCCGTTTTTCTGAACCTCAAGTCTCATATCCCTAGGAATCGGTGCTGTATCTGCCTGGTCCCCTGAAACAGCGATCACAAGTCCCAATGTACGCCCTGTCCACATTGGAAGATCTGACGGTGAAATATGGTAAGCAGCCGTCAGATTCAAACTGTTCCATTCGTCAGAAGTGTCCAAACCGGCCGTATTGTCTGTTTCCAGAGTAAACCGGCCTCCGGCGTTCTTCATTACAGTTACTGTTTCCCACAGATCCGGGATAACCGTTTCTGTGTCACCCGATGCTGCATCCAATGGATTACCGTTATTTTCTGCTTTCGTAAATGTGAACACCAGATTCCACGCCGTTCCGGTATTTTCCAGTCCAGCTCCGGCTGTCTGTGTTTCCACAGCATTGGTAAAATCTACAACAAAACGATACTCCTGTTTTGTTCCGGTCAGATCAGAATAGCTGGAATCCGGCGAACTGCTATCTGCTCCCATTTTCTGAAATGCACTTAATTTTAAAATGCTTTCTGCTGCAAGTTCCTGTCCTGTTTTATAATACCAATAATCCTGGGCTGTATTTTGCCCTGTTTCCAGTGTCTGCATGATGATCGTAGTCCCCGCCGGAACAGCTGAGCCAAATTTCAGATAAGGTTCCCCATATTCTCCGGCTTGCCGGTTGCTTACACCGAACTGCGCCGTGAAAACAGAGTCCGCTCCGATGATCAAGGCATCTGAAGCATCTATTCCATCGAAATCATCAAAATAGGGACCGGCTGCCCGTTTTACCGTTATCCCGGCATTCGGAAGTACACCTGTAACCGATATTTCTACCTCCAGCTGTGATACCTGGCTGGTTGCCGGAAGTTCCAGATAATAAAGGTCTCCCGCTTCACCGGTTCCTGCCTCATATTTCTGAAATAACACACCAGAACCACTTTCCGCAATGTTATCCTTCACGGAACACTGGAACTTGTTTTTGTGATATCCTTCATCGATCTTCACACGGTACCATTTTCGATGACTGCCAGAATCAGCAGGATAACCGGATGGTGCTTCCGAAGGTTCCACAGTAACACCCTGGTCCATAGTAAAATGTATCTGTGCATTACTGCTTGTGTAGAATCCGGCATCCAATGCCCCGGAAGCCAGATAGTTATCTGTTTCCCCGTAATATGCAGAGATCCGGCAATAAACTTCCGGTGGAAGTCCTCCTTCAATATAAATCTGGTTTGCTTCTTGCTGTTCTCCACTTTTCTGGGTTATCTTTTTCGTGACTCCGTTCGCAGTATATTCCAGTTCATAAACCGGAACGCTGTGATATTCATCGGTTTCTGGCTCTGTTCCAACCGCGATCGCATCAATCACCAGTTTTTTTCCTGCTGTGTCATAAGCATATTTCAGTGTTCCTTCCGCTGCTTCCTGCTTTGCCTTTTCGATCCGGTAATTGATCCAGATATTCTGGCGGTCTTCCGTACCTGCACCTGGTCCAGCCTTAATTTCCGCCCGGTACTGTCCTGCTTTTTGCGGCAGTCCGCCAGAAGTCAATGGCTGAAATACTTCTGTACTGTTCAACGGCCTCCAGGAATAGGCAACATTCGGTTCTGCGCCGCTCCATTCATCGCCTTTGCAGCTGGTTTTTACCGGATGGTTATTTTTATCATAAGTCACATTCACTGCCTCCATGATCATTTCCGCAGTGTGCGCCCCGCAGCTGCAGGTCTGGATCAGGCCTTTTTTTGTTTCATTGATCCGGTATATTTGTTTTTCCGAAGGATGCAGACATACACTCCACTGTGCATACAGATTGATCGTTGCACCGTTTTCCTGTGACAGTCCATTCCCAACCTGGGTCCTATCGGAATAGGCCGTACCACTTCCATCCCTTTTGGTATTCCAGGAATCAAACTGGTAACCGATACACCGGTACACATTTTCCGGAAGTGTCAGTGTATCACCGACAGTACATGGCAGATTTTCCATCATACCGGAATAAGTAACACCTAAAGGAATATTTGGATGAAATACAACGGTATACATGTTTCTTTGCCAGATTGCGTAAAGCGTTAACGTCGGATTATCCTGGGATATCCCCGTTTCTTCCAGGGCAGTTCCTGTACTATAGCTTTTTCCGCTTCCGTCTTCTTTTGTATTCCACCCCTGGATGGTCCACCCTCCATGCCCGAATAATGAAGCTGCGACTGTTTTTCCGGCAAGCTCTGAATATTGCCTCGTGATATAAAGACCGGTTGGTTCTGTTCCGGTTCCAGTGAAATTTTCCATATAGATTACCCGGTAAACTACGTTTCCGGCATCCTGGACACGGTTATCGACATATCCCTTCTGGCTGTCTACCGTGATCCGGTTTTCAAAATAAGGGTTTTTCATGCTTCCGGAAATGGTTACGGTACCACCTTCGATCAGCATGGAACCAGTCACGGCCACATTTCCCCTGGCAGCGTCTTTGCTATCTTTGGTATAGCTTTCATCTCCGATCTTCACGGTTCCGCCTTCTACTTTTAACGCATCGCTGCGCGATTCTCCCGTAGCTTTGTTTCCGGTTTCATGCAAACAGTAAAACGCGATCACAGAATTGCTGCTGCCATTCACATAAAACGCACCGCCGGAAGTTCCTGCTGTATTATCTGCGATCACAGGGCAGGATGTATGGTGATGTGTTGAATATGCCGTACGATCATATGCAATATCAAATCCTTCAAATTTTCTTTTTCCTGAATGACCATCCGCATCCAATTCCAGACCGGCATGCTCCTGGCATGTTCCCAGCACAATATTTGCTTTCTGCGACGTACTTAAAACGGCGATTGCTCCGCCGGATGTGTGGGATGTGTTATTGCTGATCGTTCCGCTCAAAATGGTTACATCGGCTTCTTTCTGGTCTGCATTTACATAAATGCCACCACCTTCACCACCGGATGTTTTATTATGCACGATACTGCCGTCATACATCAGGACATTGCCGTCTTTGACCGCGATTCCTCCCCCCTGCATCCTTGCCGTGTTATATGCAATGGTTCCTCCATCCAGCGTAACCGATCCGCCAGATACATAAACACCGCCTCCGCTCTGGCTGGCCGCATTGGTCCCATTTTCCGATCCGATCGCACCGCCTGACATCTGAAAGTCGCCTTCCAGGACCGCAACGCCACCACCATAAGCTGCTTTGTTTCCGGTTATCGTGATGTTCCCGCTGTTTTGCAGGAAAGAACCATAACGGATACAAACAGCTCCGCCATTTCCTGATGCTGTATTCCCAGACAAGATAACCGTTCCTTTGCAGTTTTCCCTTAATCCAAAGCTTGCATCTTTCCTGCCTTCTGTTCCTGCAATATAAATCCCCGCTCCATTTGCGGCATTGTTTCCGGTAATATTTACTGCTGCAACCGGATTTAGTGTGACATTCTGCTTATCAATATAAATGCCTCCGCCATTTCCTGACGCTGTATTCCCAGACAAGGTTCCACAATTTAAATCCGGGGTTCCTCCTGCCAGGTATACCCCTGCGCCATTTTCCGCATGGTTCCCGGAAATGGCTGTTGCCCGGACAATAGCCTCATCCCCCATCAGGTCACCCATCGAAAATGTTCCGCTTTGCAAATAAGCTCCACCGCCATTTTGCTTCGCCGTATTATTTTCAACCATTCCACCAGATACGGTCAGACTTCCGTTTGCCAGGTACACACCAGCACCATCCCGTTCCGACTGGTTATTTCTGACATAACCACCATAAATGCTTACGGTTCCCTCTTCCAGATAAACAGCTCCTCCGCAGCCAGAAGTCTTTGTAGCAGTATCATTCGCTGCAGATATCTTTGCAATACAGTTTTCGATCGCAGCATTGCCCGACAGCGTAAATGATCCGGACTTCATGTATACAGCTCCACCCAATACACCTGCCGCATTTTTGATCGTGCCGCCGCTTATTGAAACCGTTCCATTTGCATCGTCCAGATAAACCGCTCCGCCATTTTCCTGTGCCCGCTCATACCCTGCGCTGCTTAGATCCCGGTTATCAATGGTCCCTCCTGTCATTTCAAAAGAACATTTTTTATCTTTATCCCTGTTTGCCAGAACAAACTGTCCCTGGATTTCGCCACCGGTAATCTTAGCAGTCGCGAAGCCGATCGCTCCGCTCCCATTTTTTCCGCCGCCGATGGTTCCGGTTTTAATGCTTCCTCCAGCGATCACGATGCCTGCTTCTTCTGTTCCTTTCACATCTGTACTGGTTTTCGTTACAGCTCCGGGCGTACCATTTTCACTGTCTCCGCCACCAATGGATGCGCAGTCCAGTTTTCCTCCGGTGATCGTCACAGAGGCATCTCCTCCTGCTCCATTTTCAGCAGAACCTCCGCCAATCTTACCGCCATTGCAGTTTACGGTACCACCGGAAATCTCCACTATCGCCGATCCGCCCTTTGCAGTTCCCCTGCTTCCACCACCACCAATACCAAACGCTCCTAATACATTGGCAGATGACGGGTCGTACTTATTGGTAACATTGGAATAATTTACACATTCCACATATGCTTCTTCACTGATCCTGATATTTGCGGAACCGCCAGCGGCACTTTTGCTGGTACCTCCTCCAAGTGCATTGGTCAATACATAACTGTTTCCGCTAATGGTAATATCCGCCTGCGCCGCAGTTCCATCGTAGCTGTTGCCGCTGCCGATCGCATTTCCATAACGGGCATAGGCAGTTACGCGGCTGTCTCCTGAAATTTCAACAACTGCTGCATTTCCTTCCATCTGTTTCGAACTTCCGCTGCCGATCGCCACACCGCCATAGTCCGTTTCATTTCTTGTAAAATAACCATAATTTTCTGCGTATACAGTACCTCCGGTGATCGTTACCTTGCCATTACCTCCACGCTGCTCCCAACCGATCCCACCGCCGATCGCCGCACCGGTTCCACAGCAGATCGCTGTAATGTCGCCACCTGTGATTGTAACTTCCCCATCCGCATTTGCGCCACCACCAATCGCAGTCGCACAGTTATTTTTTGACGTTATCACACAGATTGTTCCGCCTGAGATCGTTAGTCCGGTCGTACCCTTGCTTCCACCCTGCCAAAATCCGCCAATCCCTGCTTCCGCCCATCCGGCTCCTGCAGAACCACCATTCGAATCATCTGATACATAATCCTTTAATTCCGCATCAGACTCCATTTTTTTCGGTATATAAAGTTCACCGTCTGTACTTCCTGGGCTTGCATAACTATCGATGGTCAGACTCGAATTCACATTATTATTTTCTAGTTTTTCACCGCCTGTCCCATAACCGATACGTTTTACCTGGTTCGTTCCACGAAGCTGCAGCAAAATTTTTTTGGTCGCACCTTTCGGAGCATTGATGTTAATCATCTTGTCTGTGTTGATCCCATCTAGGATAACCGTCCGTTCTTCCGTAAAATTTCCCGTTGCAGTAACTCCCTTATCGGCTTTTGTGGTTGCATTACTTTGCGCGATCCGGTATTTTGCATTATTCTTCCCAAAGGATACCTCAACATTCCTTCCATCCTGACGTGTTCCTGCTAAAGAATCCGGATTTATCGTGACATTGCCCTTCGCCAGATCCACTGTTGCCACATTGCTGACTGCAATATAATTTCCTAACCCATACGTAAGAAATGCCACCTTGCCTTCCTCTTGCACAAATGGCTGCCCCAGGCTTTCTAAAGATGCGGGCTGCCCATCCTTGTCATTCTGGATTTTATAAATTTCTACCGAATCATCATCAGACATCACACCGCGATCAGACACTGTAATCTCACAGACTCCCGGTGACGGGTTTTCAGAGGCAGTTACCGCTGTAATGCTGTATGCAAACATAACCGTTTTATCTCCTGTATACAATGCTTCCTCAGCATTGTTTAACAGAGCAACGTTCAATGGTCCCGGATCCTGGCCATCACCTTGGAGCGTTACCGGTCCGTTCTTTCCATCCATATTGTAAGTCCAGGTCACATTCCCTAATTGAAGTTCTGACATCCTTGCAGATCCGATAAAATAAGAAAATCCTTCCGTCAGGAAACTGACACTTCCATCTGCTTCCACCTCGCCTGATATACTGCCCGGCGTCTGCATACTTCCATCTGCTTCCACTTTCACATGGCTGATCAGCAAATCTTCATGGTACTCATCCTTTGCATGTAATATCTTAACCTTCACCGGCTGCTCGGGCTGGTATTCTTTCCCATCTACCCAAAGTGTAATATCATACGCAAAGGTAATGTCACCTTCCGGAAGCTGCAGCTTACCAAGAATTTCTTCTGATAATGTTTCCACCGTTACCGTGGTATCTTTTGGCAGGATTCCTGTAACAGCCACAAGCTGCTCCGGGTCCTGGACCGTAATGACAGCATCCGGATCACTCATATCCAGCCCAGCATAAACTGCCAGTTTTTTCATAGTAAATCTGACCCGGCCTTCTTTATCCATCATAAAGTCCAACGACTGTGGCTCTGATTCAGACTGGTCTATCTGGAGCAGCTTCAATTTGCCGCCCAGCAGCTCTGTATTATCGATCTGGACAGTTAGCGCATACTCTGGTTCATAACGTTTTCCATGCAGCCAAAGAGAAATATCATACGCAAACACAGGGCGTCCGCTATTCAGCTCTACCTCTTCCAATCCACAGTCCTGAAGTTCTTCCTCCGTGATCGCTTGCGCTTTCAGGCTGGTGCCAATTGGGAGTTTTCCGCTGACCATGACTGGTTCGCTGTCATCTTCCAAGGTCAGCTGGTCGTATTCTTCTGCATTCGACGGGCTTGCGTTTGATACCGTCGCATTCGATCCACTCGCAAGTGCCCACTCCTCATCTTTCTCCCCGGTATTGTCTGGTGTGTGCTTTGCATTGGATGGACTTGCATCACTCCAAAAGTCCTTTTCTTCATCCGGAATGGCACGCACTCCGGAAATCTGATTCGATAAAAGTACACTTCCTAACAGGCAGACGATCAAAACGACCGCACCGATCTGTCTCCATTGTCTTTTTTTCTTTAAAATATCAATGAGCCGCTTCATTCATTCGTCACCTCCCCAACTGTTACTACATCGTTTAATACAGTAGCTGTATAACTTTTTTCCGCATTGGATTTAAAAAAGCGGAATACATGAGACGCATTGGAGCCAAGCGCTACTGAAACAGATTGGTTTTCACCGGAATTTCCTGTTCCTGTCTGCATATTTTCCAGAAAGGAATCTGTATTATCCGGAATCAGCCCGGCAGCATGATTGATTAAACGTATCATCTTTGCTTTATCTGCGGTCCACACCGTTACCTCAATATAGTTTCCATGGTCGCTGACCGATGCCTGAAGTTCTGCATTTTTCTGCTGCACACGGATGGTTGCAGTCAGGGTCTTCGTGTAAGGCGCCGTGGCTGTGGCTGTTACCGTATAAGTTTTTCCCTGTTCCAGACCGGAAATGGTGACGGTTTTATCGTTTGTTTTATCGTTTGTTTGATCACTTGTCTGATCACCGTGGCCTTTCCCTGCTACAATTTGCCCGCTAAGATTGATCCCGTTTCCGGATGTCTCCGAAGCGTTTCCATTCTCTTCTTTCCATGTAACGTTATAGTCGACCGCTACCTCAGAATACCTTAGCTGATCCTCATGATTCATCAGATGAAAGGTAAGGGTCGCGCTTGTCGTTCCATCCTCAGCTACGTCCAATGCCGGAATTTCATGCACACCTCCATCCAGTACATCACTGGAAAAGTAAAATTCTTTGGCAGTTACAGCATCATTGTATTGCGATGTCTGTATATATTTTGCATATACTATAAAAGCACCAAAAGCCAGAATGCATACCACCGTCAGTGGCATACGCACTCTGGCAATCCGGTTCCATAATTTTGCCGCATACTCTTGCTTTTTCTTTTGTTTCCCCATATATCTTCATCCCCTAATCTGCCTGAACTGCCTTAAATGTAATGCTGACCAAATCTGTTTTTCCCGCATAAGATGCGTCTTTCACATTCTCATCCCAACTGATGCACGCGTAATAAATATGTTTTTGAGGCGAATCTGCATTCGTTGCAGCTTCGATCACGGCACTTCCATCCGGTAATTCTTTTTTATTTTCATCAGTCATGGAAACTTTTAATGGTATGGTTTTATATTTTCCCTCGCCACTTAACTGACAGGAAATTGTTACTTCACTTTTATTGATTACCTCTACCTTATAATAAAGCTTTTCTCCCGGTGCGATCTGGGCTGCGATCCCGGTTTCCTGTTCCCATCCACCTTGGTCTGTCACCTCAAACTTCGCTACCCGCGCCATGGAACTTCCAGTCGCCGTTGACACATACTTCGCATATGTTCCACATAAAGCCCAGGAGGTGAGCAGCACCATCGACGCCAGGATCACAAACAGATGACCGGGCCATCCCTGTTTTTTCCCATTCTTTTTCATATACTCCCTCCCATCTGCCTTTTACCTTCCTTATCCTTTCGTGTTCCCATCATCCTGCTTTAACCGCTGGATCTCCTCTTTGAGTTTCTCCAGTTCTGCCGCACCGGCATCGCTCTGTTTGCGGAACGATACCTCGGTCAAAAAGACCGTGCAAAGAAAAGCTGCCATCAGTCCGGCCGGTGTTTTTAAAATGCGAAACCAGGTTCCCACAAATGGGATGCTTCCCACGGAGATGCCTTTGATCTGGCTGACTGCAAAGGGCTCGTCCGGGGCGTTGTTTGCATCGCCCTGAGTCGTTACCGTCTCACCATTCATGTCGATAATGCGGTGTACCACCAGACTTCGTCCGCTCTGATACACTACGATATCGCCAGTCTGGTAATGGTCCATTTTTTTCACGATCAGCAAGTCTCCCGCTGAATAGGTTGGCTCCATACTGCCGGAAAGTACGACCGCCGCACCGTAGCCGAACGGCATCGGAAGCGGATCGCCCATGACTCTTCCGGCATTGACGAAATAGATCTGCAGACCCATCAGCAGTCCAAGCAAAACCAGAACAAGCCTGCGGAGCCAGATGTTGCGGTTAAACGATATTTGGGCATTCACACTGTCACTCTCAGTCCGTCCTGCTTCTGCCTGTCCTGTTTCCGCTTGTTCCGTTTCTGCTTTTTGTGCTTCTGCTTGTTTTGTCATATAATGTTTCCTTCCTACGCGTTACACTTCTTTCCTGCAGCCATTTCTTTCCCCGTAACAATTTTGTGCCTTTGGTTCTGTGCCTTTACGGTCACCATTCCCCATTATTGTTTCTGTTTTACTGCTCTATATGGATTACCAGCCTCAGCTTATGGCTCCGCTCTGCACTTATAGCAAGGTTCGTATCGTACGCATCTGCAGCCTGGCTGTTTCCGGCACTGTCCGTTCTTTCGTAGGGCCAGCGCCAGCGGATGCTGTAGTTTACATTCTGATCCGGCTGCAAGGTCACAGAAAAAGCTTTTAACTGTGTTGCATCCTTCCAGTTTCCGCTGATTTCTTTACCGTTTTCATCCAAAATCTTGTATTCCAATGGAAGCGTTCCACCATTTCTGCTGTCGTTTTCTTCTTCCACAGTAACAGTCATGTAGGTGACAGTCTTCATGGTATTGCAGATATAAAAATCATACCGCCCCTCAATGCCCGGAAATAAAACCTCATAAACCTGTTTTCCATCCAGATCTGTAAAAAGATCAATTGTAGCCATCTGCTTCCATAGCTTTCCTGTCTTAACGTCACCGATTTCTACAGGACCGGGTGCTTCCGTTGGTTTTGCCGATCCGGAATTGTCGGAGCTTTCTGAACCGCTAGAGCTTCCTGAGCCGCCGGAGCTTCCTGAGCCGCCGGAACCTCCTGAGCCAGAAGAACTTACTGGAACACTGGAGCTTTCTGGATTCCCAGAACTTTCTGGAACACTGGAACTTTCGGTGCCATCAGAACTTTCGGAACCACTGGAGTTTCCTGAGCCACCGGAGCTTCCAGAACCACCTGTAATTCCAGAAGTATCCGGATTTTCTGCTCTTTCGAAATCCATCGCTGCTTCCTGTATATTCCGTTTATCAGTTTTCTTCTGCCCTTCCTCGCTTACGACACCCACATTCCGGCTTCCTGCCATACCGTTTCCGATCAGTCCGCTGTCCCGTTTCCTCACCAGATAAGCATTACCTCCATAATCCGGGATTTCCAGAATACTTCCATCCGGAAACTCTACCGTATGGTTCGGATGAATGACAATTCCATTCGGCAATGTTACCCGGTGATCGTTTTGATCAATCCCCGTTCCGTCTGCCAGACGAACGAACCCATTTTCCCCTGTTACTCCGGCCGGAAGTAGCACACTCCCGGCATTCTTAGGCAGATAACGCTGATCTGGAAAAAGGATTTCTCCATCTGCCAGAAAAACCGTTCCGTCGGATAACATCACATGACCTGCTGCAAACACAACTGCCTCATTTTCTTTCGCCTGCACACTACCGGAAGAAGTCAGTACGCGTCCTTCACTTAAAGCTGCTGTCACTCCATCTGCTGCCAGATTCAGCTCATGATTCTGCTCGTCCATCTCCAGGTTGAGATTCAATAAAATAGTGTTGACCGGGATTTCAAAATGAACATGCTGGTCTCTCTGTGATATCTTCACATATTGGAGACTTTTATCATTATGCTCTGAAATCTGAAGATTCATCGTTGCCTTCTCGTTCCCTTTCTGGTCCAGCACCGATAAGGTATGCACTCCGTGCTCCACATCATAAAAGAAAAAAGAACCGTCTGCACCAGTCACAGTCGTTTTCGGTGTACTATGCAGTCTTACAGTATGGTTGCTGCACGGTGTCCCATCCGTATAACGGGCTACTCCATAAATAGACAAGGTTGTCCGTGTTTCCACTTCCGGCTCTACCTGGATCGTCTGCCGGTTTGGTTCTGCCCGCTCCTTTGCCCGTTTTCCAAGATGATACATAAGTCCGCAGGAAGATAGACAAAGTAACAACAGCAATACGATCACCCACAAGAACAGATGATGGCGATCGTCTTTATAAAATTCATTTTGGTGATCCTGTTTTTCTTGTTTTTTCATAGGCATATCCCTGCTTTCTGAACGGAAGCTTTTTCTCCACTTATGTATCTTTCGGATTACGTAAGCCGAAAGATGCATAAAAGGGGAAATTTTTCTTTTTAACCACCGCCCCGGTCACGGCGGGGCAAGTGGTTGAAATGTTTGGTAACATACAGCCAGGTACGCTGCAGAATGATGTTAGATGTGGTTATGGTTAATCGACCTGGGTTGCGGTGACGGTAGCGGTGATAGATGGAGTTACTACTGTACCGTTTGCTGCTGTAACCCCAAATGTAGTATCATTATTTGGGGGTGTTGTAGTATTCGCATCATAGTCCCATTTCCAATACATGCGATAGGTTACTTCTCCAGTCATCGTTAAGTCTTCCTCTGGTGCTGAGATCACTTTTAAAGAATCTTCTCCGCTTCCATCACTCCAGCCCGCAGTCAAACCATTCGTAGGATAATTTTCATCCTCCGAAGGTGATTTTTTTATTGCATATTGAAGTGGAACATTAACATTGCTAGAATTCAATTTGATTGTATAAGATGCATTTACCTCAGAGTCATTTTTTATTTTCAAGTCTACATATCCCCAGGTGCCTGGAGCAATAATCGAAGCATTGTCGCTACCTTCTTTAACATCCTTTTCATCCGTACCATCCTTGGTATCTTTCACCGTATTGAATAGGTCAAATGTAAATGAATTACTGTTGCTTCCAGAAGAAATTGCCTCTAAATTATTAGGTCTTGTACCTGCTAAAATTTTCCATGTCGCAACCTTCGCACTATCATCTCTACTTGTTGCCGTGCTGGTATACTTCGCCAATGTCCCGCTGATCAGACTGGTGCTCAGCAACGTTACCACTGCCAGTGCGGAAGCTACTCTCATCATATTGTGTTTCTTCATACGAACTACCCCTTTCTCTTTTCCGGATCCCTCTCCAAGATTTCCGATTGGCATTTTAGCCTGTGCCTGCCTTCGCCATGTCTCACAGTAGAGGCTTTTACACATATTTTTTATTCAATCCGCAGGCGTGACTCCTGCGAAATAGAACCAGATCATAATTATGAAGCATTACGATAGATCTTCCGTTTTCCTTTTTTCTTTTTCTGCACGCAATGTTTCCAGTTCTGCCAATAATGCATCTGTGTCTTTCTTTCTGCGTCGTTCGTAGATGCCCTGACGGATAAAATCAAATCCTAGAAGTAAAATGACCGGTACAACGACGCAAGTAATGAGCCCTTGTATTGTTTGCATGTAGATTGCAACATTTCCCAAACCAGAAATTTTTTGTTTATAGATACCGACCAGATTGTTTTCCGGCACTGGACTGGAGTCATCGGCATTGTTGGCATCGCCGCGTGTAACCCAGGTTAATGCGCCGTCCCATGCAGTCTTGATTTCTATTACACGGTGGGTTACCACATTGTTTGTATTGCTCGCTGGATCAAAGAAAGAAATGACATCTCCCACCTGTATGTTTTCTGGAGCTGTCTTTTTGCAGATGATCAGATCGCCCGCCTCGATGTTAGGAAACATAGAATCGGATAACACGATCATAGGACTGTATCCCCCAACATTCGGTACTGCATTTTTATTCAGATAGCTTTTGACGATCAATGTGCAATTGAGTATCAGGATTGGTGTCAGAATCACACACAGAACTGTTCCAAGTACTGTAAAAAATTTTGAAAATACAGAAGTTCCTTTTTCTTTTTCATCATTCATAGCATTCACTGACGAAACAGGTCCCGTTTTTCACCCAGTCCTATTTTCGTCCCGCAATTAAGCGGTTCTCCTCCCCCTGCCGTTGTCCTGCCTATTTTCTTGTTTCTATTCACGCATTGTGCAATAGCAATGGATGAAAGAGCAACGTTTCTCCCATGTTCTCTATATACAGATATGGCCGCCTATCATATTCACAAGGCGGCCTGTTAAACAAATTTGTCTGTAAAATATGGGATTCAAATAGGTGTTTTTCCTATTATACATCTCTTTCATTCATATTTTCAATCACTTATACGTCATTTTTCTGTATAATCCTGCCAATTTTTCCAAATACCTATTCATTCCATACATTATCCGATTTTCTCTACTGCCTCACCAAAGGAAAACGATGCCCGTTTCATCGTAATCCATCAGGTCGATCGCACAGGTGACCGGGCTTCTGTAAAGTAAGCACTTTTTCGTAAGATAGTTACCGGGAAGAAACCAGCTATGATATACTCTTCTATTATTTATTCAGCATTGTCTTATAGCTTCCTTCTTCTGCCATCTTCACAAGTCCCTCTACACCGCACTGCACCATGCTGTCTACGGACTGCTCGGTGTAGAATGCCATGTGCTGGGTCATGATGACGTTGCGGAACTGGTGCAGATAGAACCAGTTGCGGTTTGCGATGATATCGCTTCTGCGATCACAATGGATGATGCCTTCCTCTCCCTCTGCGGTATCCATGCCGAGGGCACCGATCTGCATGGATTCAATGCCTTCGATGAGTGCCTCAGTGTCTGTCAGGCCGCCACGGGCACAGTTTACCAGAATCACGCCTTTTTTCATTTTGGCGATGCTTTCCCGGTTGATCATATGGTGGGTGGACGGAAGCAGCGGCATGTGAAGCGTGATGATATCGCACTCCCGGTAGAAGGTGTCAATATCCACATATTCTGCCATTTTCGCTACTTCTGCATTCTGGTATACATCATAAGCCAGGATGCGGCAGCCAAAGCCCTGCAGGTCACGGATCACCTGCTGGCCGATACGGCCGGTTCCCATAACGCCTATGGTCATGGCTCTCATATTTTTTCCCTGAAGTCCTGCCAGGGAAAAGTCGTTGACATAGCCGCGCCAGAATGCCTGCTTATACTGTCTTAAGCACATGAGCATCATCATAATGGTAAAATCGGCTACGGCATCCGGGGCATAGCTGGCATTGCAAACCAGAATTCCCAGTTCTTTTGCTGCCTCCAGATCAATATGGTCGCTGCCGATGGTACGGGTCGACAGGCATTTCACACCAAGTTCACGGTATTTGCTCAGCAAAGCCCGGTCGATGGTTCCCTGCCCGAGCATTGTCACACCCTCGCAGCCAGCCACAAGACCGGCATTTTCCAGAGTCGGCACTTCGGTGTACTCTAAAAGCTCTACTTGATACTCTTTGGACCAGTAGGCAAATGATGCCTTTTCATCCGGCCGCACTTCAAATGCTGCAATCTTCACAATCGTATTCCCTCCTTGTTCTGAACATACTCAAATAAAATTTGTGTAAGTGTTATAAAAAATTATATACAACTCCAGATCGCTTTGTCAATACTGTCTACTATCATAGAAACTTACTTCTGCATCAACTTCTCCAGCCATCCCAAAAATCTCTCTGTCCGCACTCTCTCACCATCGCTGTGCCCGATTCCCGGAATGATCTCCAGTTCTGCTGCGATCTGGTGCTTTTGCAGATTGTCCGTAAGATATTCCATGCGCTCCACCCTGCAGCTTCCGCAGAATTCATCGCCGACTGGTTTTCTGTCTTCTCCTCCGACTAAAATCTGGACCGGCACTTGCACAGGATCGCTCCTATCACTGGTAATGTGACCATCATCTCTTGTTTCTCCTCTTTCTTCCGCGATCAGCCGACCGCGCTCCTGTAATCTGACTATATCATAATTCACTCTGTTTTTACCAATGCAAAAAAGCAACAGTGGTATGCATAAATGCTTATGCCCCTGTTGCTTTTGCTTATAATTTTTTTAAATTACTGCCAAAAAGCATTGTTTATTTCACTACTGCCTCAATCGCAGCCTTCAGCTTTCCAACCATCGCATCCACATCTGCCTTCTCGATCACAAGCGGCGGTACAAAGCGGATGATATTGGCTCCGGCACTGATGAGTACCAGATGCTGCTCTAACAGCGCGTTGGTCACAACCGGACCTACTGCAGTGTTGAATTCCAGTCCCTGGATCAGGCCTTTGCCGCGGTGCGCGATGACGCAGTCATACGCTGCTGCAACCTCTTCCAGCTTCTCCCACAGATAAGCCCCCACTTCTTTGACATGACCGGTAATGTTCTTCTCTTTGAATACGTCAAGAACGGCATTGGCTGCTGCACATACCAGCGGATTGCCGCCGTAGGTGGTTCCATGGTCGCCCGGCACCATAGCGGTTGCTGCCTTGCCGCATGCAAGGAATGCACCAATCGGAACACCGTTTCCAAGTGCTTTTGCACTGGTCATGACATCTGGCTTCACGCCGTAGCCCTGCCATGCG
>OHAC01001230.1_pt1 | contig 24178 bp, 20 predicted proteins | sample 1577051 | NCBI WGS metagenome assembly OHAC01 (sample SAMEA3541499, study PRJEB24748) | human gut metagenome | biome: human gut; feature: human-associated habitat; material: faeces | place: China | collected 2012 | reverse complement strand
AGCAAAATCTTTTGGCTTGTAATTTGTGATATTTGATGTATTCATAGTATACCTCCATGAGTATATTTAAACACATATTATCACATCTGACAACTTATTCAGTTACTTAAAGTTTCCTCCTTTATATCTTTTACCAATAGCAAATTTTATTTTCCCACATTCTTCATCTCTGTTTATATTTATGTAAAAAGAAACTGCCACTCTGATTCCGAATAGCAGTTACTTTTTCACACACTGTGAGCCGCACACGCGGCGTTTACGATAAATCGTTATTTGAACTTATGATGTAATTTTGTATGGTACAAAACTAATTATAATATACCCCTTTGAATATCCCACGTCAACTATTATTTTTCAAGCTCATTCCTTTTCCTTCACCCACCCCGGCAGATAATAAATCTGCATCTTCCGGGTGGCTTCATTTTTTGTCACCTGTGCTTCGATTCCGAAATATTTCCGGATATTTTCTTTCGTCAGCACCTCTTCCGGTGTGCCGCGGTCTACAATCTTTCCCTGGTACAGAAAAATGATCCTGTCACAGTAAAGCGCGGCCAGATTCAGGTCATGGATGGAGGAGAATACCGTGACATCCTGGTTTCGTAAAATATCCATGATCTGATACTGATAGCTGACATCCAGGTGGTTGGTCGGTTCATCCAAAACAATGTAGCGGCTTTCCTGCATCAGTACCCGGGCCAGGAGGACACGCTGTTTTTCTCCGCCGGAAAGACTTAAATAGGGGCGTGTTTCATAGCCGCTCAGTCCTACTTCCCGAAGGCATTTTTCACAAAGCTCCCGGTCCTTTGCCGTATCTCCCTCCAGAAATTTCTTGTGGGCGTAACGTCCGAACATAACCATATCCCGAACGGTAAAATCAAATTCCAGCTGATTTTCCTGCGCCATGACCGCCAGTTCTCCCGCCAGTTTTTTAGCTGAAAGGTCCATGATATCTTTCCCATCCAGAAAGACGGTCTGCCCCTTAGGCTTATAGGTCCGGTAGATATGCTTCAGCAGTGTTGACTTGCCGCAGCCATTCGGTCCAACCAGTCCAACAAATTCCCCCTCTTTGATTTCGAGGGAAATCTGATCCAGGATCCGCTCATTTCCGATTTCATAATCCAGATTTTTTACAGCTAAGCTCATCGGCCCACACTTCCTTTCCGAATCAGATACAGGAAAAACGGAGCTCCGAAAAATGCCGCAATGACACCGATCGGAAGCTCTTCCGGCGCAATGATGATGCGGGAGATCAGATCCGCGATCATGGCAAAGAGACCACCGCCCAGAATAGACATTGGGATCAGATGCTTATGGCCGGAGCCCACAAATCCACGCATCACATGAGGCACCACAAGTCCTGCAAAGCCGATGACACCGCTGACCGAAACAACCACTCCGGTCAGCACGGTAGAGGCCAGAATGATCAGCAGCTTGATGCGTCTGGTATCTGCTCCCAGCGTCTCTGCCACATCATCTCCCAGAAGAAGAATGTCCAGCTCCCGCGCAAATAACAGAATCACTGCCATCATAACAACAGACACGATGAACACATATTTTACCCGGCTCCAGGTAGCTCCGCTTAAGGAGCCTACCATCCAGTAAAGCGCCATCTTGGTCTTATCGGAACCATTGTTAAACCCGTAAACGATCAGATTCGTCAGTGCGGAGAACAAGGCGGAAGTGGCAATTCCGGCCAGCACCAGCTGGGTAGAGGTAATCCTCCCTTTTACAGACGCAATACTCAGAGAAAGGCTGATGGCCACAGCCGCACCCAGCGTCGCACCAAAAATCACGGAATAACCGCCCATAAAGCTGAACAGGCCGAGAATGATGACGCTGACTGCTCCGGCAGAGGCACCGGAAGAAATTCCCAGCACATAGGGATCTGCCAGTGGATTTTTTGTGAGTGCCTGCATCAGCACACCGCAAAGAGATAGGCCTGCTCCCACAATAAATGCCATGATAACCCTCGGAAAACGGATATTCCAGATGATATTTTCTGTTTTCTGCTCCCAGGACACCGCAAAAATATCCTTTCCGGATGTCTTATTTGCCAGGATCTTTACGATCTCATCCGGTGACACATGGATGGCGCCCAGGGTCACGGAGATGGTCGTTACTGCCGCGATCAGAAGCAGAACCATCAGAAGTGTACCTATAAAACGTCCAGTTTCCCGGTCACTTTTTTTACTGATTTCTGATTTCATGTTTTCTCCAAAAACAGGGACTTCCCATGCAGGAAATTCCTCATATTCCAATAGTTTCTGATTAGAACTTATCCGGATACAGCTGCTTTGCGATTTCTCTGACTGCCTCTGCGGAACCTGCAGAACCCTGCATATCACTGCAGCATGCGGAATAGATTTTTCCCTCTTTGACTGCTCTTAAATCTTTGGTAAACTCGTTGGTCTCCAGGAAATTTTTCTTTTCAGAAATGTCACCGGTATAGTCCAGGATCAGAATTACATCCGGGTCACGCTCTACCACTTCCTCCCAGGACGGAGTAGCCCATCCAGCCTCAATGTCATCGAAAATAGAGATACCGCCAGCCCGCTTGATGATATCACCCGGCATACCCTGACATGCGGTAAACGGGGCATCCTCACCGGAATCGTATGCAAAAACAGTCACCGGATTCTGGTAAACATCATCACCCAGCGTGTCTTTTACTTCCTGAAGCGTATCCTTCATAGCCTGGATCTTCTCAGATGCCACATCCTCTACTTTAAAGATTTTTCCAAGTGTCTCATAGTCTTTGTACAGCTCCTCAAATGTTGCCTTATCCGAGCATACATAGGGGAAATACATTGCGATTCCGTTGGCATCACAGAACTCTTTTCCAAAGTTTTTATCGGAAAATACAGAATCCCAGCCCATCAGGAAATCACATCCGGTTGCCACCAGCTCCTCTTTGGAAAGATTGGATATGCCCTTTCCTGCCTCTAACAGCTGCGGCACCTTATCTCTTGCCGGATACTGGGAAACGGTGCTCCAGCAGCTTCCCTTGGTGTAACCGGCCATCTGGTCTTCCAGACCGAGATCAAAGAAGAAATCTGCCATCTGATCGCCGGAAGCAACCACTGCGGACGGCTTCTCGGTGAAGGTATATTCTACGTTCTCACCCAGACCGGAACGCTCCAGGTTTAAGGTAATGGTAACCGGCTCATATGCCTCATCTGCGGTGGAATCGCCAGCTGCTTCCGTCACCTCCGCGCTGCTCTCCGCAGGCTCTGCTGCGGTGCTCTCTGCTGCCGCTGCAGCTGTTGTTGCGATATCTGCGCTCTTTGCGCCGCATCCGGCTGCCAGACCTGCAGTTATGCAGGCAGCCATAGTTAAGATTACCAGTTTCTTGTTTCTCATAATTGTTTTCCTCCTGATGTTGAAATTTTTTTCGTATCACCCATGCAGGAACGCGATGCAAAAATGTGGCCTGCGACACATATTGGCAAAATAAAAGCACCATCCGGCTTATTAAAAGTAAGCCGGATGATGCACCGTATTTTTGCATCCAGGGCAGACTACGCCCTTGTTTCCCTTGCCTTGTCATGGACCGTGACAGCAAAAGCGGAAAAAGCAGGTCTTCTGGCTTGCGCGGCAATATTGTCTGGTTTCTTCCCATTTTTCATATAAAACAGTGAAATCCAGACTGCCCTTCATGCGCTTACAGCGGCGGCACCGCACGGGACTCACACCCGTTTCCCTTTTCACCGGCCCCGAACGGCCGACACTTATTCCGTAGGATAGTTTACGGCATGAGGGAAAAACTGTCAACTGGATTTCGTTTTACCGTTCTGATATTATAATGGACTTAATCCTTTTTTCCCAGTATAATCAAATCAGAATCGAACGATAAGGAGCTATACAAATGGAACGCAATTTGACTACCTGCAGTATCCCAAAAACCATTTTCTCTTTCTCACTGCCATACTTTCTTTCCTATTTTTTACAGACCCTGTACGGCACCGCAGATCTGCTCATCATCGGACAGTTTAACTCTGTAGACAGCACCGCCGCTGTCTCTATCGGCAGTCAGGTCATGCACATGCTTACCGTCATGATCGTAGGGCTGGCTATGGGCACCACGGTTATGACCGGACGTGCAGTGGGCGCGCAGGACCGCAGGCAGGTGAACCTGGCCGTCGGCAACACGGCATCTTTGTTCATGCTGCTGTCCGTTGCTCTGACCGCAATCCTGCTCTGTTTTGTAAAACCCATTGTGGCTGTCATGTCCACCCCGGAGGAAGCTGTCAGCAGTACCATCAGCTACCTGACCATCTGTTTTCTCGGTATCCCGTTTATCACAGCCTACAACATCATCAGCTCCATTTTCCGCGGCATAGGAGACTCGAAGAGTCCTATGTTTTTCATTGCGATTGCCTGTGCTTTTAATATTGCCCTGGATTATCTGTTCATCGGCGTGCTGAAGCTTGGTCCCGCAGGCGCGGCACTTGGCACCACCCTGTCCCAGACCATCAGCGTGCTGATTTCCCTGACCATGATCTGTCGCAAACGCATGATCCCGAAATTTCATTTTGCAGATTTAAAACCGGCCCGAAGCATGATGGGCGGTCTCTTAAAAATCGGATTTCCGATCGCCATGCAGGACGGATTTATCCAGATTGCCTTCATTGTCATCACCATTATTGCCAACCGGCGCGGCTTAAATGACGCTGCTGCAGTTGGCATTGTGGAAAAAATGATCAGCCTGTTTTTTCTGGTTCCGTCCTCTATGCTGTCTACCGTTTCAGCCCTGTGCGCACAGAATATTGGTGCCGGAAAGCACGATCGGGCAAGCCAGACACTGGCCTGTGCCACCACCATTGCGGTGTCCTATGGTATTGTGATTTCCATTCTCATGCAGTTTACCGGACACCATATTGTCAGCCTTTTTTCAGGCAATGCCGATGTCATCCGTCTGGGCAGCCAGTACCTGCACAGTTATATCTGGGACTGCGTTTTTGCCGGAATCCACTTCTGTTTCAGCGGATATTTCTGTGCTTACGGAGTTTCCGGAATCTCCTTTTTACACAACATTCTTTCCGTTGTCTGTGCCCGTATTCCGCTGGCTTATCTGGCATCAAAATACTATCCGGACAACCTGTTTCCCATGGGCTGTGCTGCTCCGGCAGGATCCCTGCTTTCTGTACTGATCTGCGCCATTGCCTTTGTGTGGATGAAAAATCAGCCCGGACAGAAGGCATCCTGAGTATGCAAACGGACAGAACTGCGCATGTGCCGGCTTTAAAACATGATGTTATATTTTTCTGTCAGCCACCTTAGGATATCCTCAAATACCTCTTCCCGGTTCACCTCATTGAGCACTTCATGGCGCGCACCGGGATACAGCTTCATTGTGATATCCTGCACGCCTACCTTTCGATACAGGGCGGCAAGCTTTTTCACGCCTTTCCCATTCTCTCCCACCGGATCCTTGTCTCCGGACAGGATCAGATACGGAATGACTGTTGGCATATAGCCCACCATTTCTGCCTTCTCGGCCGCATGGATCTCATGGAAGAAATCGCGGTAAGCACCAACAGTAAAAATAAAATCACAGCGCGGATTATTCAAAAAGCGGTCCACATACCGCTCATCTCTGGTAAGCCAGTCATAGTCCGTGCGCACCGGCTGGAATTTCCGGTTATAGTTTCCGATGGAAAGCTCATAGAGCAGACGGCTCCGGTAATGCTTTCCCTTCCGTTTTCCAAATAAAGAGGCCAGCATTTCGCCGGTAAACACCAGCGGTAAAGCCGGAAAACCGGTTCCCAGAAGGATAACTCCGTCTGGTTCTTTTCCCGGATATGCCGAAAGATAACGCCGGGTCAAAAACGAACCCATGCTGTGGCCAAGCATGATGTGTTTTGCATTCGGATAGCGTTTTGCACCATAACTGGCCACCCGGCGCATATCGCGCAGCAGAAAAGCTCCGCCGTTTTCCGCTGCAAAAAAGCCTCGGTCTTCTTTTGAAAGTTCCGTTGCTCCATAAGCAGCAGTCGATCCATGGCCAAGGCAGTCATGTCCGATCACGGCAATGCCGTGTTCAGCCAGAAAAGCGGCAAATTCCCCATAGCGGCCCATATGCTCATTCATTCCATGAACAAGCTGGACCCAGAGTTTGATTTCCGCCCTGGATTTCTGCACTGCCGGATCCGGCTTTCCTTCTGGCAAATCCGCGCGCTCCGGAGAATTCGCAACACGCCCTGCAGGTTCCGGCATCCACTCCACACAGTGCAGCCTGGACTTTCCATCACTGGATGGCAGGTAAAAATCCCGTTTCTTCATATCTTATCATCACGCTCCATTTTCACATTTCATCATGAACTCGCGCAAAATCTTATTTACAATCCACGCGTTTCCAATCATCGGTTCAGAATCTCCGCGATTTCCAGATTCTCATCACTATCAGCATGCCACGAGGCGCCCGCTTCCATACGGAAATACAGATCAATCTCCGCTACAGGCTGGCGCCTGCCATTTTTTCTTCCATTCTGCACCTGGCGCACCACCATCTTGATTTGTCCATGGCGTTTCTTCAAAAGCGGAATCAGGCAGAAATACAGCCAGTCCTCCGAAAAAGAGAGATGTCCGAGGCTTTTCCCATCTTCCGTCTTTACCATGATCTTACTGCCCTGAAAGGCTTCCGGAAACAGCCAGTCTCCCGCCTTTAACCCAGCCACCTGTTTTCCGTAAGTACCATAGGGTCCGCTGCCCAGAAAAGCCTGGAAATGATAGATGGGCCTGCCGCTTTTGTCGGTCTGTGCCGGTTCGGATAACTTTTGCAGGGTCTCCACCGGATGCAGAAACTGCCCGGCTAACAGCTGCACCAGTCTGGCCTGGCGGGCAAAACGCTCCTCGGAGCTGAGTCTGCCGCCCTCCTGCCACTCCCGGCGGCTTCGGGGATTTGTTCCAGCTCTGTCATGACCGCCAGATACCATCCACTGCTCCTCTGCCTGCTCCAACAACTCCTTCGATGCATGGTGAAGACTGGTAAGGAACAGTGAAAACGCTTCCTCCTCCGGATTCCAGTAATACCGGCCTCGGGCAGCTTTGTAATAGAGCGGAGTCTCTGATTCTGGTTTCATACTGTAATGACAATAAATGTTGCGTTCGCAAAAAGCTGCTTCATTTATTTTGCCATTCTGATATGGGTGCCAGGATGTGTTCTCTGTTGCACGTCTGCTGCGTTTTTTCCCACTGTTCCACATTCCAGAAGTGTTCAATCCGCTTCGCCCGGATACCGGCCCTTCTGTCATTTCCAGACACAGGCTCCGCACCCGCTCCCATTCTCCGTTCTCCCAGACTCCCCGGATCACCCGGTATGCCTCGTTGATTTCCTGAGAACGTCTTACATACTCCTGCCGTACATACTCCGGCTCACCTGCGCCAGCTGAGTCCGGGTGGAACTGTCCCATCAGCTTCCGGTATTTTTTCTTTGCGGCTTCAAAATCATCCTCTGCTGCCAATGCCAGAATCCGCACCGCCTGTGCTGCTTTCATTGCTCCGCTGTCTCTCTTCCCACTCATCTATCTCATTCCGTTCATCTGTCTCATCCCTGCAGCATCCAGGCGCCTAGTTCCCGGTGTACCCGTGCCGGATTTTTCTCAAAAATATTTACAAAATTCATCGCCGCTCCCCGCTCCTTAAAGGCCGGATACAGAAAACCAAACTCCGGCTCTCCCGGTTCGTACTCTCCGGTCAGCGGACTGACCGTCAGGATCAGGTACTCGTAAATCTCCTCCGATCCTTCCTGCCATTCCTTGTCGGTACCCTTCACCGGCACATCATACCGGCCATGAAACAGAAAGACCGCATACGGATATCCTGGCTGAAAATGCTCACCGAATACCTCATAAAACAGATCCAGGGACGCGTCATTTTTCATGCCATCCCGCTTGATGGCATTCAGAAGCTGCCACAGGCCGCCCGGCTTTCTTGCGCTGTCCGGGATGCGGTATTCCCGCAGCTGTTCGTTGGTAGTGGAAAATAGCACCGTCTTTGCAAGGTTTAAATTCTTTGTGCGCTCCGGTGTGGACAGCTTTAAAAAATTCGTATTGAAGGTTCCATCCACATAACCCTCTTCATCAAAATAAGCACCGGCAATCCGCCCCACAGAGGAGCGGGCCGGTGTCATGCGCCGGGTCAGTTCCATCATGTCTTCGCGATTTATCATAAGGATGCTCCATAGACTTTCAAAATCTTCTCCCGCAACATCTTTTTTGTCTCTTCACTGGCAAAGGCTGCGTCCGCCGCGTTCAGCACCACCTGCTTCTGCTGTTCTTCAGTCAGTCCAAACTCCCGTTTCAGATAGTCAAATTCCTTTGACAGGCAGGTACGCTCAATGCCCATATCATCAGTATTCACGGTCACGCGGATGCCGCTCTCTAAAAAGCGCACCAGCGGATACTGCTTCATATCCAGAATGGCGTGGGTCTGGCGGTTACTGGTGGGACACATTTCCAGGGTGATGCCCTTTTCCCGAATCAGCTCCATCACAGCTTCATCCTCCATGCTGCGTACCCCGTGGCCGATGCGTTTTGTTCCAGTCTGGATAGCTGTCCGCACGCTCTCCGGTCCGTCTGCCTCCCCGGCATGTATCGTGTACGGAATTCCGGCCTCTTTCGCTTCTTCGAACAAGCCAAGATAATTCACAGTCGGAAACAGCGCCTCCGCTCCGGCCAGATCCATGGCTGTTACACCGTGGTCCTTCACCAGGTATTTCTTCGCCAGTGCCAGGGTCTCCTCATTTGCCTTTTCATTGCCCTCGCCGCGCATGCAGCACAGAATCAGATTGCCCGGAATCGGAGCATTTTTCAGTCCTGCAACTGCCGCCTGCACCGCCTGCTCCTGGGTCATGCCGCCAAGGGTATGAAACTGCGGCGCAAAGCGCAGCTCCGCATAGATCACGCCGTCCTGTGCCATATTTTCCAGCACCAGGGTCACTGCATTCTGCAGTCCCTCCGGCGTCTGCATCAGGCGTCCCGGCAGTTCAAAGCACTGCAGAAAGTCATTTAAGCTCTCGCAGGAATCCGGCACGGAAAGCAGTGCCAGAAGCTCCTCGTCATTGTCCGTTGGCAGCGCAATGTTCTGCAGCGCCGCCAGTTTCTTCGCGATATCTACGGTAACACTTCCGTCCAGATGGGCGTGAAGGTCAATGTAACATCCATTCTGCTTCATAAAATTCCACCTCATGTACAATTTGCAAGATTCTCATTCTTCCTATTGTAGGAGATTTTCGCCGCCAACGCAAGCCAGAACGGTACTGATAAAAGCTGGAAATCATGGCTTTTATCAGTACCGTTCTGGCTGTGTCTATCTTTTCTTAGTGGGGCCAATACAGTAGAAGCCGGTTATCCCGGCATTCCGCGGAGCATAAATATGGGTATACGTGTCCGGCTATGCAGCGACTGGTGTTTGAGGGAGGCGGACATCTTGTCCGACTATCCGCAAACATCTGTCAGCTGCATCGTCCGAACACAATACCCATATTTTGCGCAGCGGTATGCCGGGATTACCGGCTTCGGACCTTTATTGGTTTTAACCCTAAATTTTTATTCCACGTATGCGATCAGCTTCTCGCCTTTTTCATCGGTATCAATGACGATGGTCTGGCCTTCGCTGATATTGCCTTCCAGGATGATCCTTGCTGCCAGGGTCTCTACGTTCTTCTGGAGATATCTTCTCAGCGGACGTGCGCCGTAGGCCGGGTCGTAGCCGTGGTCGGTGACAAAGGTTTTGGCGTTATCTGTGAGTTCTACCTTCAGTTCGCGGTCTTCCAGGCGGCGGTTCACATCGGCTACCATCAGGTCCACAATGTGGCTGATGTTATCCTTTGTTAACGGCTTAAAGAGAATGGTCTCGTCCAGACGGTTTAAGAACTCCGGACGGAAATGTGCACGCAGATCCTGCATGACCATAGCCTCCGCCTCTGGCTTGATGCTACCGTTCTCATCGATGCCATCCAGCAGATACTGGGAACCGATGTTGGAGGTCATAATGAGGATGGTGTTCTTGAAGTCTACTGTCTTACCGGTGGAATCCGTGATACGGCCGTCATCCAGAACCTGAAGCAGAACATTGAATACATCCGGATGTGCTTTCTCTACCTCATCGAAGAGGACAACGGAGTACGGTTTCCGGCGGACTGCCTCAGTCAGCTGACCGCCCTCATCGTAGCCGACATATCCCGGAGGTGCTCCGATCAGGCGGGCTACAGAATGCTTCTCCATGTACTCACTCATATCGATACGGACCATGTTGTTCTCGTCATCGAACAGAGCCTCGGCCAGAGCCTTTGCCAGCTCAGTCTTACCAACACCAGTCGGTCCAAGGAACAGGAAAGAACCGATCGGTTTGGTCGGATCCTTGATGCCGGCCTTGGAACGAAGGATTGCTTCGGTTACCTTCTCCACACCCTCATCCTGGCCTACGACCCGTTTATGCAGGACCGTATCCAGATGCAGGATCTTGCTGCGCTCGCTCTCATTTAACTTGCTTACCGGAATACCGGTCCAGCGGGAAATGATTCTTGCGATCTCATCCTCGGTGACACTTTCATGCACCAGGCTCAGATCCTGATTCTTTACTTTTTCTTCCTCTGCTTCCAGCTGTTTCTGCAGCTGCGGCAGCTTGCCGTACTGAAGCTCAGCGGCCTTATTCAGATCATACTGCTGCTGGGCAGTGGCAATATCGCGGTTCACCTGCTCAATCTCCTCGCGGAGAGCGGAAAGATGGGAAACGGAATTCTTTTCATTCTCCCACTGTGCCTTCTTGCTGGCAAACTCGTCATGCAGCTCTGCCAGATTTTTCTGTAGGTCAGCCAGACGCTCCTGACTTAAGTGGTCGGTCTCTTTCTTTAATGCAGTCTCCTCAATCTCCAGCTGCATAATTCTTCTGGACAGTTCATCCAGCTCAGCAGGCATGGAATCCAGCTCCGTTTTAATGAGGGCACATGCCTCATCCACCAGGTCAATGGCCTTATCCGGCAGAAACCGGTCTGTGATGTAACGGTCGGAAAGCACGGCTGCTGCCACCAGGGCAGAGTCGGTAATCTTAACACCATGGAATACTTCGTAGCGTTCCTTGATGCCTCGCAGGATGGAAATGGTATCTTCCACAGTCGGCTGGTCTACCAGAACCGGCTGGAAACGACGCTCCAGAGCCGCATCCTTCTCAATGTATTTGCGGTACTCATCCAGTGTGGTTGCACCGATACAGTGCAGCTCACCTCTGGCCAGCATCGGCTTTAACAAGTTGCCTGCATCCATGGAGCCCTCGGTCTTGCCGGCTCCCACGATGGTATGCAGCTCATCGATGAACAGAATGATCTGTCCTTCGCTCTTTTTCACTTCTTCCAGAACGGCTTTTAACCGCTCTTCAAACTCGCCGCGGTACTTGGCACCTGCAACCAGCGCACCCATATCCAGCGCGAACAGCTTACGGTTCTTTAAGCCCTCCGGCACATCTCCGCGGACAATACGCTGAGCCAGTCCCTCAACAACAGCCGTCTTACCAACACCAGGCTCACCAATGAGAACCGGGTTGTTCTTGGTCTTTCTGGACAGGATCTGAATCACGTTACGGATCTCACTGTCACGGCCAATGACCGGATCCAGCTTCTGATCCTTTGCACGCTCTACCAGATCATAGCCATATTTTTCCAGAGTATCATAGGTAGCTTCCGGATTGTCACTGACAACTCTCTGGTTGCCGCGCACGGTAGACAGGGCCTGCAGAAAGGTGTCCCGGGTAATGCCATACTGGCGGAACAGCTCCTTCATGGTACGGTCTGCGTATTTTAACATGGACAGGAAAATATGCTCAACAGAAACATATTCATCTCCCATGGCCTTAGACTCATCCTCAGCATTGATAAGGACTTTGTTTAAGTCATTGCTGATGTAAACCTGGCTGGAGCCGCTCACCTTCGGCAGCCCTGCCAGCTTCTGCTGGGCCTCATTGGTAATCAGCTCTTTACTGATACCCATCTTAGTTAACAGTTTTAAAATCAGGCTGTCGTCCAGAGTCAGCAGGCTGTAGAACAGGTGCTCCTGCTCAATCTGCTGATTGCCATATTCGTAGGCAAGCTTCTCACAGTTCTGAACGGCCTCCATGGATTTCTGCGTAAATTTGTTTATATTCATAAGTCACGCCTCCATTCATTCAGTGCAACGTTATCTTTTTGCATGTCTGTTATATTACTTCTATAACATTGACTGTACTATATCATATGTTGTTAGCACTGTCAAGAGGTGAGTGCTAATTATTTTGTGAAGAATTTGTGTTTTCTTCGCCGCGCCGATTGTTAACCGTTTTATTTTTTTGAGTTGACAATCGGCCCTTCCCGTGCTATTTTAGGAAAAGATTTAAATTCCAATCATCAGAAAGAGAGGATTTCTTATGAATATAACTCCTGACACTTCTGCAGATCCACAGCTTTCCCGGGAAGATGCCCTTGCAATTCTAAATACCCCGGATGAATCCTTAGAGGAGCTTGTTTCCTTTGCTGAGACATTCCGGAGAAAATACAAAGGAAATCATGTGAGCATTCACATTCTCACAAACGCCCGCAGCGGCAACTGCTCCCAGGACTGTGCCTACTGCGCCCAGTCCTGCCGCTCCAAAGCCGATATCGACAAATATAAATGGGTAGCGGATGAAAAATTATATGAAGATAATGACTTTGTGAACGAGCATCACCTGTCCCGTCACTGCATCGGACTCAGCGGAATGAAGTTCACAGACACAGAAATCGAGGTTCTGGCAGAAAAAATCCGCAAAATGAAAGCAGACGGAACCCATCTCTGCTGCTCCATCGGTTTTCTGACTGAGCATCAGGCGAAGGTCTTAAAGGATGCCGGTCTGGACCGCATCAACCATAACTTAAACAGCAGCCGGAATTACTATCCGAACATCTGCTCCACCCACACCTTCGACCAGCGCGTGGCTAATATCCGCATGCTCCAGGGTCTTGGCTATGAGATCTGCAGCGGCGGCATCATCGGCATGGGAGAATCCAGGGAAGATGTCGTTGATATGCTGATGGAGCTTCGGGAAATCCAGCCGGAAGCCCTCCCCATCAATTTCCTGCTTCCGATTCCGGGAACCCCGCTGGAGCATGCCGATATGTCGGTTCTTTCCACGGCCTACTGCCTGAAGGTGCTCTGCCTGGCCCGGCTTCTGGTGCCGAAAGCAGATATCCGCTGTGCCGCAGGACGGGAGGTCTACTTTAAAGGAGAAGAGAAAAACCTGCTTCGCGTCGTCGATTCCATCTTCGCCTCCGGTTATCTGACCGCAGGCGGCCAGGGCATCAGGGATACCATTCAGGCCATTGAAGCTGCAGGCTTTACCTACGAAATCGAATCCGATTGATTTCTTATACTCTCCTTACCAACACTATCCATCGATCACAAAAGGAGGATCGCCATGATTCAGGAAAATACCAGCACTTCCCGTTCAACTCACACTTATGCAATGGTAACCACCGCCTTTATGGCCGCAGTTACCTGTATCCTTGCACCACTCTCCATCCCCATTGGACCGGTGCCGATTTCTCTCACGAACCTCGCCATCTATCTGTCTCTCTATCTGCTGAACTGGAAACGAGGCACCATCAGCTATTGTCTCTATCTGCTGATCGGACTGGCAGGTCTTCCTGTCTTCTCTGGATTTAGCGGTGGGATCGGCAAACTGGCAGGACCTACCGGTGGCTATATTATTGGATTCATTCCCATGGCGATCATCGCCGGAATCATCATTGACCACTTCCGGAAACGCTGGATCCAGCTTCTGGGAATGATCCTTGGTACCGCTGTCTGCTATGTATTTGGCACGGCGTGGTTTTGCATGCAGGCCGGATATACAGTATCTGCCGCACTTGCCGTATGTGTGATCCCCTTTATCCCGGGAGATCTGATCAAGATGGTCATTGCCCTGACCATTGGACCGGTCATCCGTCAAAGAACCGAGACTGCTATTCGTTAATTCCCGTTTTCGTGGCAGAATCGTATCACGATTCTGCCACGATACAAACGAGGTAATGAATTGATCTATTGTCTGCTCCTGTTCTGCCAGCAAATCTGCTCTGTATCCCTCAGCGGATATCTCACAAGCTCTTCGCTTTCTAAATCCTCCGCATGCATATCCACAGCGGTAATCTGATGGTTCTCATATGTGGTATAATAGTAAATTCCCTTGTCAGCATTACAGCAGGAAGTGTAGATGGTGATTTCATACTTTCCGCCGCCCACATCGCAGCAGCCTCTCTGCTGCTCTACGGAATGCAGGATATGAAAGAACTGGCTCACGCTCTCTGCCTCAGAATCTCCGGAGATGGCATTTCCCCGCACAAAGGCAGCCCGGACAAAACGGGACACAGAGGAAAGATCTCCCGGCAGTCCCATGGCTCCCATGCCGCGGCTGTAAGCCGTAAGCTCCAGTCCCGGCACAAAGCTGTTCTCCGGCTGTATCGGGGACAAACTGCGGTAATCATTTAAACGGAACATCTGCTGTGGAAAAGGGGGATTATTAGCAAGGACTCCCACCGGATTGTCGTATACATGAAGTCCGTCTGCCACCGCCTCCACCACAATGGTCTCCTCCCGGTCCGCGATCATCCAGTGAAGCTGGGACACCGGATACTTTTCATTGAATGGGGTATTGGTGATGTTGATCCTGGAAAGCAATACCCGCGCTTCTTTTACCGAGGCACACTGGCCCAGAAGCCAGAGCGGCAGCTCAAACTGTGCCACATTATCCTTCTCAATTCCTTCTTCTTTCTCAAAAACCGGTTCTCCGTACACCGCATTTCCCACAAAGTTCAGCCCGGCCATGCCAAGCCCCTTTTCATTGATGGCATCATAATAAAGAGGATAATCATCTGCCACATGGGCCATGCCGATCATGGCGTAATGCTGCTTCATTTCTCCCTGAAACCGAAACGAAAACGGATAATTCCGAGGAGTGATGGTCACCTCCTCCCCGTATGGAAATTCATAATCCAGATTCCGTCCGAAGTAAAAGTCTTTTGTCTTATAAACCGCTGCTGTACACATCTGCATGTCCTCCTTGTCCCAAAAGTTACCAGCATTTTAGAGCTATTATAGTGCAATTTTGTTGTTTAAACAACATTCATTCTGGTTTTTCTGTTGTATACTGCTGCCATACCGTTATTGATATTATTTATCCAGCAAGGAGGATTTTATTTATGAGTCAGAATATGTTTTGTTACCAGTGTCAGGAAACGGCAGGATGTACCGGATGCACGAACTCCGGTGTCTGCGGAAAAACACCGGATGTGGCTGCCATGCAGGATCTGTTAGTCTATGTGACCCGCGGCATTTCCGCTGTCACCACTCATCTGCGCAGCCTGGGACAGGAGATCAGCGCCAAGACCAATCATCTCATCACCGTGAACCTGTTCACCACCATCACCAATGCCAACTTCGACAAAGAAATGATCGTGGCACGCATCCGCGAAACTCTGGATGCCAAAGAACAGCTCTTAAGTCAGTGCCCGGACACTTCCGTACTTCCGGCTGCCGCTCTCTGGAACGGTCCGGAAAGCGAGTTTCCGGTTAAAGCTGCCCTGGTAGGGGTTCTCGCTACCGAAAATGAAGACATCCGCAGTCTGCGGGAAATGATCACCTACGGTTTGAAGGGACTGTCTGCCTACAGCAAACACGCGAATGCTTTACTGAAAGACAACGCAGAACTGGACGCCTTCTTACAGCGCGCCCTGGCTGCTACCCTGGATGACTCCCTGACTGTTGAAGATTATGTAAACTTAACTCTGGAAACCGGAAAATATGGTGTGGAGGGCATGGCACTGTTAGATGCCGCCAACACCGGCGCTTACGGACATCCGGAGATGACCCGTGTCAACATTGGCGTGGGTACCCGCCCGGGTATCCTGGTTTCCGGCCATGATCTCCGTGATCTGGAAATGCTGTTAGAACAAACCCAGGGCACCGGCGTTGATGTCTACACCCACTCCGAGATGCTCCCGGCCCACTACTATCCGGCCTTTAAGAAGTACCCGAACTTTGTCGGCAACTATGGAAACGCATGGTGGAAACAGAAAGAAGAATTTGAAAGCTTCAACGGACCGATCCTCATGACTACCAACTGCATCGTCCCGCCGAAGGACAGCTATAAAGACCGCCTCTACACCACCGGCGCAGCCGGATACCCGGGCTGTAAGCACATCGCCGGTGAGATTGGCGAAAAGAAAGATTTTTCTGAGATCATTGAACAGGCAAAGCATTGCCCGGCTCCGGCTGAGATTGAGCGGGGCGAGATCCTCGGTGGTTTTGCCCACAACCAGGTGCTGGCTCTGGCTGACTCCATTGTGGACGCGGTAAAATCCGGTGCCATCAAAAAGTTTGTAGTCATGGCCGGCTGTGACGGCCGGGCGAAGTCCAGAAACTACTACACCGACTTTGCCAAGGCCCTGCCGAAGGATGCCGTCATCCTCACCGCAGGCTGCGCAAAATACAAATACAACAAGCTGGATCTTGGTGACATCGGCGGTATCCCGAGAGTTCTCGATGCCGGACAGTGCAACGACTCCTACTCCCTGGCTGTCATCGCCCTGAAATTAAAGGAAGTCTTCGGACTGGATGATATCAATGACCTGCCGATCGTCTACAACATCGCGTGGTATGAGCAGAAAGCCGTCATCGTTCTGCTGGCCCTCTTATACCTTGGCGTGAAGAATATCCACCTGGGACCGACCCTTCCGGCCTTCTTATCCCCAAATGTGGCGAAGGTACTGGTGGACAACTTCGGCATTGCCGGAATCGGAACCGTGGAGGATGACTTAAAGCTATTCTTTGAATAATTTCTTTTTAAATTTTTCTGCTTTTTAGCTGGTATGGCGGATATTAATATCCATCTGGTTGAATGGGATCTCGATGCCGTTTGCATCAAAGGCTTCCTTGATCCCCTCCAGAACATCCCAGCGCACCTGCCAGTAGTTTTCTGTCTTCGTCCAGCCCCGGCCGCCGATCATGACAGCGCTGTCGGCCAGCTCGTTCACGTATACGGTGATACCGTCCTCGGCCAGCACCAGCGGATGATTCTCATACACACAGCGGATCAGCTCTTTGGCTTTCTTCATGTCGGAGCTGTAGCCAATGCCAACCACCAGATCCACGCGGCGCTTCTCCTGTGCTGTTACATTTACAACCGTGCTGTTGGAAATCTGACCGTTTGGAATGGTAATCTTTTTGTTGTCTACCGTAATGATGGTAGTATATGCCAGACCAATGCTCTGTACTGTGCCCTCGTAGCCGTCGCTCACAATATAATCATGGACACCAAACGGCCGCAGCAGCATGAGCAGGATGCCGCCTGCCACATTTGCCAGACTGCCCTGCAGGGACAGGCCCACAGCCAGTCCTGCCGAACCAAGCAGCGCGATGATAGAGGCCGACGGAATTCCAAGCTTATCTGCAGCAATGAAAATAGCCAGCGCGTAAATACAGGCGTCCGCAACAGAAATCAGAAACCGGCTGACACTCGGATCCAGGTTCATGCGCTCGAAGGTTTTTTGTAAGAACCTGCGCACCACATGCACGATCCGGTTTCCGATCACCAGGATCAGAATCGCGATAGCCAGACGGTAGCCGAAGCTCATAAGACCCGGCAGCCAGCTTTTTAAGGTGTCCAGGATCACGTTGGGTTTCAAATTCTGCAGATCCTCATGCACCTCCTCTGCCACCGCCTTGGTTTCTTCCAGCACGGTGGACAGGTCCGCATCGGTCTGCGATGCTGTCAGCAGCATCAGCTTTGTCAAAAACATCATATTTCGTTACCCCCTCTTCTTCAGCAGTTCTTCGATTTCTTCCTCCTCCCGGGAGAACAAGAGGTCGCGGTTGTACTGGTAATACCGCTCACACTCATAGTCCTGCAGAAAATGAACGCTGTAAGCCCCTGTATTCAGCTCTGTCACAAACAGCACCAGCTCCTGGCTTCCCGCAAAGGCTGCCTCCATAAAGTCAAAGGCATGCTCCAGTGCCTCGCCGGCCTCATCAAACAGCTCCTCATAACGGTCGCTGTCCGCGCCGAAACGTTCCCGCAAAAGCGCAAAACCTTCGTTCCAGTCCGTGATGCCGCTCTTTCTAAGCTCCATCAGATCTTCTTCCAGCTTTGCACTTACCGCACGGCAGGTGCGAAGCCGGGCGCGGGATAAGAGGCTGTTGTCCAGAAGCCGGGACCACTCGGCATGAAAGTTCTCTGCAAGAGCAGACAGAACGTCTGCAAGGGCACTGCCGGTTCCGGCATTGGCATCTGCCTGCTCATGCGCACCTGTCGCGGCAGTTTCCGGCACTGACAGCTCCGCACCTGCGGCCGCTGCACCAGACTTTACTGCCGCAGCATCCCCGCTCTGCAGCTTCTTCATCTGCTCCATCCGCAGGCTCATCAGCTCTTCCATGCGGATGACATTCCGGAATTTCTCATTCAGGCCGGATAACAGCAGGCTCACCACGCTGATGCGCTCGTCAAAGGATGCCCGCTGCAGCTTATCCACGGCTGTCTCGGAAATATGTCCCTCCAGCACCTGCTCCACCTGGTAATCATCCCGGTACTTATAGTACAGTTCCAGATAATTGGCAAAATCCTTCGCAATCTTCGGAAACTGGATATACTCGCCCACCAGCTCCCGATCCATCTTCCGCTCCTGCTTCTCATAAATCCAGATAAGTTCGGAAAGATCCTCCCAGCCACGGGGCGTCACAAACCGCTTGCCATCCACAGTCGTCTCAATCTGGCAGAAATTCTGCGGGCGGACATTTAGATAAGAGAGAATGGATGGATGGACGCCTGCAGTCTTCGCGTACTCTTTCCAGACCTGAAGATCCGGCTCCACATCGATCCGGCGGATACGGTCCATGGTCACGATGTCAAACTCCCGCACGGACTTGTTATACTCCGGCGGATTTCCTGCTGCCACGATGATCCATCCCTCCGGGATTTTGTGATTACCAAATGCCTTACCCTGCAAAAACTGCAGCATGGTCGGGGCCAGCGTCTCTGACACGCAGTTGATCTCATCGATAAACAGAATGCCTTCTGGCAGACCGCTCTTCTCGATCCGGTCATAGACCGATGCCACGATCTCACTCATGGTGTATTCCGTCACGGCGTATTCTTTGCCGCCGTACATTTTATGCTCAATAAAAGGCAGACCCACCGCGCTCTGTCTTGTGTGATGGGTGATGGTGTAGGCCACCAGGCCGATCCGGCACTCCTGCGCCACCTGCTCCATGATCTGAGTTTTGCCGATTCCGGGCGGTCCGATCAGCAGCATAGGGCGCTGGCGGATGGACGGGATCTCGTAAGCCCCAAACTCATCCTTTGCCAGATACGCGGCCACCGTATCCTTGATTTCCTGTTTTGCACGTTTGATGTTCATAATATTATTTGTCTCCCTCTGTAAGCTGCTCCGGTTCCATGATGAGCTTCATGGCCCAGGCCGGAACCGAAATATCCGTATACTGATCCTTTAAAAACACAAAAGCAGTGTCATACACCGGCCGCTTCACCGGATAGATACCCTCACCATCGGTAAAATACAACAGGCCCTTCAGACGGTGAAATGCCCCCTGCCGGATCATCCCGTTCACATACTCAAAAGCCGGACGGAAATCCGTGCCGCCCTGACCGATGATGGTAAAGTCACGCATGTAGGCTTCCATCTCCTCACGGTTTGTGATCAGACGGTCCTGCTGCACCTGCTCATCACACTGGATGATGTGGATGTTAGTCTTCTTAAAATAGCTGTCCGACTGGCAGAGCACATCGTAGGTCTCCTCCAGGAACCGCCGTACCAGATCCCCAGAGCAGGACATGGACGTGTCAATCACCACCACAAAATCCTCAATCCGGCTCACTTCTTTGGATTCCAGCGGCTCCACTAACGGCATGTTGCCGTAAAGAGAAAGGCCGTAGGTATAAAAAATGTAGTCGAAGGAATCCGGATCTACCTGCATCTCCTCCCGAAGCACCGAAAACCGCTGCAGAAATCTGCGGTAATCATAGCGTTCCCGGTTTTCCACCTGAACCTGCTCCAGCATGCTCTTGCTTTCCTCATCCTGCTGATTTCCCATGGTTTCCATCTCCGTCTGCACCTTTTCCCGGTTATTGCTCCACTGGGTCTGGCGCACTATGGGCGTCTTCGGGGAATCCTCCGGCAGATCCCAGTAACTGTGGTCATCCACCAGAAACTCTGCTGCCAGACGTTCCAGTCTCCGCGGTTCCAGATGTTCCTCTTTTAAGATGCGGTAGATGCCCTCGGCATTTAATACCGTCAGTTTTCCTCGGAGCCGCCCGTACCAGTCCCGCCGAAATGGTGTCGGCGCCACACGGATACACTTCACATACATATCATCCAGAATGGACTCCACCGCAATATCACAGGCCAGATTCCACAGCTCCGGCTCCCGCTTTCCGCGGGTGTCCATGTGGCAGAACAGGCAGTGCAGCACCATATGCAGATATGCCCGGTTCACATGCACGCGTCCCCGTTTATACAGGTCACAGACATAGTCCGGATGATAATAGATCACAAACCCGTCTGTCCCCACGCCGCGGCAGCCCGGATCTGCCTCAAAGCCAAGAGAACTTAAGGAGAGGTCCAGATAACGCATATTCAGATACAGCTCATTTCTGGAATTTCGGAAGATCCGGGTGCAAAGTTCCACCATATTCAGTTCTTCTAACTGTCTGTGTCTGGTTGGATCAATCATTTCAGTCTGCACTCTCCTTCTATAATTCAAAGCGGCGTTTTCGTTTCGGACGCTGCGGCTCGCCGGGTGCTTCCGTACTGCCGACTGCAGACTGGATTTCCCCTATAGCCGGAGCAGCCTCTGCCACCGGCTCCGCTTCTGCAGTCCTCAGCCGGTGTCTCCGCTCCATGAGCCAGCTCACCATCTCAGTGTCACCCGCCTCCTGGGCAAGGTTTATCAGCCCGCCAAGCTGATCCGCAAGATTTGCGCTAATCTGGTTCCTATTCTCCGGCTCGCCCGGCTCCTTCACAGCTTCATCTGCGCCTGACATGTTCTGCCCGTCTCCGGCAGCAGCATCCTGACGCGCCGCATCCAGCACTTCATCCACCAGCCACGGCAGCTTTCCCGGCTCCAGATTGCTCACACGGTTTCTCTGCAGCCTGTCTGCCTGAATCAGCAGCTTTCCGACTGTTTTCCAATGCTCCCTTACATAATTCAGATAATGCTCCCGAAACTTCTCTGACAGTTCCCGCGGATACATCAGACGCCCCAGCGCCAGCTCCGTCACCAGTTCTTCCTGCTCCTGGACCTGCACATGCGGGAAAAGCTCATCGTATCCCCGGTACTGGAACACCCGCCCCGCAAAACAATAGCGGTAACGATGCCCGCAGCCGTGGGTCTCAATAGAAACAATGCGGGCCGGTGTATTCTCCACAGAATCCTCGTAGTATTCCGGAAAAATCAGACGTGCCTCTGCTGCTTCTGATGCTGCAGCCGGCATCTGGTGAAGCTGCACCCGCAGAGTCTGACGAAGCTCTGCCAGCATCTCCTTTAAGCAGGAGCGCTCCCCCGGGAACTCTGTAATATCCAGATACTCCACAGCCGGAACCCCGGCAAACAGCCCGGCGCCCAGATCCAGCACCCGGCTGTAGCAATAAATCCGTTTCAGCTGCTCACACTCATAAAAACCATATGCGCCGATCTTTCTCACATAGGGTGGAAGGTGAATCTCCTCCACCGCACTGTGCGCCAGCACATAAGAACCCAGCTCCGTCACCGGACAATCCTCAAACTGCTCCGGCACATAAATGACCGCCTCCGGATCCTCAATTTTGTCAATGCGGATCTCATCTTTGATCCTTGTATAAATAAACTTCATGGCTATGCCTCTGTTTTTCTTCTTGTCTTTAACTATATTAGGAAAGTTTCGCGCAAAAGTAAAGCCTTGTTTCTTTTTCGCATTGCCCTTAATTACTTTAAAAACATAAAAAGGATATCCTCCGTGGGTATCCTTTTTGATTCCTAACTCTATATGTCTCTCTGATTTTACGCTTTGTCAACTTTCTACTCAATTATTCTCGACAGCTTATATATTTTTATTGCGCTGAGAACAATAATACCAACTATTGCTATTGTGCCTATGGCAAAATATATTGCTGAACACTTCTGTAACCAAGCATAAATATCTGCCGTAATATTTTCATTTTTCACATAATACGCCCAGCTTGAAAGCATCAAAACCGCAATCAAGACAAAATTACACCACCAAATCATGGGGTATTTCTGAACCAGATTTGCATTAATGTCAGAAGATGATTTAATATTGAGTCCTGTCATTTTTGCAATAAAAAACATGAACACAAAAATTAAATTCATAATGCAAAAACACCAGATAGTGCCAACGATCATCAGTTTAGTAACCGGAATGTCTTTAGCACCCGCAAAAATATTATCTAACGAGCTAATTCCTCCAAATAATATGAACGACAGTGCGGTAAAAATAGAAACAAGGGAAATTAACTGCCCATTCATTTCTTTTGACAACTGATTACCTGCAGCTTGCATCTTTTCATCCACTACTTTCGTATAATCGTCATCTTTTAGTTTAAAAAGGGCCATCTGTCTCTTTGCGAGATTCATATGGTCCCATAATTTCAATACTGTACGCTTCGTTCTCTCATACGGATTCCGCTGGTTTTTATATTTTGGCTGCCAGTCATGTTCCAGCAGAAACTGATCACCGTACATATAATTAATTACATTGTCCAGATTTGTCTGCATGATGCCAAATGTTTCTTCTTTATCCAATGAGAATATATAGTTTGTTATATTGGTGTATAATAAACGTTCTTCTCTTTGAATGTACTCATGCAAGTCATCAAAAAAGATTTTAGAATCAAACTCCTTAGAATCTTTCGTTAAGCGATCACACAAATTATCAACCGCATTTTCCATCTCCCGAATGTGATCAGATGTGGAATTTGATTTTGCTTTTGTACTTTTATCCCATTCTATCATGTTTAACCTTTTTCAAAATACTGTTTGATAGCTTCTTTTTCAATAACATTATTGCAATATTTTTCATATGCATTAAGCCATGGATCCTGATTATGCGTAATTTCTACTAATGTCGAAGCCGCATATTCACCACACTGATCCACCATTTCATTAATGATTGCCTTGTCCTTTTTTAATATAAACTCATCTGCTCTCATACAAACAAACTTCGGAATATCAGCACTTCCAAAGATTTTGAATTCGTGATACACCTCCGGAACAACCGGACCAAAATCCCAGGCTTCTATTTCCTCTTTAAAGCATGGAGTTCCTGTACTTACGAGAAATTCAGCCTGAACAAAATATAAAATTTTCTGCAGTTTCAGATTACTAATAGAATAGCCCTTCTTTTTACAATACCATATAATGTATCTTGCAACATCAAGTACACTATACATAGTACTATTCCTCCTATCTAAGAAAGAAAAAACTTGAATATAATCAGCATTATACTCAAGTCACAATTTTGTCAATAGCTTTACTTACATAAGTATATGCTATTATTGCCAAAAAAACAATTGACATATTATACAGAATTTATAAAGAACATTTGTTTGTTTTGTGCTATAATATTTAAAAATACACTTTATATGTCAAAAAAATCAGAGGTAATATTATGGTTTCAAAACAAAGATCTTACAATATGTCTAGAATTAAAAGTAAAGATACTTCTATTGAACTTAAAGTAAGAAAGTATCTTTATCATAAAGGGTATAGATATCAAAAAAATGTTAAAACATTACCTGGAACACCTGACATATACATATCAAAATACAATGTTGCTATTTTTATTAACGGTTGTTTTTGGCATCATCATTATAATTGTAAATATGCTTATATTCCCAAAACAAATCAAGATTATTGGATTAATAAATTTGATAAAAATATGAAAAATGATATTGAACACTATAAACAATTAGAACAAATGGATATTGAAGTTATTGTAATTTGGGAATGTGAATTAAAAGAATGTTTTGATTATCGTATGGAAAGTTTATTAGAAGAAATAAAAAATGATGAATAGTAATTTACCCACTAAAAAACCTGCATCTCATGCAGGTTTTTCAATATTATATATTATTTAAATAGTTTAGAGAAATAGTTTTTAACAACAT